>ERZ779894.1875-NODE-1875-length-19901-cov-9.264638_pt1 | contig 19901 bp, 19 predicted proteins | sample MGYA00511587_ERZ779894 | MGnify/ENA primary metagenome ERZ779894 (study PRJEB29588, sample SAMEA2160490) | human gut metagenome | biome: human gut; feature: human-associated habitat; material: faeces | place: Denmark | collected 2008/2010 ... | reverse complement strand
CTTAAATCTCTTCAAAGCGTTTTCCAAGGATTCATTTTCTCCCACACGGATTTCCGGCATATATTCCCCTCCCCTCGCTTGCCTAGCTTATGCATAGAGAGTATTAAGTCTTTATACAGTAGGGATTATACCCTAAAGTTACAATGCTGTCAATAAGGTATTTACCCTATTATGATTAAATTCAAAAAGTGTTCATAACCCGCCGGCAATATTAAAAATGTTGCGTTAAACCCCTTTTTATCCTATAATAAAAATATAAATTATAAAAATTCTGTTGTATCTTTATATTGGAGAATAATTTTATGTCCCTCTTGCCCAATGAACGAATAGACGATCTGCAATTCCGCGGCCTTAAGATAATACAAAACCCACAGTATTTTTGCTTTGGCATGGACGCAGTTTTGCTTGCTCATTTTGCGCGGTTAAAAAAAACTGACCGCGCTGCCGATTTAGGAACGGGTACGGGAATATTGCCCCTTCTGTTATGGGGCAGATACGAATTCTCTCATATGACCGGCCTTGAAATACAGCCCGCCATCGCCGATATGGCGTCCCGGAGCATTAGGCTTAACAATTTGGAAAGCCGAATTTCCATTCTTAATGAGGATTTGCGCAATTACGGCTTTGGAAGCCAGGCCGGAACAATGGACGCAGTAATAAGCAATCCCCCGTATAAAAAGGCGGGCAGCGGACTGCCCAGTCAGACAAGCGCCCAGGCTCTGGCCCGCCATGAGATAACCTGCCGCTTGGAAGACGTAATTTCCTGCGCCGCGCGTCTGCTCCGCAACGGCGGCAAATTTTTTACTATCAATCACAGCGACAGAATAATAGAAATCATAGAGCTTATGCGTCAATATAAAATAGAACCCAAGCGCTTCCGGCTTATTCAGCCCAGAGCGTCTCTGCCCCCCAATCTGGTTCTGGCCGAGGGGGTAAAAAACGCCCGTCCGCACGTCAGCTTTGAACCCGCTCTTATTATATATAACGAAGACGGCTCCCCCACCCTCGAATTAGACAAAATCTATCATAGAATATAAATTATTTGCTTAATAAAAGCAAATTCTTTTGATAGCCACATATCATTCAGGACGTGCAAAACCTTGCGCGCCCCAAACGGAGGAGAATTTATTTTGAGCACCGGTACTCTTTATCTCTGCGCCACCCCCATAGGAAATCTGGAGGACGTTTCCCTCAGATTAATAAAAGTATTAACCCGCTGCGAAATAATTGCCTGTGAGGATACGCGGCATACCCTCAAGCTGCTTAATCATCTCGAACTTAAAAAAAGGCTTATTTCTTATCATGAGCATAACGAGCAGCAAAGAACGCAGGAATTAATAGGATTCCTGGAAGAAGGCATGGATATCGCCCTCCTCAGCGACGCAGGAATGCCCTTAATTTCAGATCCCGGCGCGGTAATAGTTAAAAAGGCCAGGGAGCGCCAAATTAACGTTACGGTTGTGCCCGGGCCCAACGCCGCTCTATGCGCCCTCGTATTATCCGGCATGGACTGCGCCCGGTTTGTATTTGAAGGCTTTCTTCCCGTTAAAGGAAAGGAGAGGCTGGGCCGCCTGCAGGCTCTGGCCGCAGAACAGCGCACAGCTATCCTATATGAAAGCCCGCACCGTCTGGAGGATACAATAAAGCAGCTTGCCCAATACTGCCCCGGAAGAGAGCTCGCCTTAATCCGGGAACTGACAAAGCTGCATGAGGAATGCCTTAAAATAACTCTGGATTCCAATATCATTGGCCTTTTCGGCCCCGAAAGCCAGCCCAGGGGAGAATATGTGCTGGTGCTTCAGGGCGCTTTGGAAAAACAGACATATCCTGAAGATATTAAAGCGCATGTGCTGGCCCTAATGGCCTCGGGCATGGATAAAAAAGAGGCGGTTAAAACGGCCGCCCGCCAAAGAGGAGTTTCAAAAGACAGCGTATATAAAGAATGCCTGGAATTATAAATTTTCATATTTATTCTCCCAGCATCTCCGCCCCCGTTTCCATTAAAGCGCAGCCGTTCTTTAAATGCCCGGCATAGCAATAAATACATCCGCTCCGGCATGTGTTATAAGCGCCTATATCAACGCTTTTCATACAGCCGCATAAGGGACGTTGATTTTTATCCTTTTTATATTCCAAGCCCTTTACGCCCAATTTTTCAAAACGCCCGATATCCACGCACGCCGCGGCTCCAACTCCGTATTTTTCAAAATTTCCCATCTCCGCGCAGGTGTCTATATATATTCCCGCATGCCGCGCCGAATCTGCAAAACTGCATATTAATTCCTCAGCAAGCGTATCCGACGGAAAATATATGCCCGCTTTTTTAATTGCCGAACGGATTTTTAAATAATCGTCCAAAAAACTAACCGTACATTTTTCAGTATAAGGCGCCAGGCGCAGCGCTAATTCGCTGAAAGCGCGCATATGAAATTCTGGAGTATAGCCGGCGTTAAATATGATAGGATCATACCGCCAGACTACCCTCTGCCGCCCCGCTTTGCCCGAGAGCTCCTTAAACGCCTCTATAAGACGCTCCTTTTCGGGCAGATTAGGTTCTATATCCGCGCCGTACGGATTAAGGGTAAACTGAAAATAATAGGCCAGGCCGTCCAGCCTGTCCAATTTATTCAACATCGGAATAGGATTCTTGCTCCAAAAAACAATGCCGTCTATATTTTCAGGCCTCAAATCTATTCTGCTGAACTGCCGGCCGTTAAACGGATTGCGGACAAGCGCATATCCCTGATTAAGTCTGTTAAAAAACCATTCTGAATAATAAGCCGGTATATCCGTTCTTCTGCTCGCGCTTATAATCATCGCTTATTTCCCCGAGTCCCTTATCTGCATTTTAACCGTTTTAAACCGCACGGCGTTTTTGAATCTCAAATAAAGTATAGCTAAAAAGAGCTTCTGTTGTCAAGAACGCGCTTATTGCTTTAAGCGGCCGGAATTTTATTCCGGCAAACGGCTAGATAAAGCAAACGGATGAAATTTACGGCAATTTTTGCGCCTGGACAATACAATCAGAGTATAACGGCCCATATAAAAAGGCGGCAAGACCGGCCCAAAAAAGCCGCCCATTCTGTTCAGACAGAATGGGCGGCTTCTAAGCCTTAACTGGCCCTATACAATTCAGCTCAATCTAAAGGGCATTTATTCAAAACAGAGCATACCCCGTTTTGAAACGCATATGCTATGTATATATACAGCAATTACGCGTTCTCTTTATCCTTTTTAGCGGCTGCTTCGTTGATCAGTTTAAGGCAGTCGGAGCAAATATTCTTTCCCATGAAGTTTACAACGTCTGTGGCGTTATCGCAGAATATGCATGCAGGCTGATACTTTTTAAGTATTATCTGCTCACCATCCACATAAATCTCCATTGAATCCTTCATATCCACGCCTAATGTACGGCGAAGCTCCTTGGGCAACACCACGCGGCCCAAACCGTCTACTTTGCGAACGATACCGGTAGATTTCATAATCATTGAACTCCTTTCTATTCTTTGGCTTTTTCTTGTTAAAATCATAGCATTTTTTTATACATTTGTCAACATTTTTTTAGAGACAATTTTACTAAAAATTATTTTTTTCCTCTATTTAGAGTATTTTATATAGTTATCTAATATAACTAAGCGCATATACTCCATTAGAGGTGACGTTTATGCTGAGTAAAATCTGGAAATTAATGATTGTAATAGCCCTGGTATACGGCATGTTTACGGGCAGAGCAGAGCAATTAAGCAGCGCCGCGGTCAAAAGCGCGGGAGACGCCGTAACCCTTTGCATAAGCCTTTGCGGAATATACGCCCTTTGGTGCGGGCTTATGAAGCTGGCAGAAGCCGGAGGCCTGCTCAACGCGCTTTCCAGGCTGCTCTCCCCATTAATAAAACGGCTGTTCCCTCAGGCCGCTAAAAGCAAGGAAGCTTCCAGCGCAATAACCATGAATCTTGCGGCCAACATGCTGGGATTGGGAAACGCAGCCACCCCCGCCGGCCAAAAAGCCATGCGCGAGCTGAAAAAATTAAGCGGGCACGACCGGGCTACTGACGATATGGTAACTTTGCTGGTCATCAATAATTCTTCCCTTACTCTCGTACCCACAACTGTAATCGCGCTCAGGGCTCAGGCCGGAAGCGCCAGTCCCAGCGAAATTTTTCCCGCCGCCCTGCTGGCCTCCGCCGTAAGCACAATTTTTGCAATAATTTTCAGTATAGCTCTGCGCAAAAAGCGCGGCGATCCAAAATGTTGAAATTCCTTACGGCTCTGGCCTCCTACATAATACCCGTTTATATACTCATAACTCTTATATGCGCATGGCGGAAAAAAACCGACGTATATCCCTGCTTTCTAGTTGGAGCAAAAGAGGGCATATCCAGCGCGTTTTCCATCCTGCCCTATATGGTGGGCATGCTCTTCGCAATAGGCCTTTGGAGAGCCAGCGGCATAATGGAAGGCATAGGAGCGCTCATTGATAAAGGGCTTTCCCTGCTGGGAGTGCCTGAAGGCTTAAGCATGATGCTGCTTCTGCGCCCTCTTTCAGGCTCGGCAGCCCTTGCCGAATTGGACCAGATATATTCCATTTATGGTCCGGACAGCCTCCAGGGACGCCTTGCCTCGGTGCTTATGGGCTCTACCGAAACAATTTTATATACCATACCCGTATATCTGGGCGCGGCGGATATAAAGGACAGCGGACACGCCTTAAGCGCTTCCATGCTTTCCATGCTCGTGGGAATAATTGCAAGCATATGGATTGTAAGACTGTTTTTCCCATAGCATAAATAATCTTATGCGCTCTCCGCATAATCATTTCCGAACGCCCCGCGGCATTATATTTACAGAACCTTATAAAGTCCAGTTCGCCCTGAGGCAGGGTATAATTATGCCGAAAAATCAATATTATAATATCATAATTTTTAGAAATAATAAACTAAAAAAGGGGGATATAATATGAACAATAAGAAAATTTCAGAATGGTTCATGCATTCCGAAAGCCCAAAGGGCAGCCTGAAAAATTTAAAATCCGAGCGTTATTCTATAAATAATGCAATTAAAATGCATCCAAGCCCCGAAAGAAAAAAACTCAAAGACGGCGCGCGCCTTTTTTCAGATTTAAACAGGAGCATCCCTGAATGGTATCTGGAATATATCCGATTCTCGGACACTAACTATTTCTATTTATAATTATATGCGGTGAATAACAGGCTGAAGCCGTCCATTTTCCCATCGGATACAGGCGTAAGTGCACATGCGCGTGCCCGCGCCTGAAAGAGTTCCCGGGCATATAAGATATACGCCGTTCTGACAGGTTATATCCGGAAGATGCGTATGTCCGTAAACAGCCGCTCCGCAGTCCAATTCAAGAGCCCTGTACATAAGCGCGTCCAGCCTGCTCTTAACTCCGTATTTATGCCCGTGAGTTAAAAGAATCTTAACGCCGCCCAGATTTACTGTTGCTTCAATCTGCCCGCCCGAAAAATCCCCGTTGCCTTTAATTATAAACGTCTGCAGGCGCGAAAGCTCCTGCAATTTGCCGCCGTCCCGCACATAATCGCCCAGATGCGCATACATATCGGCGTCCTTGGTTAATTCAAGCAAACGGGTGTAATTTTGAACGTCTCCGTGCGTATCGCTCACGGCATAAAGCACGCTCATAGCCGCGCGCACTTTCCAGCCAGAAGCCTGGCCGCAATGGCCCGGTGGCTGAGCTGGTTTTTCTGTTCTTGAGTCATCTGAGCAAACGTGCATTTATATTGAGGGATGTAAAAAATGGGATCATATCCAAAGCCTCCTTCGCCTTGAGGAGCATATGTTAATTCCCCGGCTACCTCTCCCCTGGCCGTCAGTTCGCCGCTGGGAGTAACCAGCGCCAGCACGCAGACAAAGCAGGCCGTTCTATCTTTAATCCCTTCCATTTTTTCAAGCACCAGCTCCAGATTTTTGCGGTCGTTGCAAGGCTCTCCGGCATAACGCGCCGAATATACGCCCGGCTCCCCGTTAAGCGCCTTTACTGAGAGCCCGCTGTCGTCCGCCAGCGCCGCGCATCCCGAAATGCAAGCAATTTCCCTGGCCTTTTTTAAGGCATTCCCTTCAAATGTGGCGGCGTCCTCCACCGTTTCATGCTGAATGCCCGCCTCCTCAAGAGAGAGGATGCTTTCAAAATAAGGATGAAGCACTTCTCTAAGCTCTTTAAGCTTATGCTTATTGTTAGTAGCTATAATTAATTTATCCATAATCTATTTTTCCAAATGCTTATTTTCCAGACGGGCTATGCTGTCGTTCCGTCCTACTATTATTAAAGCGTCTCCCTCATGCACCACATCGTCGGCCGAGGGCGAAACTATAATATCGTTTTTATGCTTTATTCCTATAACCGTTATGCCGAATTTTGCCCGAAGATTAAGCGCGGACAAGGTTTTATCATGCCATGCGGCGGGAGGGCTGACTTCCACCAGGCCGTAATCGGGCGCTAATTCTATAAAATCCATAATTCCCGCCGAAACCAGGCTGTGAGCCACCCTTACGCCCATGCTTTTTTCAGGCAGAATCACTTTATCCGCGCCTATCATGGACAGTATCTTTGCATGCAGTTCATTGCTGGCCTTAACAAACACCTTGCCGCAGCCCAGTTCCTTGCATAATAAAGTTATAAGCAGACAGCTTTCAAGATTAGTGCCTATGGAAATAACAACCGCGTCAAAATTGCGTATTCCCAGCTCCCTCAGAGCCGCCGGATCAGTCGCGTCCGCCTGAATAGCGTGCGTCACCTGATCGGCTACGTCTGATACCTTATCCTCCGAAGTATCTATGCACAGCACTTCATGCCCCATATCGCAAAGGGTAGTCGCCAGGCTGCGTCCAAAACAGCCCATCCCTATTACGGCAAAGCTTTTCATTTAAAAATCTCCTTTTACGAAAAATAGTTTTTGCGGCGGCCGTTTAAAAGCGGCTCAGCCTATAATTATACGCCCCTCAGGATATTTTACTGAGGATTTCTGAGGAGACGAATGCCTGCTTAAGGCTATTGTAAGAGTAAGCGGGCCTATTCTTCCTATAAACATAATAATCATCAGTAAAATTTTACTGGGAAGAGTAAGGCTGCCCGTCATGCCCGTAGACACTCCCACCGTTCCGAAAGCAGAGGCGCTCTCAAAAAGCATATCCACGAAATCATAATTTTCTGTCTGCGGATTATCCTGCTCGAATATGGAAAGCAGCACCGAAGCAAAAATTACCACAAACAGAGAAATGACCACTATGGCCGTAGCTTTAAGCACAAGCTGATGAGGAATTCTGTGCTTATAGGCAATCACTTCTTCCTTATTCATAACTATCGAATAAACCAGCATCATAAGCAGGAACATAGTGGTAGTCTTGATGCCGCCGCCCGTTGAAGCGGGCGAAGCGCCTATAAACATAAATATTACCGATAATATCTTGCTTGAATCGTGCAGATTGCCGGCGCCTATTGAATCATATCCGGCAGTTCTTAACGTCACCGAATGGAAAAACGCGTTCATAACGCCGTCCCCCACTGGCATGCCGCCTAAGGTTTTGGAATTGGATATTTCAGCCACATAAAAAAGCAGGAAGCCCCCCAAAAGCAATACGCCCGTGCATACCAGCACGACCTTTGTATGCAGCGAAAATCTTGAAAATCGGCGCACCTTTATTATATCCACCAGCACACCGAAGCCCAGGCCTCCCAAGATTATAAGCGCGCTTATGGTTAAAATTATAATTGGCTCGGAATTAAGGGGCACCAGGCTGGCTCCCATGCCCAAAATATCAAAGCCCGCGTTGCAGAAAGCTGAAACCGAATGGAATATTGAAAAATATATGCCTTTGCCCAGGCCGTACATAGGAATAAAGCTTATGGAAAGAACAATTGCTCCTATTAATTCTATAGCCAGAGTAAGCGCCAGGATATGCAGAGTCATTTTGACCAGGCCCTGAAGCTGGGACTGATTATACTGCTCCTGCATAATCAGCCGGTCGCGCAGGGTTATGCGCTTGCGCATTATTAAAAACACCGTCGCCGCCAAAGTCATAAATCCCAGCCCGCCAATCTGAATAAGCAGCATAATAACAATCTGTCCAAAAACAGAAAAAGCCGCCCCTGTATCATAAACCACAAGGCCGGTAACGCATACAGCGCTGGTAGCCGTAAAAAGAGCGTTCTCAAAGGGCAGCCTTTCGCCGTCAGCCGAGCTTACAGGCAAGGAGAGCAGCAGCCCCCCGATTAATATAACGACCAAAAAGCCAAGCGCAATTATCTGAGGCGGATTCAGCCGTCTTGCCCGTCTTTCACCTTCCAAAATACGAACCTCCAGAACAAACTGCAATTTTCCTGTTTGATTATTATATCATGTATTGAATAAAACGCAAGTAAACTTTCATCCAGGGATATCGCTAAAACGCTTGCATTACTTTATTATCAGTTTTATACTATAAGCGATACGATATAATCAGAATATATTGCGTTTTTGCAGGACGAGTCCGTTTTGCCGCGCGGTCTTAAAAACGCCCAGGCATGTATTCATACGCTCGCCCCGCGGCATCTTAACGGGGCATTCGCATTAAAAAATCTTTAGCCGCAAAGAAGAAAAACGCAAAGCAAATTAACGAAGGGAACGTAAAAATATATGGAGCAGCTTGAATGGTACGGTTTTAAAATGCTCGGATTTGATTTTAACGGACGCCAATCCTTTTTGGTGATCCCCGATAATCCCCATCCCGACGGCAAATGGATGCTGAAAACAGAATATTTCGGCGCATTTCCCGAGCTGGAGCTGGAATTGCTCAGACGAGGCTTATATTTAGGATATGTGCCCAATATAACCCGTTGGAGCACGGACGAGGACCAGGATATAAAAAGCGAATTTATAAATTATATTGCGGGAAGCTATGGCCTGAAAAATAAATGTCTGCTTATAGGTATGAGCTGCGGAGGGCTGCATGCCGCCGAGCTGGCCGCGCGGCATCCCGAAAGAGTTTCCGCGCTTTACCTGGACGCCCCGGTATTGAATCTTCTAAGCTGTCCGGGAGGCGCGGGAATTTCCACAGCTCAATTCTGGGACGAATTTTATCAAGCCAAAGGCATAAGCATGTCCGAGCTTATTTGCAGCAGAAATCATCCTATAGACAAGCTGGACATTTTGCTCGGCCACGAGCTGCCCGTATATATGGTATACGGAGACAAAGACGACACCGTGCCTTACTGTGAAAACGGCGCCGTGCTGGAAAAATTCTATCATGAGCACGGCGGAACTCTGATTACCGAATGCAAGCAAGGCGTTAATCATCATCCGCACGGGCCCAGGGATATAAAAACCGCGGCCAGCATTCTGGAAAAATGGGCATAATTTTGCATGAAATAATATTAACCGCCTTATTAAACCGTTGGATTAGCAAAAGCTTTTTCATCTTATAATATCCGGCGCGGCCGTTTTGATTAAAAAATGTCTCCGGGACATTTTTATATGTCCCGGAGGCATTCTTTAATCCGCGTTCAGGCCTCTCCCCATTAAAACGCAGGGAGAAATTTCAGATTTTCAGCTTAGGCCTGCTCGTCTATAAGCTTTTGCGCTATGCTGTTATCCACCAGCTTCTCAAATTCCGGTCCCTCTTCTATAATGCCCGCTTCTTTAATTATGGAAATCAGCCTATCATAAGAATCTTCTTTCATAACCGGATCGCTCATCCAAACGTCTATATCTTTATACCGTTTCACTACCGTTACCAGCAGTTCCATATCGTTATCAGGGAAAGAATCCTTAATTGCTTCGGCAATTTCTTCAGCCTGAGCCGAAGCCACCCATCTCTGCCCTTTATATACCGCCCGCATAAACGCCTCGGCGACGTCTCCGTTTTTCTCAAGATAATCCTTAGTGGCCATAAAGCATGTATACGGAACTTCTCCGCCTTCTTCGCCTATGGAAGCAACTATATAGCCTTCTCCTGCCAGCTCCATGGTAGAAGCTACCGGTTCAAACAAGGCGACATAATCATCCTCGCCGCCGATAAAAGCGCCGCCCATAAGATCAAACTGCACGTCTATGCGCACATTGGCGTCCACGCCGGGCACAACCCCGTTCTTTTTCATTACATATTCCAGCGTCATCTGCGGCATGCCGCCCTTGCGCCCTCCTATTATGCTGGTGCCCTTAAGCTTTTCCCAGCTAAAATCCTCGTCCTTTGTTTTCCCCAGCAAAAAGGAACCGTCCCGTTTGGTAAGCTGGCCGATAATCACGGCATGATCCTCTTTTCCTTCATTGCATACATATACGCCCGTCTCGGGGCCCATAAGCCCTATATCCGCTTGCCCCGAAATGACGGCGGTCATGCTTTTATCCGAGCCTCCTCCGTTAGTCAATTCTATGGTGATGCCCTCTTCCTCAAAATAGCCCAGGCTAATCGCCGCATAAAAGGGCGCATAAAAAATGCTATGCGTCACCTCGTTCACTCTTACAACGTTTTCATCCCGGCTTTGACAGCCTGACATCAGCCCTATGGACGTCAAAATTAAAATGAGCACACAAAAAATGCTAAGCAGCTTTCTCTTCACAAATCGCAACCTCCTGATTATTTTTATATTATCATTTTATGAAGCATCTCTTAAATGGTGACATCCCGGCTCACGGCTGCGTTAAGCAATAATATACCGCGGCTTTTTATTCAAGCAAATGTAGCAAATGGAATTATAGTATGTATAAAATAGCGGGAGAATCCATTAAGGCGCTCCCGCTGATACGAATATTCTTAACGAAATTTAAGGAAAAAGAAATCCGAGCGCCCTTACGGACGCTCGGACTGGTCGGAGTGGTGTTACAGAACTTTCTAAAAAAGCAAGTAAAATCAAGGGTTTACAGGCAGTTAACAATCTGTGTTTATAAATAATAGGTGTACAGAAATGTGCACCTAGCAGTCTATTGTATAGGAAAAACCACCAGCTTAGCTGGTGGTTTTTCCTATACAATAGACTGCAGCGCCCCCGCTGTCACACAGGAACGCCGCAAGAAAACTTATTCTGTTCTCAGAGCGGTAACAGGGTCTTTTTTCGCCGCTTTCCGGGAAGGAATCAATCCGCCGATCAGCGTAAGGAGCACGCTTAATACAATCAGCAGGACGGCATTTGCCACCGGGAGCGAAGCGTTGACACTGGAAGAACCAGTCAGAGCGTGGATCACAGCGTTTCCGGGAATCAGCAGGAGCAGCGTGATTCCGATACCAATGACGCCGGAGCAAAGGCCAACAATAAAGGTTTCCGCGTTAAACACCTGAGAAATATTCCGTTTGCTTGCGCCAATGGCACGCAGGATTCCGATTTCTTTTGTCCGCTCCAATACGGAAATGTAAGTAATAATCCCGATCATAATGGAAGATACAATCAGTGATACAGCCACAAAAGCAATCAGTACATAGGAGATCACATCCACAATCGTGGTAATCGAGGACATTAACAAGCCTACATAGTCGGTATAGCTGATTTGATCTTCATCGGCCGCCGTTTTGTTGTAAGCGTCAATGGCATCCGTGATGGCTTCCTTGCTCTCAAAATCATCCGCATAGATGCTGATGCTGCTGGGGGCGTCCAGGCTTACCACACCAAAGTCGCTCATATTTTCCTCATAGGTGCCGGTAGACACATAACGGTCATAAATGTTGAGCAGGATATCCGTGTCCAGCCCTTCTTTCAGCGATTGATCCAACGTCGCCGCCAGTTCTTCATCGGACATGGCCGCCATCCTGTTTGCCATATCTGCATTGTCGCCCTGAACCGTATCGGAGCCTAAAATCGTCCGGCAAAGCTCAGCTTTTTCGGAAACAGACAGCGAAGAAAGATAGGCCGCTGCATCCGCTGCTTTTGTCTCGTCATCCGCCGGAGAAAACGTAAGGCCGTTTAACACATTCACGTCCGGCGAGGCCTCCTGCGCCTTTACAACTGCACTTTCTGCCGTATGGGAGATAATCTCATCACTGAGAGCCGACGTATATCCAACTACCCCTGAAATAGAAGCGTTGGCGGCATCCTCCTTGGGTCGGATGATACCGGAAATCTTTAACTCGTAGGCGTTATCCAAAAGCTGCGCCACCTTGCTTGCGCTGTTGCCTGCATAAGTAAAAGTGCCGTCCTCATTTTCGGTATAGTAGTCGCAGGCAGGAATCAGATAAAAGCTCTGGCCGCAGGCGTCGGCATAACTCCAGTTCTGAGTTTCCACGCTGATTTCCTCGCCGTTTTCCAGTTTTTCCATCAGTTCGGTGTAGTCCGCAGAGGGCAGAAGCCCCAGCTCGTACAGAACCGTCAGGGAAATCTCATTGTTTTCATCCAGTACCAAAACGACTTCGCTGCTGTTTTCCGGCCATGCGCCATAAAGTACATCGTAGCTTTCCATAACTGCCGAACTGATAAGGCCTCCGTCCGCCCCGGACAGCATCTCCTCAAAGTTGCCGGAAGATGTATCCATCATGCCGCCCATCATGGAAGACATCATGCCGGAAGAATTTCCTGTATTTTCTCCAATCACTACTCCGTCCGTGTTGACCAATACTCCATCCGGGTCGTAAGCATAAACGCCAAACTGTACATCGTAAGAATAGTGAATCCCCTCTGAGCCGACATACTGTAAAATTTCACAATCGTCCGCCTCCAGATAGTTTTTGAAAGCGGTCAGATTGTTCTCCGTAATGCTCATGGACGAGCTGGCCGCCATTTCCACATCGGAATTGTTGGAGTAAACGCCATTCAATTCATGGGTCAGCTCATTGGAGGAAGATTCCCGCCCCGCCGCCAGCATACTGCTCAGATCCACCGATTGGGTGTCAATGGTGACGGGATAGGAAGTCATGGTGCTTTTCTGGATATTTTCAATATACTGATTCACGCCGGTTGACAGCGACAAAATAAGGGCAATGCCAATAATACCGATGGAACCGGCAAAGGAGGTCAGCAGGGCGCGCGCTTTCTTCGTGCGCAGGTTGTTAAAGGAAAGGGAGAGGGATGTCAAAAAAGACATGGAGGCTTTCCCCATATTTTTGTGTTCCGGCGTACCAACGGTTTCATTGCTTAAATCAAAAGGATCGGAATCATCCGTAATTTTGCCGTCGCGTAAGTTTACAATACGGGTGGCGTATTTTTCTGCAAGTTCCGGGTTATGGGTCACCATTACAACCAGCCGGTCTTTTGCGACTTCTTTCAAAAGCTCCATGACCTGCACACTGGTTTCCGAATCCAGCGCACCTGTCGGCTCATCGGCCAGAAGAATATCCGGGTCATTGATTAACGCGCGGGCAATGGCGACCCGCTGCATCTGCCCGCCGGACATCTGGTTTGGTTTTTTGTGAAGCTGGTCGCCCAAACCAACCTGCTTCAAAGCCGCCTTCGCCCGCTGCCTGCGCTCATTTCTGGATACGCCGGAAATGGTCAGCGCAAGCTCTACATTGGCAAGAATGGACTGGTGCGGAATCAGATTGTAGCTTTGGAACACGAATCCAATCGTGTGGTTGCGGTAGGAATCCCAATCCCGGTCCTTGTACTTTTTTGTGGAAATATTGTTGATGATCAGGTCTCCGCTGTCATAGCGGTCAAGACCGCCGATAATATTCAGAAGTGTGGTTTTGCCGGAACCACTGGGACCAAGTATCGCCACAAATTCATTGTCACGGAGATTTAAGCTAACCCCATCAAGGGCTGCCTGCACTAAATCTCCGGTTTTGTATTGTTTGCAAATCTTCTTTAATTGAAGCATACGCAAATCCTCCCTTCAATTTTACAGGGGTATCATACACGATTTTGAACAACTGAAAGTTAACTCTCCGCCTGCGTTTTTGAACATTCGGTAAACGTCTGGCTCTTGTTTATTTTCAGTTTATTTTTTGTGGTAAAATGAAAAGTAAGAAGGAGGGTCTTGCTATGTTTCAGATCATGGTCGTAGAAGATGATAAAAGCACCGCCAAGCTGATGCGGGCGGTACTTACCCATAACGGATATAAGGTTTTTCAGGCAACGAACGGACAAGAGGCGTTGGAAATGCTGGATTCTCAGCATATTGACCTAATTGTTCTGGATGTGATGATGCCGGTTATGGACGGCTATGAATTTACCGAGCAGCTCAGGCGATGTGGAAATAACACGCCGATCCTGATGGTAACGGCAAAGCAGCTCCCGGAAGAAAAATGCAGGGGCTTTCTCGTCGGTACGGACGATTATATGGTAAAGCCGGTCAATGAAGAAGAAATGCTGCTGCGGATTAAGGCGCTGCTGCGAAGGGCGCAGATTGTCAATGAACATAAATTGCACATAGGAAAAGTCACGCTTGATTATGACGCGCTCACGGTTTCCAGAGAGGGAAACAGCCAGACGCTCCCTCAAAAGGAGTTTTACCTGCTCTATAAGCTGCTGTCCTATCCCGATAAAATTTTCACCCGGCTACAGCTCATGGATGAAATCTGGGGTATGGAATCCGAAACGGTAGATACCACAGTCAACGTCCATGTCAATCGCTTGCGGAAAAAATTCGAGCAATGGCCGGAGTTTGAAATCGTTGCAATCCGAGGGATTGGATATAAGGCGGTGATTTCCAATGGAAAAAATTAAGAAAAAACTGAAACGGATTCAATTATCATTGATGTTTGCCGCTATTGTGTTTCTGATTTTTTTAGTTACCATGTCCATTGTGTTTATTGGTATTTTTGTGATAAACAGACTTGGACTTCCTATTATAGAAGAAAATAATAAAATTCCATTGTTTGCACTGGCACTTTTCAGCCTTGTAATCGGCACAATCTCTGCTTTTCTGTTCAGCAAAAAGCCACTTCAGCCAATTCGCACTTTGGGTGAGGCGGCGGATAGAATTGCCGATGGGGATTACAGCGTCCGGATTCAGTTAAAAGGGCCGGACGAATTGGTGCAGCTTTCGGGCAGCTTTAATCATATGGCGAAGGAACTGGGCAGCGTAGAAATGCTGCGTACCGATTTTGTCAACAACTTTTCTCATGAATTTAAGACTCCCATCGTCTCCATTCGCGGCTTTGCAAAAATGCTGAAACGAGATGACCTGACCGCAGAAGAACGGAGCGAGTATCTGGATGTTATTATTAGTGAATCAGAGCGCCTGACAGAGCTTGCTACCAATGTCCTGAACCTTACTAAGCTGGAACAGCAGACGATTTTAACGAACTTAAAAAATTTTAATGTCAGCGAACAGATTCGGCTTGTGATCGCTATGTTGGAAAGTAAATGGAGGGAAAAACAAATCTCTTTTGATTTTGACTGCGATGAGATTTACATAAGAGGCAACGTAGAATTATTGCGGCAGGTCTGGATTAATCTGCTGGACAACGCCATTAAATTTTCGCCGGACAAAGCTGTTGTCGGGATTCAAATAACCCGTTCGACAGGGTACACCGTTTTTACCATTTCAAATCCGGGCGAGCAAATGACAGCGGAAGCGGCAAAGCACATTTTCGATAAATTTTATCAGGCGGACAAAGCGCATAACACCCAGGGGAATGGCCTCGGTTTGGCAATCGTAAAACGTATTGTAGAACTGCATAACGGTTCGGTTTCAGTTGGAACCTCTGCCAAGGGGATTATTTGCTTCGAAATAAAGCTGCCAACGACAAAATAAGTTTCAAAAAAGCCTTGCTTTCCTACCCGTGATGTGTAAGCTGTATGAAATGCTGAAAAGATGGTTTTCATATTGGAGCAAAACAAATAATTTTCTGTCATACTAACTATGAGAGTGGACGGAACGCCGGCTCTTGGCATAGAAGAATCGTTCACCCCAGTTGCGCCTGCGCTTTGAGGCGCAGCGAACATTCTTCTCATGTCAGCCCACCCAGATCAGCGCAGATCTGGGTGGGCTATTTTTGTGTTTACAGATGAACAATCATACTATTTACGGATCTAAATAAAGACGAATGGAGTGGATGTTCTTTCCCTTACATCAACCTAAAAGGGAACCGGGGTGAACGAGATGTGGGGTTCCGGCATCTATAAAAAGCGGAACATGGGGTGAACGGGACGCAAGGTTTCCAGCGTCTGAAAAGAAAAGGAAAGGAGGGCGTATTTTTCCGGCGTCTATCTATAAGCGGAAACGTATATCGGCATTGCTTTGGTCTGGATGTGGCCCTTGCCGATAGACCCATTTTTCGCTGAAACATTCAGCGGAGAACCGAAAATGAACACATCCAACAGAAAAAGCAAGTCTTCCGTCCATTGCAGTAACGGAGCGAGGCAGGGCCGAGCGAAGTTACTGCAATGGAGATGATTTTACTTGAAGATCTGCGAGAAAATACGCTGTAAAGCGTATCAAGGCAATTTTTGAAAACTGTACCGTAGTTTTCAAAAATTACTATTGCCATTACTGACGGAGTGTTCTATGGAAGGAGGTGAAAAATTTGTCGAGAAGCATATCAAAACAGTTAGAACATGCCGTATATGAGTGCTTTACTCCGGGACATTCCAAGCGGGCGGATAAATTTAATCCGGCCATTGACACAAGCTGGAAAATTTATTCGCTGACTTCCCGGCGGGATATGCTGGATTTAGCGAAAGATTTCGGAAAATACCTGAAGGAAAAGCATTCAGAAATCAAAAAGGCTTTTGATATCAGTCCGGCTGAAATTCAAAGCTATTTAGACACGAAGGCAGCAACCTGTGTGGATAAAACGCTAGACAAAATAATTAGCCGTTTAGGGAAGCTGGAAACTTGCTGTAAACACGTCTACTCAGGTTCGGATTTTTCATGGCGCGTTGATTGTTCGGTAAAACCAAAATCCACAAAGAATGCTGATTTTGTCAAGGACACACCGATTCCATTAGAAGTATCAAAAGCGGCGATTGAAGCGTTGACATTCAAAAAATCCGAAGTTTACCGCGCTGTAATTCTATCTGCTTATTGTGGAATGCGATCAGAAGAAACCACTTGTTTGAAAGCACAAAATATACATTTTACAGGCGGTGAGTTTGGCTATGGATGGGTAGAAATTGAGAAAGGCGGCGGTGCAAAGGGAGACCGTCCGCGAATCATTCCGATTATCAGCATAGAAGCGCAGCAGGCATTGCGGAAAGCAGCAGCAGGCAAGCAACCCGCCAATTATATAGCCTCTAAAGAAGACGGCCGCAAAATGACAGCGGACAATGTGCAGCGTGCCTTGCGCGAATGGATGGATAAAGCCGTAGGCAGGAAGTATAAAGGCAACCGATGTCACGGCATGCGAAAAACATGGGCGCAATCCTATTACGATTTGCTACGGAAAAACGGCTGCACGAAGGCGGAAGCCATATCAAAAACAAATGCCGCATTGGGACATGGAACAAACCGCGGCCCAAGCGGTATCAAAATGTATGTCGCCAGAATGTGGTAAACAGTCATACTATCGTTACAGACACACGCATAAAAACAATGAAAATCAACCGGATTGTGAATTTTGGTCGAGATAGCAGAAGCAAAAGTGAAAGGAAATCTTTCTGTGTGTCGGAAAGGACTTCCTTATGCGCACTGTCCCAAAAGCCAAGCAGCCGGAAACCGAGATACCATCTCAACCTGCCGTGTATACCGTACATGATAGAAAATTTATTGTAGATTCAGTATATAAGGATGAACCGGCAGAAACATTGGATGAAATCCTATTAAGACTTATAAAAAAGGACATTGAAAAGGTTTAATACCAGATGATTTTGACGGTCAAATGTGCTATCATATTTTAATAAATACAGCTTGTTTGACTGCCGGAAAGGAGGATTTGTGAAACAGTCAAATAACGGAACAAATCGAGATAAAACCATAGCGTTATATCTGCGTATCAGCCGGGAGGATGCCGGAAAAGATGAAAGTTACAGTATCAGTAATCAAAAGAAGCTACTAACTGGTGTGGCGAGAAAAATGGGATTTACAAAACTGTTGATTTTCATAGATGACGGCATCACCGGAACAAGCCGCGACCGCAAGGACTTTTTGAGAATGATAGCGGAACTGGAAAAAGGCAGCATTGGCGCGGTCATGGTAAAAGACCTGTCCCGCCTTGCCCGCGACCATATTCGTGCAGATTCTCTTTTAGAGGAGTTTTTCCCCGAACACGACATTCGCTTTATCTCTGTTTCAGAAGGGATAGATTCGGCACAGGGAGAAGATGAATTTACACCGTTCCGAAATCTTATGAACGAATGGTATGCGCGGGACATATCCAAAAAACGCAAGCTGACGAATGTAGTCAAAGGCAATGCCGGGGAACCTTTAAGTTTGCCGCCCTACGGTTACAAGAAAGACCCGGATAACCCGAAACGCTGGATTATTGACGAGGAAGCCGCCGCTGTTGTGCGCCGTATCTTTCAAATGACGCTAGACGGACATGGCACGGAACAAATTGCCGCCGCGTTATCACAGGACAAGGTTTTAACCCCCATGTTCTACTGGCGGAGCAAAGGAATCAAGCGCCCCGGCAAGGTATCCGACCGGGAGCCGCACAGGTGGAACTGTTCAACCGTGATAAAAATTCTGTCTATGCAGGAGTATTGCGGGGATGTAATCAATTTTAAAACCTTTTCAAAGTCGTTTAAGCTGAAGAAACGAATTCCCAACGCCGAGGAAAACATGGCGGTTTTCAAGGACGTACATGAGCCGATTGTCTCCCGCGCTGATTGGGAAAAAATTCAGCAAAAGCGCGGTAAAGCCCGTAAGCGTAAGACAAGCGACGGCGAGAAAAATATGTTTTCCGGCCTGTTGGTCTGCGCCGATTGCGGCCATAACCTGTGGTATCATTTCAATCAGAAAAACCCGGAAATCCGGTATTTCAGTTGTTCCAACTACAAGGGCAACCGGGGCGACTGCCCAACCACGCATTATATCCGGGTGGACTTTCTGGAACAGGTGCTATTACAGGAAATCCGTCGGCTTACTAAATTTGCGAGCCGGTATGAAGATGAATTTGCACGGATTGTGATGGGCCATTCTCAGAAAGCGGCGGCTTTTGAACGGCAAAAAAAGCAGCAGGAACTAACAAAATTGCTTGCCCGTGATCAGGAATTGGATAGACTGTTCAACCGTATGTATGAGGACAACATCTCCGGAAAGATTGATGATGAGCGGTTTTCGCGCATGTCAAGAAGTTATACAGAAGAGCAAAATGACCTTGCCGTCAAAGTGAAAGCCCTTCGTTCCGAACTGGAAAGCGCAGAGGAAAAGGCTTGCACCTCGGATATGTTTATCGCTGCGGTACGCAAATACACACGGGCCAAAAAGCTGACCGGGCGCATGTTGACCGAGTTGATCGACCGCATAGAGGTACATCAATCCGAAAAGATTGACGGCGTTTCTATGCAGCGGCTTACCATTTACTATAATTGTGTCGGCGTCATTGAGATACCCGAAAAACTGCAACTCCCGCAACCAGAAGTTTTCATGCAAACGAGAAAAGGAGTAGCATTAAGCTACTCCCATTCTCAAAACAGTATGAACTTTTGAGTGTTTAGCATTTGAGCAGTTGCAACCTTCTCAAATGCTGTAAGAACACTCGGACTGGTCGGGGTGACAGGACTCGAACCTGCGGCATCTTGGTCCCAAACCAAGCGCGCTACCAAACTGCGCTACACCCCGTTTATAATTTGCTGCATAAATTCATTCGCCCATGCAACAGGATGTATTATATATCAAAAATATAAATTCCGCAATATTATTTTATGTTTAATATATTATTATTGATAATATATTAATTTCTAATTGACATACTAAAAAAATTGCGATATAATGAGCAGGCAAAATTGAAACGGAACATTGATTTTAATTTTGTTCAGCGTGCACGAGCGTTTTATTTTTTTGGCTCCGTGGTCAAGAGGTTAAGACACCGCCCTTTCACGGCGGTAACAGGGGGTCAATTCCCCTCGGAGTCACCATTTA
>ERZ779894.1870-NODE-1870-length-19956-cov-4.220592_pt1 | contig 19956 bp, 16 predicted proteins | sample MGYA00511587_ERZ779894 | MGnify/ENA primary metagenome ERZ779894 (study PRJEB29588, sample SAMEA2160490) | human gut metagenome | biome: human gut; feature: human-associated habitat; material: faeces | place: Denmark | collected 2008/2010 ... | reverse complement strand
GCAAGGCACATATAAGGAGCAAAACCTACTTTTCGTGAACTGTGCACGGGAATAAAAATTAGAACATGATGTGCGGAAAAACCGCAGTATTAAGCCAAAAATCAGGTGGAAAGCGAAGAAATCACCGGGTGTTTGGCAGGACCAGCACCAGACCCTTGAAGTTCAGCAAGCGCTAATCTCACTTACCCAAGAGATAATCATTTATCTGGGAACATCATCCCGAAGATCTTATGGGTCTTCGGGATTTTTTTTGTGGAGAACAGAGGGTCCTCGCAGGCAAGCTGCTGCGGTCGCAGCTAAAAATATGCCACAGGCATATTTTCTAAACGCTACGACAGTTCTCCAAGAGATAATCATTTATCTGGGAACATCATCCCGAAGATCCTATGGGTCTTCGGGATTTTTTTTGCTTTAAATCATTTACGGATGAAAAGGATGACATGGAAGTTTTATGTATGGCTGTGATGCTGATAGATTATAAAAGTGATATTGAATGAATGCAGAATTTGACTTATAATACCACCAACCGGAAAGAACATTTTTCAGAGGAATTTTGGATGGCATAGGAAAAAACAGGTATAGTGGTGGAAGATGCTAATCTTATCTGATGAAACAAAGAGGGTGCATACGTCTATGGAAATAAATTTTAACTTAAATCAAGATTTGGCTGTGGGTTATCGAAGCAATTCACAAAAAATCAGAGTCATGAGTGAATCTTGGGTAGCTTATAATATTTTTTGCCCAATCTGCGGCAATGCACATATTTCCAATTTGCCCAATAATATGCCGGTTTCTGATTTCAAATGTGATGCCTGTGGTGCAATTTATGAATTAAAGAGCAAAAAAGGCAGGATTGGCAATAAAATTGTAGCGGGTGCCTACGCCACCATGATGGAGCGTATCACAAGTGAAAATAGCCCGGATTTGTTTTTGATGGAGTATTCTGACGATTTACAGGTTTTGAATTTGGTTTTGGTTCCCAGATATTTCTTTGTGCCTGCCATTATCGAAAAACGGAAACCCCTTTCAGAAACAGCCCATAGAGCTGGTTGGACGGGATGCAATATTTTATATTCAGAAATGCCGGAACAAGGAAAGATAACCATCATCAAAGATCAAATCCTTGCGGATCAGCAATTGGTCATGGAAAAATATGCAAAAGCGAAAGAATTACAAACAGGGAGCCTTGAAAGCCGCGGATGGCTTTTGGATGTGCTGTCATGTGTCAATGCGATTCCAACAACGGATTTTTCTCTTCAGGAAATGTATCAATATAAAGATATTTTGCAGGCAAAGCATGAAGACAATCATAACATAGAGGCAAAAATCAGACAGAAATTGCAAATTTTACGTAAAAAAGGATTTATTCAATTCTTAGGAAGAGGACAATATCGCAAAATTTAGAGATGTTTTTTTTCACTTATTCCCGAAGATCCTATGGGTCTTCGGGATTTTTTTTCGTACATATAAATCCCATCCTATGGATTTTATGTGTATTTTTTTACATACAATTCCATAAAATCCTGAAAAATCAGTATTTTTTTGATCTGATTTCTGATATTCTGAAAAATAGATAGAAACAAAGAGGAAAGGGGCGAAAAAGTACATGAAGAAACAAAGAGAACTGACAATGATTCTGGGAGTCATTGTGCTGGTTTTTGTACTGAACTTTTTTGTTTTTCGCCTGGCTTATTTACAGGAACCGATTTTTTTGACCCACGCTTATGCTTTTACGGCAGAAGAGTCTTCCCATGTGGGATTTTATTACATCACCAATGCAGATGAAAAACGCCAGCCATTGGAAATTACCTGCCCGGAACTGGGGGAGGATGAGATTTTTGAAGTCATAGACACTGAGCAATGGCAGGGGCATGGCATGTATACCTGGAATGAAATGTGGGTGGATTTCGACGTTCCAGAGCGTATAGGGGATTTGAGCAATGTAATGCTGACCCAGATGCAGGTCAAGTGGTCTGACGGCACAGAAACGCCTGTGGACATCGGAGAGGTACGTTTTCTGGCGGCGCAGGAAGAACAGGCCTTGCCGTGGTCACGGATGGGCGCAGGGGATACAGATGCTTCTTATTCCATGGAGGTACCGGAAGATTTGACTGTCACAGGCATTCGTATGCCCATGGAAAATCATTTTTCCGATCTGCTGATGGTGAAGGACGGGGAAGGACAGCCCATGACGTTTCCAGCGTCCTATCAGCAGGGGGATAACCTTTCTTTGGAAACAGAATTATCTCTGACGGAGAAGGACAACCGTGCCCATATGGTCATTGATGTGGTGCCTGTACTGGAAATGGAAACATCCACAGGAGAAAAAGTATGTGCCTATTTGTATGACAGTATGAAATATACGCCGGATATGAATATACTGGAGATTTACCGTATTCTGCACATGAAAGGAGACATGTAAATGAAAAACATCAGAAATTGGATGCTTTTTGCCATGGTGCTTCTTTTCTTTGATGTGCATATTGGTATTGTCAATCTGTTGCCCAATTGGGTAGCTTATCTGATTTTGGCATACTGCGCCAAAAAGATGATGGCAGAGAAAGGCGGGCTGACGGCAACGCTTGGCATCTGCGCTGCTGTTTTGCAGATTGTATTTTTCTTTTTCCAAACAGACAATGCTTTGCTGACTTGGCTGTTCAGCGGCATTTTCTGGACCATGGAAATGCTGCTGTTTTACGGCTTGGCTACGGGCATTTTGCAGCTGCAGGAAAAAGAAGGTCTATGGATCCGGCGAAAAATATTATTGATGTTGTATGCCATTTCCATTGTAGCCTGCGGTATGACGCTGAATGTAAGACCCATGTTTATCCTTGCGGGCGTTATGATGTTATGCGCCAGACTTTATTTTCTGTTTGGGCTTTGGCGTTTGATTCCGAAAGAAGAACAAACAGAACCAGAAAAAGAAGAAAATCCATAAGAAAACGATACAGCTGGAATCCTTGAAACAAAAAAGGGTTCCGGCTATTTTTTTGAGTGAAGATTGCTTTTTGGCAGATAATTGTCGCAGTTTGCCTCAAGAAAAGATGATTTTTGAGAAAAATGAGAATTTCATTAGAACAAGGAAAGATCGTTGACATTTATCAGAAAACCAGTATAATGTTTCATGTAAAACAGTTCGACGGCTAACAAAATAAAAAGGAGGAAAAATATGATGCAGGATAAGCCGGTATTGTTGATGAAAAAAGTAATCAATCTGTTTTTCCGTGAACTGGATGCGATGAATACAGAAAAGCTGCAGGAACCCATTTCGGGGCATAACATGATTGTCATTGAATATTTGATCAAGCATGAAGAACCTGTCTACCAGCGTGATTTGGAAAATCATTTTTTTGTACGTCGTTCCACAATTTCAAAAGTGCTTCGTTTGATGGAAGAAAAAGGCATGATTGAACGGCTTTCTGTTCATGATGATGCTCGTCTGAAACAGATTGTTTTGACAGATTATGGACGCAGAATCCATGGTGCAGCAGTACATCATGCGCAGATGCTGGAAGAAAAGCTGTATCGCAATTTCACAGAAGAAGAAATGGATACGTTGCTGCTTCTTTTGAAAAAACTGGAGCATAATATGGAAGAAACAGAAAAAGAAACTTTTTGTTAAGAACCCAATATGCTTTCGAACAAAAAAGGAGGTTTTGGAATGGTTAGAAAGTTGCTTCGCAGCGTCAGGGAATATAAAACCAGTTCCTTACTGGCGCCGCTGTTCGTGACCTGTGAGGTCATTTTGGAAGTTATCATTCCCATGTTGATGGCAAACCTCATCGACTTTGGGATTGAGGCAGGTAACATGCAGTACATCCTGAAAATGGGTCTTGCATTGGTCATCTGCTGTATTGTTTCTCTTACCTTTGGCGCACTGTCCGGGAAATATGCGGCAGTGGCTTCTGCGGGCTTTGCAAAGAACCTGCGTGAAGATATGTACAACAAAGTACAGGAATATTCTTTCTCCAACATTGATAAGTTCTCCACCGCAAGTATCGTAACGCGTCTGACAACAGATATTACAAACATTCAGAACGCGTACATGATGTCCATCCGTGTAGCGGTACGTTGTCCTATCATGTTGATTTTTGCTTTGTTTATGGCTTTCCAGATCAATTCCCATCTGGCACCCATATTCGTTATTGCCATCCCCATTTTGGCAATTGGTCTGGTAATCATCATTTCCAATGCGAAACGTATCTTTGAACGGGTATTCCGCACATACGATAAACTGAACAACGTTGTACAGGAAAACCTGCATGGCATTCGCGTAGTCAAATCTTTTGTACGTGAAGACCATGAAACAGAAAAATTCTGTTCTGTTTCCAAAGAAATTTATCAGGACTTCTCCAAAGCAGAAAAAATTCTGGCGTTCAACGCACCTTTGATGCAGTTCTGCGCATATGGATGTATGCTGCTGATTTCTTGGCTGGGTGCAAAACTCATTGTTGCTTCCGGTAACAACCCTGCTGTGGGCATGACCACAGGGGACTTGACCAGTATGTTCTCTTACACAATGCAGATCCTTATGAGTCTGATGATGTTCTCCATGGTATTCGTTATGATTACCATTTCTTACGCATCTATGGAAAGAGCGGAAGAAATTCTGGACGAAAAAAGCGACCTGCATAACCCGGAAAATCCCGTTTATGAAGTCAAAGACGGCAGCATCGAATTTGACCATGTCAATTTCGCATATGGCAAAAACGCCGACAAACTTTGTCTGGATAACGTAAATCTGAAAATCCCTTCCGGTGCGACAGTAGGTATCATCGGCGGTACCGGCAGTTCCAAGAGTACATTGGTACAGCTGATTCCCCGTCTGTATGACGCTACAGAAGGTGCAGTCAAAGTCGGCGGCAGAGATGTCAGAGAATACGACATTGAATCCCTCAGAGAAGAAGTTGCCATGGTACTGCAGAAAAACGTACTGTTCTCCGGCACCATCAAAGACAACCTGCGTTGGGGGAAAGAGGACGCTACCGACGAGGAAATGCGTCACGTCTGCCAGCTGGCACAGGCTGATGAATTTATCCAGACCTTCCCTGACGGTTATGATACCTATATCGAACAGGGCGGTACCAACGTTTCCGGTGGTCAGAAACAGCGTCTGTGTATTGCCAGAGCGCTGCTGAAAAAACCGAAAATCCTGATTCTGGACGACTCCACCAGTGCCGTAGATACCAAAACAGATGCCCTCATCCGTATGGCATTTAGAGAAGAAATCCCCAATACCACAAAGATCATCATTGCACAGCGTATTTCTTCCGTAGAAGACGCAGACCTGATTTTGGTATTGGATGACGGCAAAATCAACGGCATGGGCACCCATCAGGAACTCCTTGCCAATAATGAAATCTATCGTGAAGTATATGAATCTCAGCAGAAAGGGGGACTGGAAGAATGAGTGGACCTATGAGAGGACCCGGACGTGGCGTACCCATCGGACGGGCAAAAATGGACAAAGTCACCATGAACCGTTTGCTCAGCTATCTGAAAGAGTATAAACTGCGGTTTACCGTTGTTTTGATCTGTATTCTGATCAGTGCGGTGGCAGGTGTTGCAGGTTCCCTGTTCCTGCAGGTAGTTATCGACGATTATATCACACCACTGCTGAAAACAGCTTCTCCTGATTTTGCGGGACTGTTCCAGGCGGTGCTGACCATGGCTGCCATTTACCTCATTGGTATTCTGGCAACCCTCTTTTACAACCGTACCATGGTTTCCATCTCTCAGGGGATTTTGAAGAAAATCCGTGACCAGATGTTTTCCCACATGCAGCGGCTGCCCATCCGGTACTTTGATACCCATACCCATGGGGATGTCATGAGCCGTTACACCAACGATACAGATACCCTGCGTCAGATGCTTTCCATGAGCGTACCTCAGATGTTTTCTTCCATCGTTACCATTGTGGCGGTTGTCTGCGCAATGCTTTACACCAGCGTATATCTGACCATTCTGGTAGCCATCGTGGTATTCTTCATCATGAAGGTATTCAAATTCATTGCCAGCCACAGTGGGAAGTACTTCATCAAACAGCAGGAAACACTGGGCGATGTGAATGGTTATATCGAAGAAATGATCAACGGGCAGAAAGTTGTCAAAGTTTTCTGTCATGAAGAAAAAGCAAAAGAAATTTTCCGTGAAAAGAATGCGGCTCTGTGTGAAAACGCAACAAAAGCCAACCAGTATGCCAATATCCTCATGCCCATCATGATGAACCTGGGGAACTTACAGTATGTGCTCATTGCCATTGTCGGCGGTGCACTGGCAGTAAATGGCATCGGCGGTCTGACACTGGGCGCCATCGCTTCTTTCCTGCAGCTGTCCAAGAGCTTTTCTTCTCCTATCAGCCAGGTTTCTCAGCAGATCAACTCTGTTGTTATGGCGCTGGCAGGTGCGAAACGTATTTTTGAACTGCTGGATGAAGAAGAAGAAGCCGATGACGGTTATGTAACACTGGTCAACGCAAAATATGACGATAACGGTGAACTGGTGGAATGCCCCGAACATACAGGTCTGTGGGCATGGAAACATCCTCATGAAGATGGTACCATCACTTATACCCAGCTGACAGGGGATGTACGTTTCTTTGATGTGGACTTTGGTTACACAGAAGAAAAAATTGTCCTTCACAACATCAGCCTGTACGCAAAACCCGGTCAGAAAGTGGCTTTCGTTGGCGCAACTGGTGCTGGTAAGACCACTATCACCAACCTGATCAACCGTTTTTATGATATTGCCGACGGTAAAATCCGTTACGACGGCATCAACATCAATAAGATTAAGAAAGAAGACCTGCGCCATTCCTTAGGGATTGTATTGCAGGATGTCAACCTGTTTACAGGCACCGTTATGGATAACATCCGTTACGGGAAACTGGATGCTACTGATGAGGAATGTATTGCAGCGGCAAAACTTGCCAATGCCGACAGCTTCATTCGGATGCTGCCCAACGGATATAACACCATCCTTTCCGGTGATGGCTCCGGTTTGTCTCAGGGTCAGCGGCAGCTCATCTCCATTGCCCGTGCGGCGGTGGCAGACCCTCCCGTTATGATTCTGGACGAAGCAACATCTTCTATCGATACCCGTACAGAAGCCATTGTACAGAGAGGTATGGATGCCCTCATGAAAGGCAGAACCGTATTTGTCATTGCCCACCGTTTGTCTACGGTTCAGAACTCCAATGTTATCATGGTTCTGGAACATGGACGCATCATCGAACGTGGTACCCACGAAGATTTGATTGCGGAAAAAGGCAAGTATTATCAGCTTTATACAGGTGCCTTTGAACTGGAATAAGTTTTCATAGGAACAGAAAAGATAGCTGGAATCTTTGTAATGCAAAGGGTTCCAGCTATTTTCTTTTTGTCAGAAATATTTCAGCCATTGCTGTTTTTGAAAACATACTCTTTTTTGTATGGAAATTTGTACAGAGCCTGTTTTTTTACAGAGAATATGGTATCATAAAAGAAGAAGATTTTCCGAAAAAAGCATTGCGGCAGGTACTTTTGGATGATATACTAAACGATGGTGCTTTTTTACGAGAAAAGCGAAAAAGAGGAAAAAAACGGCAAAAACAGGGTGTTTTGCTGGAAAAGATACATGAAGGAATGTGGAAGGAGGAACAACATGTTTACCATTCGGGAGTATGTGAAAGTTTCCAGTCTGGAAGAAGCATACGAATTGAATCAGAAAAAGGCAAACGTGGTATTTGGCGGCGGCGTATGGCTGCGTCTGGGCAGAAAGAACATCCAGACAGCCATCGATCTGTCCGGTTTGGGTCTGGACGAAATTACAGAGGATGAAAAAGAATTTTCCATCGGATGTATGGTTTCCCTGCGTCAGCTGGAAACTCACAAAGGCATTGACGCTTACACAAAAGGTGCGGTGAAAGAAAGCCTGCGCCATATCGTAGGGGTGCAGATGCGTAACTGCGCAACAGTCGGCGGCAGCATTTACGGCAGATTCGGTTTTTCCGATATTCTCTGCTGTCTGCTGGGTCTGGACTGCGACGTGGAACTGTATAAACAGGGCAGAATGCCTTTGGCAGATTTCGCGAAAATGAAAAAAGACAACGACATTCTGGTGCGTGTCATCATCAAAAAGACACCTCTGGAAACAGTCTATCTGTCCCAGAGAAACACAGAAACAGACTTTCCTGTGGTTTCCTGCGCAGTGACAAAAGACGCAGAAGGTTATTATGCAGTTATCGGCGCAAGACCCTGTCAGCCCGTTGTGGTACGTGACAGCGAAGGCATTTTAGCGAAAGCGGAAGTGACAGCGGAAGATCTGGCTGCTTTTGCGTCCAAAGTGCAGAACGGCATGGACTTTGCCGATAATACCAGATGCAGCGGCGCATACCGCAGACATGTGGCAGGCGTTCTGGTGAAAAGAGGACTGAAACAGCTCATGGGAGGGGACAAATGATGCAGATTACTGTAAAACTCAATGGAAAAAATGTGACTGCTGAAGTGGCACCGGATATGGCTCTGCTGGATTTTGTCAGAGACCACGGCTGTTACAGCGTCAAAAGAGGCTGCGAAACATCCAACTGCGGTCTGTGTACTGTATTGATGGATGGCAAGCCCGTTTTGTCCTGCTCCACACTGGCAGTTCGCGCGGACGGTCATGAAGTAGTGACCATGGAAGGCTGTCAGGCAGAAGCGGAAGAATTCGGCGCGTTTCTGGCAGATCAGGGGGCAGAACAGTGCGGTTATTGCAGCCCCGGCTTTATTATGAATGTACTGGCAATGTGCAAGGAAATGGAAAATCCCACAGACGATGAAATCCGGGAATACCTTTCCGGCAACCTTTGCCGTTGTTCCGGCTATGAAGGCCAGCTCCGTGCCATTCATGCCTATCTGGATTACAAGAAAGGGGCGAAATGAGAATGAAATATGTAAATCAGCCCATTCGGAAAAAAGACGCTATGGCATTGGTAACAGGCAAACCTGTTTATACCGATGATATTGCCCCTAAGGATTGTCTGGTGGTAAAGGTGCTGCGCAGCCCCCATGCCCATGCGGAAATTCTGGAAATCAAAAAAGATATCGCAGAAAAACTGCCCGGTATCGTTTGCGTCCTGACTTATGAAGACGTGCCGCAGAAGCGTTTCACCATGGCAGGACAGACATATCCTGAACCCAGTCCCTATGACAGACTGATTCTGGACAAGCGTGTCCGTTTTGTTGGGGACGCTGTTGCCATTGTGGCAGGGGAAACAGAAAAAGCCGTAGATCAGGCAATGAAAGTCATTAAAGTAAAATATGATGTGCTGGAACCTGTGCTGGATTTCCACGAAGCAAAGGACAATCCCATTCTGGTGCATCCCGAAGATAACTGGCAGGCACTTTGCCCTGTAGGCGCGGACAATAAACGGAATCTGTGCGCAAGCGGTCTGGAAGAACATGGCGATGTGGATAAAGTCATTGCGGAAAGCGATGTGGTTGTGGAAAACACTTATCACACAAAAGCTGTACAGCAGACCATGATGGAAACCTTCCGTACTTATACCCAGATGGATACCTACGGCAGACTAAACATCATCAGCTCCACACAGGTGCCTTTCCATGTACGCCGTATCCTGTCTAACGCGCTGGATATTCCCAAATCCAAGATTCGTGTTATCAAACCCAGAATCGGCGGCGGTTTCGGTGCAAAACAGACTGTTGTAGCGGAAGTATATCCCGCCATTGTTACACTGAAAACAGGCAGACCTGCGAAAATCATTTATACCAGAGAAGAAAGCCTCATCGCTTCTTCTCCCAGACATGAAATGGAAATCAAAGTGCGCATCGGTGCCAACAAAGACGGTCATATCCGCGGCATTGAAGTGAAAACACTGTCCAATACAGGCGCATTTGGGGAACATGGCCCCACAACCGTTGGTCTGTCCGGTCATAAATCCATTCCTCTGTACAGCAAGGCAGAAGCATTCCGTTTCCAGTATGACGTTGTTTATACAAACAAAATGTCCGCAGGCGCTTACCGTGGTTACGGTGCTACACAGGGTATCTTTGCTGTGGAATCTGCCATCAATGAATTGGCAGTGAAGCTGAACATGGACCCTGTGGCACTGCGTGAAATGAACTTGACCAGAGAAGGCGACGTGATGCACGCATACTACGGTGAAACAGCAAACAGCTGTACACTGGATCGTTGTCTGGAAAGAACAGCGGAAATGATCGGCTGGAAAGAAAAATATCCCAGACGTGTCATGCCTGACGGTAAAATCCGTGGCGTAGGTATCGCGATGGCTATGCAGGGTTCTGGTATTTCCAGTGTGGATACTGGTTCCGTTTCCATCAAGATCAATGACGATGGTTTCTATGCTCTGACCATTGGTGCATCCGATATGGGTACTGGCTGTGACACCATTCTGTCCCAGATGGCAGCAGATTGTCTGGATTGCTCTGTGGACGATATCATTGTTTATGGCGTTGATACAGACGTTTCTCCTTACGACAGCGGCTCTTACGCATCCAGCACCACTTATGTAACCGGTATGGCAACAGTGAAAGCCTGCCAGACATTGGTGGACAAAATGAAAGCATACGGTGCGGAAAAACTGGGCTGTTCCGTGGATGATGTGGAATTTGACGGGGAAAAAGTATACAGCCTGAAAGATGGCAGCAGCATCAGCCGGAAAGACATCGGCAATGCCATCATGTGCGCAGGGGAAAATGCTCTCTTTGCTACAGAAGCTCATTCTTCACCTGTTTCTCCTCCGCCTTTCATGGCTGGCGCCGTGGAAGTGGAAGTTGACCCGGAAACAGGCAGCGTGAAACTCATCGATTATGCGGCAGTGGTAGACTGCGGTACCGTTGTAAACCCTAATCTGGCAAGAGTACAGGTAGAAGGCGGTCTGGTACAGGGTATCGGTATGGCCCTTCATGAAAACATCACATATAACGAAAAAGGCGAACTGGCTGAAAATTCTTTGATGCAGTACAAAATCCCTACCCGTATGGATATGGGCAAACTGCGTGTGGAATTTGACAGCAGTTATGAACCTACAGGGCCTTTTGGTGCGAAATCCATCGGGGAAATCGTTATCAATACACCGGCACCTGCCATCGCACAGGCTATTTATAACGCAACAGGCCTGCGCTTTACAGAACTGCCCATCACACCGGAAAAAATTGCAATGGGCATGATCGATAAATGAAAATCCACTGGATATTACTGGCGGCGGGATTGAGCAGACGATTCGGGGAAAATAAGCTGCTCTATCCCGTCAAAGGGAAAAAACTCTACCGCTACAGTCTGGAACGCATGGCGGCGTTGGCAGAGAAGCGGCAGGAGCGTCTGGTGGTGGTCACTTCCCATGAAGCCATTCGACAGGAATTGGCTGGAGAGAAGGCGGAAGTGGTTTGGAATCCGAAGGCGGAAACAGGCATTGCCTCCTCCATCCATTGTGCCATCAGGCATTTGGGCATATCAGAGGATGGGGCATACCTGTTTTCCGTGGCAGATCAGCCATTTTTAAGACAGGAAGATCTGGGGGCGTTTATGGAAGGCTTTCTCTGTTCCGGCAAAGCCATGGGCTGCATGGCACACCAGGGGGTGTGGGGAAATCCTGCTGTTTTTTCCGGTAAGTATGTGCAGCGGCTCCTTTCGCTGGAAGGAGATCAGGGCGGCAAAAGAATCCTGCTGGCATCACCGGAGCAGGTATTTGTCTTTGACTGTGCAGAGGAAAAAGCTTTCCACGATATAGATGAGAAAAAAGATTTGAGAGAGTTCTGAAAAACAGAACTCTCTTTTTTGTTTGCCGAAAAATACATATATATAATAGGAAGAAACTCCATCAAATAACGCTATTATTTTGTCTGATATCGGCTTAATCATAATAAAAAGGAAGTTGTATTTTAAAAAATCGTGTAAAAATTATATTTTTATCCTATATCGTGCATGATGTATAGCAAAAAGAACAATGCATTTCTGTCTGAAAACTTGATTTTGCGATGACAAAATGGTATCTTTACTTTCACATAACAAAGCATAAAAGCGTTGACGCGAACACGCGTCGAAGCAAGAAAGGGTGAAAAGGTGTGAAAGAAGAACTGGAGAAGAAGTACGGGCTGCTGACTGCCATTGCCATGGTTGTGGGCATCGTTATCGGCAGCGGCGTATTCTTCAAAGCGGAAAAGGTATTGTTGGCCACAGGCGGCGATCTGCCCTTAGGTATATTGTCCTGGTTTCTGGGGGGACTGGTGATGATTATTTGTGCCTATAACTTCGCCGTTATGGCAACCCGTTATGAAAAAGTCAGCGGTGTTGTGGATTATGCGGAAGTAATGGTGGGCAGAAAATATGGATACTATTTCGCGTGGTTTATGGCAGTCATTTATTTTCCTGCCATGACTTCTGTGGTGGCATGGGTAACGGCAAGATATACGGCAGTTCTGCTGGGATGGGATATCGCAGGCCCGCAGGCAATGACCCTTGCCGGCTTGTATCTCATCGGCAGTTTTACCGTTAACGCCATTTCTCCCAAACTGGCAGGGAAATTTCAGGTGACCACAACTGTGGCAAAATTGATTCCTTTGGGATTGATGGCGGTGGTAGGCACCATTTACGGATTGAGAAACGGTGTCATGATACAGAATTTCACCAGCGGCGCCATTGTGGAAGTCAGCGGAAATCCTTTGTTCACAGCGGTGGTAGGAACCTGCTTTGCTTATGAAGGTTGGATTTGTGCCACCAGTATCAATGCGGAACTGAAGGATTCCAAAAAGAACCTGCCTCGAGCGCTGATGTTCGGCTCTGTTTTCGTTGTGCTGGTGTATGCTCTGTATTATGTAGGACTGGCAGGGGCTGTGGAAAATGAAGTCATTATGGCTGGCGGCGAAACCGGCGCAAAAATTGCCTTTTCTACGGTATTTACCAATGTTGGGGGAACACTGCTGTTTGTGTTCGTTGTCATTTCCTGCATCGGCACGTTGAATGGTTTGATGATGGCATGTACCCGCAGTTTTTATGCTATGGCAAACCGGGGAGAAGGCCCTGCGTCCCATATTTTCAGCGGCGTGGACAAAGTGACGAATATGCCTACCAACTCCGCCATCATGGGTGTGTTCATGGCTGCCCTGTGGCTGACTTATTTCTATGGGGCAAATCTGGTGGAAACATCCTGGTTTGGTAATTTCAGTTTTGATAGCTCTGAACTGCCTATCATCACCATTTACCTCATGTACATCCCCATTTTCTTCATGCACATACGGAAGGAAAAGGAACTGCCTGTTTTGCAGCGGTTCATCATGCCGGCACTGGGCATCGGTGCCAGCCTGTTTATGGTGTTGGCTGCCATTGTTTCTCTGGGGGAAAAAATCATTTATTACGGCATCATTTTCCTTGTGGCTATGGTAGTGGGATGTTTGCTGAAGGGCAAGAAAAAAGAAGAGATTTTATAAGATATAGAAGAAAACAAAAAGAGCTGAAATCCTTGTCATATGGGGGATTTCAGTTTTTTTTATTGGATATGTTTTCTTCTCAAGATGGCCGTCGCAATTCCCCTTAAGAAATCAAGGAAAAGAAAACCAATGTTTTCTTAAGGGAAAGGTGCTTTTCAGCGGCTTTTTTCCTGCTCTTTGTTTCGTAAAAAATGCAGATTTTATATTGACATATGTCATAAACGGAGTATACTGAAGGAGTAAGTAACATATGTCGAAAACAGGAGGTGTCATATGCCCAGACCGAGAAAGTGCAGAAGGGTTTGCGCCATGCCGAAAAGCAATCGATTCGGGCCTTTGAACGGCGGATGTTCCGGCGAGGTGGTCATGACCGTAGATGAGTACGAAACCCTGCGGCTCATTGATCTGGCGGGATATACCCAGGAAGAATGCGCGGCACAGATGGGCGTTGCCCGGACAACGGTGCAGGGGGTATATAACGACGCCAGACGAAAAGTGGCTGAGTCCCTGGTAGACGGCAAGGTGCTTGTGATCAAAGGCGGCGACTACGACCTTTGCGAAGGCACCGCAAGACCCTGCGGCAGAAAATGTCATCCCATCTGCTGCAAAAAAGACGAAAAACACGAAGGAGATGTAACCTTATGAGCGAAAATTGTTCCCATAACTGCGGCAGCTGCTCTTCCAACTGCAGCAACCGCAAACCGGCGGATTTTCTGGTAGCACCAAATCCCCACAGCAGCATTAAGAAAGTCATCGGCGTTGTCAGCGGCAAAGGCGGCGTTGGTAAATCCATGGTTACCAGCACACTGGCAGTCCTGACCCAGAGAAAAGGCAAACAGACAGCCATTCTGGATGCAGATATCACAGGTCCTTCCATTCCCAAGGCTTTTGGCATGAAGGAAAAAGCTTACGGCACAGAACTGGGTATGATGCCCTGCAAAACAAAAACAGGCATTGATGTGATGTCCGTAAACCTGCTGCTGGATAACGAAACAGACCCCGTTGTATGGAGAGGTCCTGTCATTGCGGAAACTGTAAAACAGTTCTGGCGCGACGTTGTATGGGAAAATGAAGAATATATGTTCATCGATATGCCCCCTGGAACAGGTGATGTTCCCCTGACTGTATTCCAGTCCATCGCCATCGACGGTATCATCATCGTAACTTCCCCTCAGGAACTGGTTGGCATGATCGTTGACAAAGCAGTAAAAATGGCAGAAATGATGAACGTACCTATTCTGGGTATCGTAGAAAATATGTCTTATTTCGTTTGTCCTGACTGCGGCAAGAAACATCAGATCTTCGGCGAAAGCCATATCGAAGAAATTGCGGCAAAACACAACATTCCCGTTGTATGTAAACTGCCCATCAATCCTGAAATCGCTGCAAGATGTGACAATGGGGAAGCAGAAAGCTATGAAGGCGAATGGCTGAATCCCATGATTGACTTTTTGGAAAAAATTTGAGGAGGAAATGTCATGAAAACAAGAGTAGCAGTTACTTATGAAAACGGCCAGGTATTCCAGCATTTTGGCCATACAGAACAGTTCCAGATTTTCACTGTAGAAGACGGCAAAATCCTGTCTGACGAAATCGTATCCACCAACGGCAGCGGTCACAGCCTGCTGGCAGATTTCTTGGTAGTACAGGGTGCAACAGTCCTGATTTGCGGCGGCATCGGCGGCGGCGCAAAAATGGCACTGGCACAGAAAAACATTTCTGTATTCGGCGGTGTAACAGGCGAAACAAGAAAAGTAGTTGAAGATTATCTGGCAGGCACACTGGTATTCAATGCCAATGCAGAATGTGCAGACCATCATCATCACGACCATGAAAACTGCGGTGAACATGACCACCATTGCGGCGGCCACTGCGGTCACTAATCAGTATACTTTTTGAAATCTATGAGGAGTCGAAACTTCCATTTTCAGATATGGAGTTTCGGCTCTTTCTTTGTTTGATTTGGAAAAATAATAGTTTTCTTTCTTTTTTATGAATGTTTTTCTAAGAAAAATAAATTTTTTACAAAAAGACATGGAAATTCATTTTTTTGTGGTATCATAATACCATTACAAAAAAAGCGGGACAGGAGGCGGAGAAATGCAAGGCACATTATATACAGGGGGAACTATTTACACCATGGAGCCGGGTGTGTCCGTTGTGGAAGCGGTACTGGTGGAAAATGGACGGATTCAGGCAGTAGGCAAAAGAGCAGAACTGGAAAAAGATGCGGAGAACGTTGTGGACTTAGAAGGCAAGACCATGCTGCCGGCATTTATTGACAGCCATAGCCATTTGATGGGTGTGGCAAACGGTATGCTTCAGGTGGATTTGGCAGAGGCGTCCTCTTTTGCAGAAGTGAAGGAACGGATTGAAAATTTCATCCGGGAAAATCAGGTGCCGGCAGGAAAATGGGTGCTGGCGAAGGGCATCAACCACGGCAATCTGAAAGAAAAGCACTTGCCGGAAAAAGCATTTCTGGATGGAATCACTGCGGAACATCCTCTGCTCATCCAGCATACCTCTGGTCATTCCGGTGTACTCAATTCCATGGGATTGGCGGAATTGGGTATTACAGAAACAACCCCTGACCCAGAAGGCGGACGCATTGACTTTGGGACAGGTTTGCTGGAAGAAAACGCCCTCATTCAGAATATGGACAAGTTTCCTCTGCCTACGGGAGCGGAATTGGTATCTGCTTTTGAAAAAGCCCAGCATTTGTACGCTTCCAAAGGCATCACCACTGTGCAGGAAGGGATGTTTGTGGAGCAGATCAAAGGCATTTATGGAATGCTCTATGAACAGAACCGACTGTGGCTGGATGTAGTGACATATATGGATTTGAAAAATAGTCCCGAACTCATTGACGCTTTTCCTTCTTGCAAAGGAACTTATGACCATCATTTGAAAGTTGGTGGATACAAAGTCCTGCTGGATGGTTCTCCTCAGAGCAAGACCGCATGGGTGACAAAGCCCTATACAGACGGCACCGAGGGTTATCCTATGCTTTCCGACGAAGAACTGGAACCGTTGGTGGAACGGGCAGTGCGGGAACAGCAGCAGCTTTTGATGCATGCCAATGGGGATGCAGCCGCCGACCAGTATTTGCGGGTATATGAGAAAGTGATGAAAAAATGGGGTCCCGGCATCCGTCCTGTTTTGATTCATGGACAGATTATGCGCCATGACCAAGTGGAGGAACTGGCAAGACTGGGCATCACGCCATCCTTTTTCCTTGCCCATGTGTACCATTGGGGCGATGTGCATATGGAAAATCTGGGCATGGAACGGGCAAGACGTATCAGCCCTGTGAGAGATGCCAAGGAAAACCAGATTCCTTTCACACTCCATCAGGATTCTCCCGTGATTCCGCCGGATATGATGGAAACGGTATGGTGCGCCGTGAATCGGAAAACGAAAAACGGCGTTGTGCTGGGCGGAGAACAGAAGTTGTCTGCTTATGAAGCATTGCGGGCAATTACTGTTAATGCGGCAAAACAGTATGGCGAAGAACAGGAAAAAGGTACCATTGCTCCCGGCAAGCGGGCAGATTTTGTGGTGTTGGACAAAGACCCCATGACAGCAGAACCGAACGATATACGAAACATACAGGTCATGATGACGGTCAAAGACGGTCAGACCATTTATCAGGCATAAGGAGGAGAAAGTTTGGGAAGAAAAAAGAAAATCGCGGCATTATGCGGCGGTATCGCAGTGGCGGCAGTCATTGGTTATGCCGCTTATGTACTGCTGACTTATCACCGAATTCCTGATGGGAAAGAAACGGGAATTGAGAAAAAAGCGGAAAGCCATGTACTGAAAGAAGAACAATCTTATACGATTTCCAGCTACAACATCGGTTTTGGGGCATATACGCCCGAATTTACGTTTTTCATGGATGGCGGCAAGCAATCTGTCGCAGAAAGTCCAGAAAGCGTTGTAGCCTGCGTAAAAGGGGCAGGAGAGGAAATTGCGGAAATTGCACCGGATTTTGCCTTATTTCAGGAAGTGGATCTGGATTCTACCAGAAGTCACCACATCAATGAATATGGTATGCTGAAAGAATTTTTCCCGGCACAGGACACCACATTTGCTGTCAATTATGATTCTGCATACCTGATGGTGCCGCCTTGGGAGCCTCATGGGAAATCCCTGTCCGGTATGGCTGTTTTTTCATCCTATCCCATAGAAAGTGCCATCAGAAGAAGCCTGCCCATTCAGGAAGGGTTCAAAAAGTTGCTGGATTTAGACAGATGTTATCAGGTGGTAAAGATTCCCGTGGAAAATGGGAAATATCTCTGCCTGTATCATGTACATCTATCTGCTTATGGTCACGACGATTCTGTGCGAGCAGGGCAAATTGGCATGCTGGCGGCGGACATGCAGGCAGAACGGGAAAAGGGCAACTATGTTGTCTGCGGCGGTGACTTCAATCATGAAATGCGCGAGAAGTCTCAGGAAGGAGAAGCCTACAGCTGGGCGCATATTTTCCCCAGAGAAATGCTCCCGGAAGGCTTTACCGTTGCCATGGATACGCTGACTGAGGAACAGAAGGCAGATATGCCACAGAGTACCCGTTATACGGACATTCCTTATGACCCGGAAACTTCTTTCCAGGCAACCGTAGATGGATTTTTGATTTCTGATAATGTGGTATGTGAAAATCTGGAAGTCATTGACACAGGATATGAATTTTCTGACCATAATCCTTTAGTGATGACTTTCCAGCTGAAAGAAATTTCAAAATAAAACGTCATTTTTGAAAAAAGTGTGGAATTTTTTCCACACTTTTTTCGTATGGTAAAAAAGAATAGAACGATTTTTAGATAAAATGAATGAAATTTATTACATTTAAAAGAATATAATTCAGTAGAAAGCAAACAAAAATGCACATTGTATACTTCTGTGAAAAATAAACCGATTGTACTCCACCTGTGGTGGAAAATTGTGCTTCATTGACGGAATCACTTGATTTCATGGGATTAGAGACTGAAAAATTCCATAGAAAATGGAGAAAAAACCACATATTTTTTACATATTTTTACATTTTAGGTATAAAGAAACTGTTAAAATATGGAAGTCCCTATTGCAGAATTTACAATTTCTGGATAAAATGGCAGTGAGTTCTAATCAATTTATATGAAGGAGATACCCAGCAGGAACCGCGGCTTGCCGGGCGTCTCTGCGAACCAAAGGACTTATATTTTTAAACTAGGGAGGGAATTAATATGATGGACGTTATTTCTAGTATCCAAGGGGTTGTATGGGGACCCGTCATGCTGGTACTGTTGTTTGGTACACACGTATTCCTGACACTGCGTACAAGAGTGATTCAGAGATATATGTTCAAAGGTATCAAACTTTCTGTAACACCTGATAAGGAAGCAAGTGGTGACGTATCCGGTTTCGGTGCTTTGGCAACAGCTCTGGCAGCGACCATCGGTACTGGTAACATCGTCGGCGTTGCAACAGCCATCGCATCTGGTGGTCCTGGTGCAGTATTCTGGGTATGGCTGACAGGTTGTTTCGGTATCGCTTCTAAATATGGTGAAGCAGTTCTGGCTATCAAATACAGAGTAAAAGCAAAAGACGGCTCTATGCTGGGTGGTCCTATGTACGCTCTGGAAAGAGGTTTGAAACAGAAATGGCTGGGTATCCTGTTTGCACTGTTCGCAGGCTGTGCTTGCTTCGGTATCGGTAATGGTACACAGGGCAACTCCATCACAGGTATGGTAAACGATACATTCGGCGTTTCTCCTTATATCACAGGTGCAGTCCTGACAGTTCTGACTGGTATCGTAATCATCGGCGGCGTTAAATCCATCGCTAAAGTATGTGAAAAACTGGTTCCTTTCATGGCTGGTTTCTACATCATTGGTTGTATCATCATTCTGTTCCTGAACCACGCATATGTTCTGGACGCACTGAAACTGATCGTTACAAGCGCATTCACACCGAAAGCAGCAGGCGGCGGTTTCATCGGTTCCACAGTTATGATGGCAATTCGTTTTGGTATCGCACGTGGTCTGTTCACTAACGAAGCTGGTTTGGGTTCTGCTCCAATCGTTGACGCGGCAGCATCCACCAGAAACCCCGTTCGTCAGGGTCTGATCGCCATGACTGGTGTATTCTGGGATACAGTTATCGTATGTGCTCTGACAGGTCTGGTTCTGGTATCCTCTATCATGAAAGACCCCGCTGGTATGACTGGTCTGACTGGTGGCGATCTGTCTTCCGCAGCATTTGGCAACATCCCCGTTATCGGGCCTATCGTATTGACAATCGGTCTGATCACTTTCGCATGGTCCACAATCCTTGGTTGGAGCTACTATGGTGAAAGATGTTGGGTATACCTGTGTGGTCAGAAAGCAATCATGCCTTTCCGTATCATCTACACACTGGTAGTATTCGTTGGTTCCGTAATGACTCTGGATGCAGTTTGGGGTATCGCAGATATTCTGAATGCATGTATGGCATTCCCCAACTTGGTTGCTCTGCTTGGTCTGAGTGGCGTAATCGCAGCAGAAACCAA
>ERZ779894.1867-NODE-1867-length-19973-cov-4.288734_pt1 | contig 19973 bp, 15 predicted proteins | sample MGYA00511587_ERZ779894 | MGnify/ENA primary metagenome ERZ779894 (study PRJEB29588, sample SAMEA2160490) | human gut metagenome | biome: human gut; feature: human-associated habitat; material: faeces | place: Denmark | collected 2008/2010 ... | reverse complement strand
AAAAAGGGTACAGAAAAATTATTTTAACAGCACAAGACACTACCAAATATGGAATTGATATTTATCAAAAACCAATGCTTGCAGAACTATTAAAAGAACTTTGCAAAATAAAGCAAATCAAATGGATTCGATTTTTATATGCATACCCAGAAACTATTACAGATGATTTAATACAAGTGGTAAAAGAAAATCCACAAATTTGTCCATATTTTGATATTCCTATTCAACATATCGCAAACCCAGTACTAAAAAGAATGAACCGAAAAAGTGATGGAGCAAGCATTAGAAATTTAATTACGAAATTAAGAAAAGAACTACCAAATGTAATTCTACGTACAACCGTAATGGTGGGATTCCCAGGAGAAGCGGAAGAAGATTTTGAAGAGCTTTACCAATTTTTGCAAGAAGCAAAATTTGATAAATTAGGGGCATTTATGTTTTCTAAAGAAGAAGGAACACCTGCAGAAAAACTATCTCGGACAAATTCATCCTCAAACCAAAAAAAGAAGATATCGTAAAATTATGGAATTGCAGCAAAAAATATCAAAAGTAAACTTAGAAAAACATATAGGAAAGCAATTAGAGGTTATGATAGAAGGACTCACAAAAGATGGAAAATACTATATTACTAGAAGTTATATGGATGTACCAGAAATAGATGGAGTAATTTATTTAAAAAACAAAAAAACACTACAAAGTGGAGAATTTGTAAAATGTACTATCAAATCATTAGTAAATGAGTATGATTTAATAGCAGAATAACAGCCAACAAGGAGTGTCCCTTTTGGCTGAAAATCGGCCAAAAAGGAACGTCCCCAGTGGTCGAAAATCAGCCAACAAGGAACGTCCCTGTTGGCTGAAAAAAATTAATAATTTTCACAATTTACTTCAAAATAAGATTGAGGATGTTTACATACTGGGCAAACAGCAGGAGCTTCTAAACCTACATGAATGTGTCCACAGTTTCTACATTTCCAAACAGTAATGCTTCCTTTTTTGAAAACTTCACCATTTCCTAAATTGTCTAATAATTTTCTATATCTTTCTTCATGATGTTTTTCAACTTCTGCAATTCCTCTAAAAGTAGCAGCAATTTCTAAAAATCCTTCTTCTTCAGCTACTTTAGCAAAATTTGCATACATGTCTGTCCATTCATAGTTTTCACCAGCTGCAGCATCTGCTAAGTTGGATTTGGTATCTCCAATTCCTTGTAAATATTTAAAATGAAGTTTTGCATGTTCTTTTTCATTTTCAGCTGTTTCTAAAAAGATAGCAGCAATTTGTTCATATCCTTCTTTTTTTGCAACACTTGCAAAATAAGTGTATTTGTTTCTTGCCTCTGATTCTCCAGAGAAAGCTGCTCTTAAATTAGCTTCTGTTCTTGAACCTTTTAATTCCATAATTATTCTCCTCCTAATAATAAATTTGAGAACTATTCTCATTTTGACCTTATCATATATCAAGTTTTGAAAAAAGTCAACAACAATTGATTAGATTATGAAAAAAGCTATTAGAGAAATCACTCTAATAGCTTTTTTCTCTCATGCAATACGCATGAATTAGCCTTCAAAACTAGGAGAGGCAGAGCTTGGAATGACAGAAATATGTCTAACACCAAGTTGTGTCACCAAACTTTTGATGTTTTTGCCCTCTTTTCCAATAATTTTACCAGCCCAACTTACAGGAACCTTAAGAGAAAGAGAATCAGTAGAGGTAATAGCACTTTTACGAATGACTAAGTATTTCCAAATATCACCGGTGTACTTTTCATTTACTTCTCTACCATAAGAAAATACATAATAATCTTTCTCAAGTAGAGAAGGAAGATCCACAAAGTTATCATAACTTTGTGTAACACAATAGCAAATACCATCTAAAGATCCATTTTGGAATTCCTGCTCAAAATTTAATTTATCCTGTTTTTCCAGAAAATCATTGATTTTTTTACGTGCGGCTTCATAATAGATTTTTGCCTTCTCAAACATTTCCTTAGTGGGAATAAGACCTGTAAAAACCTCATTTGTTACAATATAGGAACCATGAGGTGAAAAAGGAGCTCTTTTTATAAATGCTGTAAAGTCCTCATATTCCTCACAGGTAGGATCCCATATGACACACTGATTCCCATTTAAAAAATAGGGAATACCAAGGGTGTCCAGAACAGGCTTTAAAGAACGGTCAAAGTAGGGAAGCTCGCGAAATTCTGTGAGCTTTAAAGGGTCTGCTGTAATAAGCCGGAACTGTGTGTTATAAAAACACCAATAAAAGCCTTTGCTAGGATTTTCTTTTGTTGTACTCATTCTATTTCCTCCTATTTTGAAAACTATAAAAGTGAGAATAAATTTATTATAACACAAATTATGTAAAATTGCAAAAGAGGGTCGAAAAAAATAGAATAGTATCAAAATATTAAATTATTAAAGTTTTAAATTTTAAACTAGCAAGCTAACCAAGTTCCAAATACTAGTAGTTACCATGCAAAGCACAACACCACAAACAGTAGGAAGTAGAAAGGCAAGAACAGACCATTTCAATCCACCTGCTTCTTTTTTTATAGTCATTAATGTAGTAGCACAAGGAAAATGTAAGAGCGTAATAATCATAAAATTAATTGCTGTAAGAAATGTCCAACCATTTTGAATAAGAACATTTCCAATTTGACTTATATCTTCTAAATCTACTAAAACACCTTGAGATAGATAACTCATTAAAACAATAGGTAAAACAATTTCATTAGCAGGAATTCCTAAAATAAAAGCAGTTAAAATATAACCATCCAATCCCATTAAATTAGCAAGAGGCGTTAAAAAATTAGCAATAATATCTAATAAACTCATATCTTGAAAACCAATATTTGCAAAAAGCCAAATAACCAAACCAGCAGGAGCGGCTACACTAACAGCTCTACCTAATACAAATAGAGTCCTATCAAAAATTGAACGTATAAAAACTTTACCAAATTGAGGTTTCCTATAAGGAGGAAGTTCTAATACAAATGATGAAGGCATACCTTTCAAAATTGTTTTAGATAATATTTTTGATATTAATAAAGTTAAAAATATTCCTAATAAAATAACAAAAATAACAGCTAAAGTTGATATAAAAGTAGCACCAATACCATTCATTGTGCCTGCAATAAATATGGTAGCAACAGCTATTAAAAAAGGAAATCTACCATTACAAGGGACAAAATTATTAGTAATTATAGCAATTAATCTTTCTCTAGGAGAATTAATAATTCTACATCCAACACAACCAGCAGCATTGCAACCAAATCCCATACACATTGTTATCATTTGTTTTCCTGTACAGCAACATTTTTTGAAAAATCCATCCATATTAAAAGCAATTCTAGGAAGGTAACCAAGATCTTCTAAAATTGTAAATAAGGGAAAAAATATAGCCATAGGTGGTAACATTACAGAAATTACCCAAGTTAAAGTCTGATAAATTCCTAATATTAACATATTAGATATCCAATCAGGAATACCTATCCAATTAACAAATAAAAACAATTTTTCTTGTATCCATTCAAACAAGCTAAACAAAATTTGAGAAGGATAATTTGCACCAACAATAGTAAGCCAAAAAATTAATCCTAGAAATAGAATCATAATAGGAAAGCCTAAATACTTTGAAGTTAATATTTTATCTATTTTTCTGTCTCTAGAAGAATAATTTCCATTTTCAAAAGTACATACTTTTTTACATATTTTTTCCGCTTTATCCATAATACTAGAAACAATAACATCTTTAAAATTTTCATTTAATTTTTTAAAAGCATCGAATTTATTAATATCAATTGAAAAGTTTTCTTGAATAGAATTTAAGATTTTTGGTTCACCATCTAATAATTTTAGTGAAACCCATCTATACAGTTGTTTAGGAAGAGATGTTTCAACTTCTAATATATTTGATATTTCTGAAATAGACTTTTCAATATCTTTAGAATATCTAACTTTTTTAGGATTAGGTTTAATGTTTCCATTACATACTTTTTCTAAAGTTTTAATTAAATTAGTTAAAGTTTTTTTCTTTCTTGCGGTTGTACCGACTACAGGGATACCAAGTTCACTAGATAATTTATCTAAGTCTATTTTTATCTTTTTCTTTTTTGCCTCGTCAAGTAAATTAACACACAATATAACATTATTAGTTATTTCCATTACTTGAAAAACTAAATTTAAATTTCTTTCAAGGCAAGTAGCATCTACTACAATAATAGTACAGTCAGGTTTACCAAAGCAAATATAATCTCTTGCAATTTCTTCTTCTTCAGAAGTAGATAATATTGAATATGTACCAGGAATATCAACTAATAAAAAATTTGTTCCGTTATAAGAAAAATCACCAGTAGCATTAGCAACAGTTTTTCCTGGCCAATTTCCAGTATGTTGATGCATTCCAGTAAGACTATTAAAAATAGTAGATTTTCCAACATTAGGATTACCAGCTAAAGCAACAGTAAAACCATTTTCGTTTTTGAAACATATAAATTTATTCTCAAGTAAACGTGTACCAGTTGAAGATTTTGTAAGACCCATTGTTCACCTCCTAAATTATATAATATAATGTATGAAAGATTTAAAATAGTGTGATAAAAACTATAATAAAATAAGAGACTAATAATAGATGATGTTAAAACTAAAGTTCCTAATTCTATAAATATTAAAGAAATAGGAACTTTTATATAATGCATAAAAATCTTAAAAAATAACTGATATAAGAGAAGTGTCTTCATCTCTAATAGCAATTAAAGTACCTCGTATATCAAAAGCACGTAACCCTTTAGAAGGACTATTTAAAATAGGGGTAATATACGAATTATTAACTAGACCTAAGTCTAAAAGTCTTCTTCTAACACTACCAGTACATTCCATAGATTCTATTTTTCCTTTTTTCATAATAGGCAAATTTGTAAGTAAAATAATATTATTCATTAGTCAAGCCTCCCTAAAAAGTTCTATAATAATATTATATTTTATCGAAAAAACAAATGTTACACTTGACAAATTATTTTAATTATGAAAAAATTACGAAGAAAAGAAACGTAGGGAGGAAATAAACATGGAAAAAATAAGAGGTTTTGAAGTTGCAAAAGGATTTGAAGATAAAGAAATTAATTTGCCAGAAAGAAAAACAAAATATTCAGCAGGATACGATATTGAAGCTGCAGAAGATGTAATTATTCCAAGTTTTAAAAAAGGAATAAATCCAACATTAGTAAAAACAGGAATAAAAGTTTACATGCCAGATGATGAAGTAGTGCTATTATATAATAGAAGCTCAAATCCAAAGAAAAAAGGATTAATCATGGCAAATAGTGTTGGGGTAATAGATAAAGATTATTATGGAAACCCAGATAATGATGGCCATATTATGTTTGCATTCTATAATATAAAAGAAGAAGATATAGAAATAAAAAAAGGAGAAGCAATAGGGCAAGCATTATTCCAAAAATATTTGATAACAGACGATGATAAAGCAGAAGGAAAAAGAATGGGTGGATTTGGTTCAACAAGAAAATAAAAAAAATAAAATAAAAAAAATTTAACCTTAGAGCCCCAACGAAAATAGCTATAATATACATAAAAAAACCAAGGTAAAGGCTTTGACTTTTACCTTTTTTTGTTGTATAATAAATATGGTTAAAAAATCCAATAAAGTTATTTAAAGTAAAATATTTACATAACTTTATTATCTTTTTTTCGCCGAAAAATATAATAAATGCTGAAAGGAGTTGACTTACATGTTTAATGTAGGAGACAAAATTGTATACCCAATGCATGGAGCAGGGGTAATTGATTCAATAGAGGAGAAAAATATTTTAGGGGAGAAACAATCTTATTACATATTAAAAATGCCTGGAGAAGTTAAGGTAATGGTGCCAACTGCAAAAGCAGAAGAAATAGGAGTAAGAAATATTATAGATAAAAGTTCAGCAGATAAAGTTATAGGTGTGCTAGAACAAGATGAAACAGTAATGGATAAAAATTGGAACAAAAGATACAGAGACAATATGGATAAAATGAAAAGTGGAGACATATATGAAATTGCTGATGTAGTAAGAAACTTAAGTTTTAAACAAAAAGAAAAAGGTCTTTCTACTGGTGAAAAAAAGATGTTAAATAATGCAAAACAAATATTAGTAAGTGAATTAGTATTAGCAGAACATGCTACTCAAGAAGAAGTAGAGCAATTAGTAGAAAATAAAATAAATACATCATACATGATGTTTAGAGCAGATGATATAGAGCCAGAAAGTGTAGTAAATAAATTCATACCTTTTGATGGTACAGGAACATCAGATTAAAAGTTATATCGTATTAAATAGTAATAATATTACTATTTTAGTACGATATTTTAAATTTTTTAAATAAAACATGGAAAAGTTTTAAAAATGTATTGACAAAATTAATAGTTCATATTATAATAGCAATTGTCGTAAACAGACAGCCAGTTCAAATAGTATATGCAGATGTGGCGGAACTTGTTGCCCGTCCCGATTCGAAAATTACCCGTAAGCAGGTAAAAGATCTGAATCTTCCGAAAGATTTGACGTTGGGCGGATTGATTCGTGACGGTGAGCCTATGATGATCAAGGGTGATACACATATCCAAGCTTATGACCACGTTGTGGTGTTCTGTTTGGATACGGCTATGCGTAAATTGGAGGACTACTTTAATTAATTGTCAATGGACAACTCAGGGTTGTCTCTTTTCTCTGTTCAATGTGTCAATTGTTAATAGCATATTATGCTGAACATTCGTTTTATAATTAAGATGTTAGGGATGATGTTCATCCTTGAGACGTTGTTTATGCTGGCTGCAACGGCAGTCGCTTTCTTATATGAAGGAAATGACTTCTATCCGCTTCTTCAGTCGAGTGGTATCATGTTCGGAACGGGAGTCCTTTTTATGCTGATCGGACTACGAGCCAATGAACATACGGCCGGGCGCAGGGAAGGGATGCTGACTGTTACATTGACTTGGGCTCTTTTCTCCCTTTTGGGGATGTTACCATTCTATTTAGGTGGCTATATAGATAATGTGACGGATGCTTATTTCGAAACGATGTCCGGTTTTACGACGACAGGCTCTACCATATTGACCGATATCGAAGCACTTCCGCACGGGATATTGTTTTGGCGGAGCCTTACGCAATGGCAGGGCGGTATTGGAATGATCGTGTTTACTGTAGCGCTGATGCCTATTATCGGAGGTGGGGCTACCCAGATGTTCAATGCCGAGACTCCGGGTATCACGCACGAACGTTTCCGTCCGCGTGTTACCCAGGTGGCCAAGCGCCTGTGGGGAGTTTATTTGTTCCTGACCATTATCCTTATTGGTCTTTTATGGGCGGGTCCAATGGACTTGTATGACGCTGTCAATCATGCGCTCACTTGTATTTCTACAGGTGGCTATTCTACGAAAAATGCCAGTATCGCTTACTGGGACTCTGCCTATATCGAATATATAATTACGATTTTTATGTTTATCGGTGCGACCAATATTACTTTGATATATTTCTTTTTTAACGGTAGGCCCAAGAAGTTATTTGCGGATGAAGAAACACGCTGGTTTTTCTGGTTCGTACTGATTATTACGGCAATATCGACAGTCTGGATCATGTATAAAGGAATTGTGGACGATTTTGGTACAGCTTTTAGGCAAACGGTATTCCAGGTCGTGACATTAGTGTCTACATGTGGGTTTGCAACGGTCGATTATATTCCGTGGGGACCGTTTTTCTGGCTGTTAGCGCTAGTTCTGATGGTGGTATGTGGTTGTGCTGGCTCTACTTGTGGAGGTTTGAAAATGGGCCGTTTTGTGATTTTGACCAAGAACCTCTTTAATGAATTTAAGAAGCAGACGCATCCACATGCCATTATTCCGGTGCGAATGAACGGGCATGCTGTTTCTGGTGATATCGTCCACCGGGTATTGGCGTTCGCTTTTGCCTATATTGCTTTAATATTTGTCAGTTGTATGGTGCTGATGATCGATGGGGTAGGATTTGAGGAGACTATCGGGGCTACTATCTCTTCGATCAGTAACGTTGGACCGGGACTTGGTAGTCTGGGACCGGTCGGAAACTATGCTGATGTCCCGGCGGTATCGAAGTGGTTCTTGTCTTTTCTGATGATGGTCGGACGTTTGGAGATCTTTACGGTGTTGACAATCTTGTTGCCGGGGTTTTGGAAACAATAATACCAAAAAAGATAGTTCGGATATACGCTTTTGCCTAATTTTGCGTTATAATAGGTGCGAATCATAAAGACGTAAGATACATGATAGAATATATCAAGGGAGAGATAGTAGAACTGACACCGGCCAGGATGATCTTGGAATGTGCCGGAATCGGTTATGAACTGAATATCTCCTTGAATACATATACTTTTTATAATGGGAAACCGACCGGGAAGATTTACGTGTACGAAGTAATACGTGAAGATGCCCATTTGCTTTTTGGCTTTGCAGGAAAAGATGAGCGCGAACTGTTTCTGATGTTGACTTCCGTGTCGGGAGTCGGTCCCAATACTGCCCGGATGATCCTTTCTTCCCTGTCACCATCTGAATTGATCCGGGTGATTGCCGATAAGAACGAAACAGCTCTGACGTCAGTCAAAGGAATCGGATTGAAAACAGCTCAACGTATTCTAGTTGATCTCAAAAACAAGGTAAAGCCGATAGAGGGAATGACAGTGACAGGTGGCTCCTCTTCTGTCGCTGCCAGTGGTGCTGTCACAGAAGAAGCAGTGGCGGCATTGGTTATGCTTGGATTCCAGAAGGCCGCTTCGCAAAAGGCGGTTAACTCGATATTGAAAGGTTCGCCTGCACTGGCTGTCGAGCAGGTCATTAAAACAGCCCTAAGAATGCTTTAAGCAATGGATAATTGGCAATTGGCAATTTAGGAGAATTTGGAATTGTCGGTTGTCATTGTCTGTTGTCAATTGTCAATTAACATGAGAAGGACACTGAAATTTATACTCTGGATAACAATTCTACTGTTTGGTGCAGGTCTGTATTCTATGAATACGGATTTTCTGGCCTATGAGATGTCGTTGCCGGATACTGAACAGCCGGTCGTTCCGGATGATACGGTGCCGAAGGTGCGCACCCGCTTTCCGGTAGCCAAGACGGTCCCTGAAGAATATCAGGATCTTACCAAGCAGTCACCTGCTGACTTGAAGACGCCGGATAACGTGAAATCAGTGGTCGAATATGATATCAGAACCGGGACATATGTGGTCCGTACCAAGTTAGGTGATGCCGATCTGACTACTCCTATTTCGTTGACCCCTGAGGAATACCAGGATTATAGTTTCCAAAAATCCGTTCAATCCTACTATCGCCAGAAAAACGAGGAAGAATTTCAAAAGGCGGCTAATAAGCAGTTCAATTTAGCTGATATGCAGTTCAATATCGGTGCGGCGGAACGTATCTTTGGGCCGGGCGGTGTCCGGGTGAAAACGCAAGGTTCGGCTGAAGTGGAGCTAGGCTTGAAGCAGAATAAAACCAAAAATCCCTCTTTGCCGGAACGTGCTCGTAACCGTACCTTCTTTAATTTCGATGAGAATGTTCAATTGAATGTACAGGCATCGGTTGGCAGCAAAGTGAATTTCGATATGAACTATAATACCGAAACCTCTTTTGATTTCGACTCCAAAAAACTGAAATTAGCTTATACCGGGGAGGAAGATGAAATTATCAAGTCGCTGGAAGCCGGAAATGTAAGTATGACAACCAGTAACTCCCTAATCAACGGAGGAGCAGCCCTGTTCGGTATGAAAGCGGATCTCCAGTTCGGGAAGTTGCGAGTCAATGCGTTGTTTGCACAGCAGGAGTCGGAATCGAAAACGGTCAGTTCTAAAGGGGGCGTGCAGACAAAACCTTTCGAATTGACGATTGACCAGTATGACGAGAATCGTCACTTTTTCCTGTCACACTATTTTCGCGACCGCTATGATGAGGCGGTGAAGAACCTGAATACGATTTCCTCTCCCGTCACGATCAGCAAGGTGGAAGTTTGGGTGACAAACAAACGGGCTACTTATGACCAGGCGCGTAACGTGGTCGCTTTTGCCGATCTGGCCGAGCATGATAATATTTCGAATACGGCGGTCGTTTCTCCTTCGGGGGCGCTGTCTATCCCCTATAATAATACGAATACATTATATAATACCCTTAACCAACAATTTACCGGTGCTCGTGATATCAGCACGGTAAATCAGGCGTTGGGAGGAACTTTTGTTAACGGTACGGAGTATGAAGAAGTGGAAAGCGCTCGTTTGCTGGATGCGTCCGAATATACGGTCAATACGAAGTTGGGATATATCTCGCTGAAAACACAGTTGCAGGCAGATGAGGTATTGGCTGTCGCTTACAATTATACTTATTCGGATGGAAAGACTTATCAGGTTGGCGAGTTCTCGACTGACAACCCTTCATCGGCTGCCTCTTGCCTGTATGTGAAGTTGTTGAAAGGAATTACCATGTCGCCTGATATGCCTTTTTGGGACCTGATGATGAAAAATATCTATTCATTAGGAGCTTACTCTGTCCAAAAAGAGAAGTTCAAGTTGAATATTATGTATCAAAGCGATACAACCGGTACGTATGTCAACTATTTGCCGGAAGGGGCGATTGCCAACCAAATCTTGTTACGAGTGCTGAACCTAGATAGCTATGATTCCAACAATCAGCCGCATCCGGATGGTATATACGACTTTATTGAAGGTGTGACCGTCCTTGCCGATAATGGGAAAATTATTTTTCCAAGTGTGGAACCATTCGGCTCCTATCTGCGTAAAAAGATTAACAATGATGCGATTGCTGACAAATATGTATTCCAGGAACTCTACGACTCGACATTGACTGTCGCCAGACAGATTGCTGAAAAGAATAAGTTCAAACTGGAGGGGGAATACAAAGCCTCTTCGGGTGCCGAGATACAGTTGGGAGCTTCCAACGTAGCGCGAGGTTCAGTGAAAGTAACGGCTGGCGGAGCGATATTAACCGAGAATGTAGATTATACTGTTGACTATACTTCCGGCGTGGTGACGATCCTGAACGAAAGTATTATTTCTGCAGGCACGCCGGTCAGCGTCTCGCTGGAAAACCAGACAGCCTATAACATGCAGCGTAAGACCATGATGGGATTGGACTTGAACTATCAGTTCAACCCGAATCTGATGGTAGGCGCTACCATCATGCACATGTCCGAAATGCCGTTGACCACCAAGACGACGATGGGCGACGAAGCGATAAAGAATACGCTCTGGGGTGTCAATATGGCTTATAAGGGCGAGAGTCAGTGGCTTACCAATATGTTCGACAAGCTGCCGTTGCTGAACCTAAGCAAACCCAGCCAGATATCTTTTAATGCGGAGTTCGCTCATTTGATTGCCGGGCATTACGAAAACAAGAACACGGGGGGATATTCGTATCTGGATGACTTCGAGTCGACACAGAGCAATTTCGACCTCTCCGACCCTTATCCCTGGCAGTTGTCCAGTGTGCCTTATGACGATGGTACGCCCCAATTGTTCCCGGAAGCCGGGCTGACCAATAATATCGATTACGGGAAAAGTCGTGCTTTGCTTGCTTGGTACACGATCGACGGATTGTTCACGCGTAAAAATTCTTCTTTGCGTCCGAAATATATTACGACAAAAGATTTGTCCAACCATTATGTCCGTGCTATCGAGACGAGAGAGTTGTTCCCGCAACGGCAGCAAAGCATGAGTGAAAGTAATACGTTGACAGTTCTGAACATGGCTTACTATCCGCAGGAACGCGGACCGTATAACTTGGATGCCGATAATATTAATCCTGACGGAACATTGCAAAACCCGGAAAAGCGTTTCGGTGGAATGATGCGAAAGATAGACCAGAGTGACTTTGAGACGGCGAATGTCGAATATATCGAATTTTGGATGCTCGATCCGTTCATTTATGATCGTCAGACAACAGGGGGGGATCTGTATTTTAATTTGGGTGAGATATCGGAAGACATATTGAAGGATGAAAAGAAGTTCTTCGAAAACGGATTGCCAATCGATGGCGATACCTCTAAGGTCGATTATACTGTTTGGGGTAAGGTTCCAAAACAGCAGAGTACAGTTTATGCCTTCGACAATACGGCAGGTGCACGTCTGTTACAGGATGTCGGCCTGAACGGTTTATCCTCGGATGAAGAAAAGGAATATCCGGCTTACCAGGATTATCTGAATAAATTACGCCAGAAATTGAATGCGGTAACCCTAACCGAGATGGAGAACGATCCGTTACAGCTGTCCCCTTTCTTTGATCCGGCCGGTGACAAGTTCCACTATTTTCGTGGTTCGGACTATGATTCTCAGGAGGTGGATATCTTAACACGTTACAAACGCTATAATGGAACGGAAGGAAACTCGAAAGATATCAACGATTCGGGCGAGCGCTACAGCACTTCTTCCAAGACCGTGCCTGATGTAGAAGACATCAATCAGGACAATACTCTGAATAAAAATGAAAAATATTTCGAATACAAAGTCAGGATAACTCCGCAGGATACGGTTGTCGGTGAAAACTTCATTGCGGATAAACGTACTTCATCAGTAAGATTGGCGGATGGTACGACAGAATCCGTTACCTGGTATCAATTTAAGATTCCGGTAAAACAATATCAGCGTCGTGTGGGGGCAATCAATGATTTCAAGACGATTCGTTTCATGCGTATGTATATGACAGGATTTAAGGAATCGGTCGTGTTGCGCTTCGGTACTCTGCAATTGGTACGCGGAGAATGGCGATCCTACGAGCAGGATTTGTCCGATCCGAAGATGCCGCCCGCAGTGAAGGGTAAATTGGAAGTCTCGACTGTCAATATCGAGGAAAACAGTGACAGGGATCCGGTCAGCTATACATTGCCCCCGGGCGTCAGCCGTGTACTGGATCCAAGCCAGCCTCAGATTCGTCAGGAGAACGAACAGGCGCTTTCTTTAAAGATAACGGACCTTGCCGCTCAAGATGCACGTGCCGTGTATAAGAATACGAATTATGATTTGCGGCAGTATAAGCGCTTGCAACTGTTTACACATGCCGAGGCTCCGAAATTGGATGTAAACGATCTTGCAGATGGCGATCTCGCTGTTTTTATCCGCCTGGGATCGGACTATAAGAATAACTATTACGAATATGAAGTACCGTTGAAGTTGACTCCGCACGGGGAGTATAACTATAACAATTCGGAACACCAGAAAATCGTTTGGCCGGCAGAAAACATGTTGAATTTCCGTTTGGAGATTCTGACGGATCTGAAACTGGAGCGTAACCGGGAAAAACGATCCGGTACGAATGGAGTGTCTTTCCAGACTGTCTATTCTGGTAGGGATCCGGACAACGATGGCAATACGATCCGTGTCAAAGGTAATCCGAGTCTTTCCGAAGTGAAGACAGTCATGATCGGTGTGCGTAACGTGCGTAATAAGTTGAAGAGCGGGGAAGTTTGGGTGAACGAATTGCGCCTGACCGACTTCAATGAAGAAGGTGGATGGGCGGCCAATGCGAATTTGAATGTTGCGCTTTCCGACTTGGGAACGGTGAATGTGGGCGGACGTATCGAAACGGCTGGTTTCGGTGCTCTCGACCAGTCGTTGAACGAACGCCGGATGGAAGACTTCAAACAGTATAACGTGGCGACCTCTATCGAATTGGGTAAGCTGTTCCCGGAAAAGGCGCAAGTCAGTATCCCGTTCTATTATGCTTATTCGAAGGAAACATATGATCCAAAATACAATCCGCTGGATCAGGATGTCAAGTTGAAGGATGCTATCGACAAGGCGGAAACGAAAGCCGAGAAGGACTCGATTCGTAATTATTCTCAAGATAGGACGGTTATCAAGAGTGTTTCGTTTAATAATGTGCGTGTGAATATCAAGAGTAAGAACCCGATGCCTTACGATCCGGCAAACTTCACGCTCGGGTATTCGTACAGCATTAATGATAAGAAAAACCCGGAGACTGAATATGAAACGACAAAGGATTACCGTGCCAATTTCGCCTATAGCTATGTGCCTTATGTCAAGCCGATCAAGCCATTTGATAAGTTATTGAAGAAAAACAACGGCTATACGCGCTATGCCAAACAACTGGCGTTTAATGTGGCCCCGTCTATCAACTTCCAGACGGCCATGATGCGGAATTATTACGAAATAAAATTACGCGACCTGACAGGAGCGGCAACAGGTGTCCCCAACGATATACCAGTGACATTCAGCCAGAACTTCTATTGGGACCGTGCTTTCAGTTTGAACTGGGCTTTTACGAATAACCTGAACATAACGTTCAGTTCCGGTACGAATGCCCGTATCGAAGAACCGTATGTGCAGGTGAATAAGGAACTGAACCCGGACGGTTACCAGTTATGGAAAGATTCCGTGAAGAAGAGCATCGCTGACCTGGGAACCCCGATGAAGTATGACCAGCAGTTTATGGCGACCTGGCAGTTGCCGTTGCAGCTAATCCCGGTTCTGGATTGGACCAATGCTTCTTTGAGCTACAATGCTACTTACAACTGGGATCGTGGAGCGACGGTAAGCGAAGATATCGAGATGGGTAATACGATCAAGAACCAGCGTCAGTTCGATTTGCAGGCGAACTTGAACCTGTTATCTCTCTACAACAAAAACAAATATTTGAAGAAGATCAACCAGAAGTTTAACAATACCCGGACTACGGCTAAAAAAACGGAGAAGAAGAAAAAGCCGAAATTGGAAAAAGAAATTGTCTTGAGTCCGGACAGCGCTACGGTTGTCGAGCATGGTATGTTTACGAAAAAGGTGCAAATCACGGCCAGAAGAACGGACGGGCGTGTCTACAAAGTCAAGTTCAAGCCGATCAACTTCGCACAAGTTAAGATTTTGAACCAAGACACGGTGCGCTTGAAGTTGACGATCATACCGGGACCGGCCCCTACTGAGGATTTTCTTTACAAGGCGGTTGAACACAGTGCCCGCTTTTTGATGATGGTGCGCCGTTTCAATATTCAGTTTACGAACTCTGCCGGTATGATGCTGCCCGGTTTCCGTCCGGAGATCGGTGATATCTTTGGCCAGGGACGTTCTTCATTCGGACTTTCCCCGGGGATCGGTTTTGCGTTCGGTGACGTGCGTCGTAGCTATATAGACGAGGCATATGAAAAAGGCTGGCTGATTACGGATACCGAGAGAGACGTGAATGCCGCAGTCATGACCAGTACGAAAAATCTGAATATACGGGCGAACCTCGAACCGATCACTGGATTGAAGATCGACTTGACGGCTCTTCGCAACGATACGCGTAATACGGAAATACAATTTATGTATGAAGGTATGCCGGAGATTATGGGGGGAAACTTTACCATGACGACAATCGCGCTGGGAAGCGCATTCGGAGGCAGTGGCAATGCTATGAATAACTATTCTTCGAAAGCCTTTGACAAGTTGTTGGCAAACCGCGAGATCATTGCCCAACGTATCGAAAGCAAGTATTCCGGCTTGAAATATCCGGATGTGGGCTTTATCCATGATAAAGGCTTGGGAGGAATGCCTTATAATCCGGGAACAGATAATGTGAACGGCGTCAACCGGAATTCGGCGGATGTCCTGATTCCTGCATTTCTGGCCGCTTATACCGGTAAGGACCCGAAGAAGGTAGGCTTGACGGCTTTCCCTTCGTTGAAGAGCATGTTGCCTAACTGGCGCGTTACTTACGACGGCTTGATCAAGATTCCGGCTGTCAAGAAATATTTCAAGAGCTTGACGTTGAGTCACCAGTACCGTTGTTCTTATTCGGTAGGTGCTTTCACATCCTTCTTGAATTGGGTGGATGCCGGGCAGGACGGACTGGGATATATCCAGTCGATTCTGAACGATAACCCGACACCATCGTCTCCTTATTCGATTTCGTCTGTCAGCCTTACCGAAGCGTTTAGTCCTTTGTTGGGTGCAGATGCGACGCTGTTGAATAACGTGACGGTTCGGGCGGACTATTCGACTACCCGCAATTTAAGCCTGAACACGACATCCTACCAATTGGTCGAAGCACTTTCCAAGAAAGTGACGATCGGTTTGGGTTACAAATATGCCGAGTTCAACAAGGTTTTGAAGATGAAGAAAACGCGTGATTTCAGCAATGACCTCACCGTTCGCCTTGATTTCTCGTTCAACAAGATGCAGTCGTTGATTCGTAAAATCGACACGCAACTGACGCAGGCTACTAGCGGTAACATCGCAAAGACAATCTCCTTCTCGGCTGATTACGGTTTGAGCCGTGCGTTGACGGTCCGTGCATTCTATGATATTCAGATCAATGAACCGTTGATATCGAGTGCATCTTATCCGACTTCAAACTCAAACTACGGTATCAGTTTGCGGTTCTCTCTTGCACAATAATCCAGTTTCTCTATCACTCTATCACACTTTGTTTTGTAAGCATTGACAAACATGGTGTGCAAGGAGTGATACATACCGGATTCCTGTATCACACTTGTATCACTACCTGCCGTTGAAACGGGTAGCCGGTATTGTTTATAAAAACGCAGGGAACCGTGCCGATATACATCTGTGTGGAGATAGTTTCATCAACATAAAGGTACTTTTTTACTAAAACAAGTAGGAAAAGAACGAAAAGCAAGCAGAAAAGTTTGGAAACATGCCCATCTTCTGCCTTTCTACACCCGGATGTTACCGCTCTCCACACCCGGATGTCCGGAATGGCTACACCCGGATGTCCGGAACTCGTACTTCTTACCAATCAATCTTTTGAATACCTTTGCTTTGGAGGAAAGTATTCGCCTTGCTGAAGTGTTTGCAGCCGAAGAAACCATGGTCAGCAGAGCGTGGAGACGGATGCACGGTTGTCAGCACCAAGTGTTTATGGGTGTCGATAAGGGCGATCTTCTCTTTTGCATAACTTCCCCACAGCATGAATACCAGATTCTCACGTCCATCGCTCAATTTCTTTATCACTGCATCTGTAAAAGTTTCCCATCCCATATTCCGATGTGAGCCGGTTTCGTGAGCCCGTACAGTCAGGACCGAGTTCATAGGAAACACGCCTTGCTCTACCCAACGGTCCAGATTGCCGGATGTGGGGATCGGTTTGCCTAAGTCTTGGTGTATTTCTTTGAATATGTTGGCCAGTGATCCAGGAATGGGAACTCCTTGCGGGACGGAGAAGCAGACTCCGTAGTATTGCCCCGGATTGGGATAAGGGTCTTGTCCAAGTATAACAACCTTCACTTTCTCGAATGGACAGGCATTAAAAATATGGAAGATCTGGTGTCCGGGAGGAAGCACATGGGCGCTTCTGTATTCGTTCTTGACAAATGTGACCAACTGCTCAAAGTATGGTTTATCAAATTCTTCCTGAAGGCGTTTTCGCCAGCTTTCTTCTATTTTGACATTCATGGCATAGCATGTTAATTGGGACAATGCAAAAGTATATAATTTACAAGAGATTATCAAGAAGACAACAAAGATACGACGGATATCTTATCCGGATATTGACTTAATTCTACAATAAATGTGTATAGTCACAAACTCCCTGAAAATATTTCAGAATAAACGCAAACTTATCTTTCAAAGAGATTCAAATTGTATCTTCTTTTTGAAATAAACAAATAAAAAACAGACAGCCACCGATAAGTTAACTATATTTGTCAGCAGATAAGAAGTTACATGCAAAAAAATGACAAAATAAAACTTAATTCCTACCTGGCTCCCCTTTCCTTTTTATATGGAATTGGGATATGGTTGCGAAATCGACTTTTTGATTGGGGTATTTTACATTCCGAACAATATTCTATTCCTGTGATCTGCATAGGAAACTTATCTGTAGGAGGAACGGGTAAAACTCCCCATACAGAATATATCATACGTTTACTGAAAGATAAATATCGCATTGCAGTATTAAGCCGAGGGTACAAAAGAAAAACATCGGGGTTTATTCTTGCTGATTCTGAAAGTTCCAGTTTGGAGATCGGAGATGAACCTTTTCAAATGAAAAATAAATTTCCGGATATACTTGTCGCTGTCGACGCTAATCGCCGCCGGGGGATTCAAAATCTTTTATCCCTCCCTGAAAAAGACAGACCTGAAGTAATTTTGTTAGATGATGCATATCAACATAGATATGTGCACCCTTCCCTTTCGATCGTGTTGAGTGACTACCATCGTTTATTTTATAATGATAAACTAATGCCTACCGGACACCTGAGAGAACCGATAAGTAATATAAACCGAACAGATATCGTAGTTGTTACTAAATGCGACGAAGATATGAAGCCGATTGATTTTCGTGTTATTGAAGAAAATATGAAGTTGCGGGCTCACCAGTTACTTTTTTTTACCAGCATCGTTTATGGAGAAGTCAAACCTGTATTCCCCTCGGAAGCTCGTTTCTTAAACCATAAAAATATTGGAAAAGAAGATGATATATTGTTGATATCAGGTATTGCAGTTCCCACTCCATTTATTCGTGAGGCAGAAAAGTATTCAAATAAAGTGTTGCCGGTCGTTTTTCCTGATCATCATACGTTTAGCAAGTCAGATTTCAAGAAATTGGATGTGATATTCGAAAAGATGACTTCACCGGGAAAATTGATCTTAGTAACAGAAAAAGATGCAGCACGTTTAAAAAACAGTCCTCTTGTTCCGGAAAGTTGGAAGAAATATTTATATTATCTACCGATTGTAATCAGGTTTTACAATGAGCAGAGTTTTAATGAGACAATAGAAAAACATATTATCACATTTCCCAAAAATAATATTTTACAAAACAAATATGAGTAACAGGACAGAAATATCAACATTAGGCGAATTCGGTTTGATTCGCCACCTAACTAACAGGATTGAAATAAAGAATAATAGTACGATAAAGGGCGTAGGCGATGATGCGGCAATTCTCTCCTATGAGGATAAACAAGTGCTTGTCACCACCGATCTATTATTGGAAGGTATTCATTTCGACTTGACTTATGTACCTTTAAAACATCTCGGATATAAATCGGCTGTTGTAAATTTCTCCGATATTTATGCTATGAACGGCCAGCCTAAGCAGATCACTGTATCACTTGGCATCTCCAAACGTTTTTCTGTTGAGGATGTAGAAGATTTTTATGCTGGGCTAAAGTTGGCCTGTGATGTGTATGGAGTCGATATTGTCGGAGGAGACACTTCTGCTTCTTTAACAGGGCTTTGCATCAGTATCACTTGTATTGGGGAAGGAGAAAGAGATAAAGTTGTCCTTCGCAGTGGAGCCCAAGAAACGGATTTGATATGTGTTTCCGGGGATTTAGGAGCTGCTTATATGGGATTGCAATTATTAGAACGCGAAAAAAGGATATTTAAAGGTGAAAAAGATTTCACACCGGATTTTACAGGCAAAGAATATCTGTTGGAACGTCAATTGAAGCCGGAAGCTCGTAAAGATATTATAGAGATGCTTCGTCATGCGGGGATTATCCCTACAGCAATGATGGACATATCAGACGGTCTGTCTTCCGAACTTTTGCATATTTCAAAAGAAAGTAATGTCGGATGTCGCGTATATGAAGATAGAATTCCTATCGATTATCAAACGGCTGCAATGGCTGAACAATTTAATATGAATTTGGTAACTGCAGCTTTAAATGGCGGTGAAGACTATGAATTACTTTTCACTGTTCCTCTCACTGATCATGATAAAGTATCTGAAATGAAAGGTGTTAAAGTAATCGGTCATATTACAAAACCCGATCTCGGTAATTACTTGGTAGGTCGTGATGGAGGCGAAGTCGAACTAAAAGCACAAGGCTGGAATTCTTTGGAAGAATAAAAAATCAGTAAAAAGTAGCTCTACCTATTGCAAGACTCAAAAAAGATTCATATCTTTGCACCCGTTAAACAAAACAACGGTGCCATAGCTCAGTTGGTAGAGCAAAGGACTGAAAATCCTTGTGTCCCCGG
>ERZ779894.1865-NODE-1865-length-19979-cov-3.111775_pt1 | contig 19979 bp, 15 predicted proteins | sample MGYA00511587_ERZ779894 | MGnify/ENA primary metagenome ERZ779894 (study PRJEB29588, sample SAMEA2160490) | human gut metagenome | biome: human gut; feature: human-associated habitat; material: faeces | place: Denmark | collected 2008/2010 ... | reverse complement strand
GACCGGATCATTCGTGAGGCAAATGCCAGAGCAACCGACATTGTTCAGGAAGCCAAAGATTTTGCTGATGAGACAATGAAGAACTTCCGCAAATTCGGCAAAGCCAGTATTTCCGCTTCCGAGATGGAAAAAGAAAGAGAACGGATCCGCAAGCAGCTTTCCAAAACTGAAAATAAAAACCGTCTGGAAAAGAAAAAACCTTCCAAAGCTTACAAGGCAAGCGATTTCCATCTGGGCGATTCTGTAAAAGTACTGAGCATGAATCTGACCGGAACGGTAAATTCACTACCGGATGCCAAAGGCAACCTGTTTGTCCAGATGGGTATTCTCCGGTCACAGGTCAATATTTCCGATCTCGAACCGATCGAAGAACCGCTTACGGTTACTGCAAAGCAGATGCGCAGAACCAGCAGTGGCAAGATGAAGATGGGCAAATCCATGCATGTCAGTCCAGAGATCAATCTTCTTGGCAAAACAGTCGATGAAGCAGTTGCCGAACTTGACAAATATCTGGATGATGCCTATATCGCACACTTAAGTCCGGTACGAATTGTACACGGGAAAGGAACCGGCGCACTCAGGAACGGGATCCATCAGTATCTGCGCCGCCAGACACATATCAAATCCTTCCGGCTGGGAGCTTTCGGGGAGGGCGATGCCGGTGTAACTATCGTAGAATTCAAATAATCATTGGGGGAACTATCATGGTGACTAAACAGAAAATCTTAATTGTAGATGACGACGAGAATATTGCAGAACTGATTTCTCTCTACCTTACAAAGGAATGCTTCGATACGATGATCGTACACGACGGGGAAGAAGCTCTTACCGCATTTGAATCCTATCAGCCAAACCTGATGCTGCTCGACCTGATGCTTCCGGGCATCGACGGCTATCAGGTCTGCCGGGAACTGCGAAGCACCTCCCAGGTACCAATCATCATGCTCTCCGCCAAAGGCGAAATCTTTGATAAAGTGCTGGGACTGGAGCTGGGCGCTGACGACTACATGATCAAACCATTCGATTCGAAAGAGCTGGTTGCCAGAGTCAAAGCCGTTCTGCGGCGCTACCAGCCGCCAGTGCAGACGCCTGCATCGTCCGTGACCGAACAGCATGGCAATTTTGTCGAATATCCGGATCTCATCGTCAACCTGACGAACTACTCCGTCATTTACAACGGACACTCGATCGAGCTGCCGCCGAAGGAACTGGAACTGCTCTATTTCCTCGCATCCTCACCAAACCAGGTATTCACAAGGGAGCAGCTTCTCGACCATATCTGGGGATATGAATACATCGGCGACACGCGGACGGTAGATGTCCATATCAAGCGCCTCCGTGAAAAAATCAAGGGCAACGATAAGTGGGCGCTGACGACCGTCTGGGGGATTGGATATAAATTTGAGGTAAAACGGTAACTGTTAGTAAAGGAACTGAACTGTTGCGTGAAGAGGTAACCGGAGGTTTACCATGAAATCAAACCACTACACACATTCTCTTTATTATAAACTGCTGATCGGCTATCTCATCTTCGGTCTGCTTGGATTCATCACGATCGCGACCATCTCATCTGAGATGACCTACCACCATCTGGTGGAACGCGAATCGGAGGTTCTGTATGACGAGGCGACAATGATTGCCGATCGGTGCAGCAAAGCCTACGAGGGCAAAACCATCAATCTCGACTCGGCATACCCACAGATCGAGGCGGTTTCCGCTTATCTGCAGTCGGATATCTGGATCCTGAACCATGAAGGCACCATCGTTGCGGACAGCAGCGACAGTCGTACCGGCATCGCAATCAACGATTTCGACCCGACCGCACAGGGCAACCGGCTCTATTCCATCGGACAGTATTACAACCTGTTTGACAGCAAGGTACTCTCCGTTTCCGCCCCGATCACAGGCAATATGAAGACCTACGGCTACATCGTGATTCATATGCCAATCCAGAACATTGAGGCGGAACAGAACGGATTTCTGAATATTATTTACATAACATCGCTCATCCTGTTCTTCCTATCCCTGGTGGTGCTTCTTGTTTTTACAAAAGTGGTCTATTTCCCGCTCAAAAAGATTACGGTCGCAGCCAATGAATATGCAGCCGGAAATCTGGCACACAATATCCCGATTACCACCCACGACGAGATCGGCTATCTCGCCAGCACATTAAACTATATGTCCAGCGAGTTAAATGAAATGGAACAGTACCAGCACAATTTCATCGCGAACGTATCGCACGATTTCCGCTCGCCGCTGACCTCCATCAAGGGCTATCTCGAGGCGATTCTCGACGGCACAATCCCGCAGGAACTCTATCATAAATACCTGCACATCGTCATTTCCGAAACCGAACGCCTCAACAAGCTGACCCAAGGTATGCTGACACTCAACTCCCTGGACAGCAAAGGCTACTTAACCCGGACAAATTTCGATATCAACCGGACGATCAAGGATACCGCCGCAACCTTCGAGGGCACGTGCAGCGCGAAAGGCATCACGTTTGACCTGACCTTTGCGGATAGCATCCAGATGGTCTACGCCGATCTCGGAAAAATCCAGCAGGTTCTCTACAACCTGATCGACAACGCGATCAAATTCAGCCACGAGGATTCGATCATTTACATCCAGACCTCCATCCGCTATGAAAAAATCTTCATTTCCGTCAAAGACACCGGCATCGGCATCCCGAAGGACAGCCAGAAGAAAATCTTTGAACGTTTCTACAAGACCGACTTATCGCGCGGAAAAGATAAAAAGGGCACCGGGCTGGGGCTTGCGATTGTCAAAGAGATTATTCAGGCACATGGGGAAAATATCGACGTTGTCAGCACCGAGGGCGTGGGGACGGAATTTATTTTTAGTCTGCCGAAGGCGACGGCGCTATAAAATCTACTATTACTATTCATAAAGGATTCCATAGAATCGAATAATATCGTTGTTTCTACGGAGTCTTTTTTCTTATCTCTTATCTTTTCCGGCACTTTCGCTTCCAAAAGTGCCTACCTGTGAACAGCAGCATCTTTTCTTAACAATAACTTTAAACTATTTATCCAAAATGACTCTGTAGATGTACCATTATAAAAATGGTATCTCCACAGAGTCACTCAATCAATTTTTGTCCTATTTCACATTTCCATAAATGCCTGCCATTTTTACGCACATCTACAAACTTCTACCGCGCCTCTTCCCCCGGAAAATGCGCGTCGGACCGCTTCAGAATCTCCCGGGCAGTCTTTGTCTTACCCAGACCGCCAAAGGTACAACGCAATTCCAGCGGCAGTGACAGACCGATCTCATAGATTGCGCCTATCGTCTCATCCAGCGGAATTACCTTGTCGTAGCCTGCCAGAATCATATTGGCGCTGGCAAGCGCATTGCTTCCGCCCATGATATTTTTGCCGAGACATGGCCATTCAACACGGTTTCCGACCGGATCGCAGGCAAGCCCTGTGATGTTCTGGAGTCCTACAGACGCCGCATCCATACAATTTTCGATGGTTCCGCCCATCATCGCAGTGAGTGCTGCCGCAGCCATGCCTGAACCAGCACCACACTCTACCTGGCATCCGGCTACTTCCGCTGAGAACGTCGCTTCTTCCGCGAAAAAGACACCGACCAGCCCCGCAACCAGAAGTCCCTGCACTACCTTCTCTCGCGAAAGCGACAGCGCCCGCGCCAGTCCGATGACCGTTCCCGGCAGGCATCCGCAGGAGCCACAGGTCGGTGCTGCTACGATCACGCCCATGGAGCTCTTGCTTTCCATCACCGCCGTGATACAGCGGATGATCTCATTGACAATCGGATCCGGAATCAAGCGTCCTGCCTGCTCGGCTGCTGCCACCTTGCTGACCTGCTCGCCCAGAATACGGTCCTGATATTTCGTCCCGGCTAATCCCGTCTCAACCGCCTGTTCCATGACCGACAAGATCTGTTCCATCTGACGGTATACGGCTTCTCTCGACTGACCGCCCCGACAAGCTTCATATTCCAATGCATACTCCCAGGACTCCATCGGATGCTCTTTCGCATAATCAACCAGGGCGGCTGCCGTTGAAAATGGAACCTGACAGGTACTGCTGGAATGCGTCGGAAGCACCGGTTCAAGATAGCACGCCTGGCTGATACCCGCCACATCACGGATGGCTTGGATCACCTCTTTTGTCAGCGGAACAGCTAATTTCCAATTATATAAGATCTGACCATCCTTCTGATCGCTCTGGAAAAATTCAACATCCGGCAAAAGCGCTTCTATTTTTTCCTCAATTCCAGGTGCCACATCCGCAATTACCAGAAGCTCATAGAAATCTCCGGCTATCTGCACCGAAAATCCTTCATATTTCTGCATCTCGACCATACCGCCGCCGACTGCGATCGCCTCCCAGTGTACGACATTTCCGTTCTGATCCCAGACCTCTGCCCGGTAATTGCCCGGATGTTCTGCTCCATAATCAAGAATCCGGTATTCGATTTCCAGTCCCCGTTCTTTCGCAATCGCCTCATACTGTGCGACATCCGGCGCATCCAGCTCCATATTCAAAAGTCCGCTGGCAAATCCCATATCCGTTCCGTGTCCCGTGTGCGATGCCGCCAGCGCACCATTGACATCAAAATCAACAATCGCTTTTTTGACCGGTGCATCCAGAGACTGCCGGATCATGGAGGCGATCCGCGCCGCCCCCGCCACATGGGAACTGGAAGGTCCGCGCATTACCGGACCGAGTACATCATTGAAGATACTGCAGGGTAGTTTTTCCATGGTTTGTCCTCCATATTTTCTAAATCAGTCTGTTTTCGATACGATCCTTCCATTTCTTCCTATATATCTTACCTTTCCTTATTTCAGGGAACATATCTCTACAGATTTTCACGTTCAATTCTACATTAATCACATTTGATTTGTGTCTTGTGAGCTTAATCTAGCACATTTTCATTCAAGTGTCAACAAAAAACATTTATAGCTATCATAAATGTTTATTTATAGATATAATTCACACATTTAAACTAACATCCATATTCGCATATTGACATCCACACAAATTGATGTTATTATCAAATCATACATTAATCATTTTTGGTTTGTGTCCCGTGACAATTGTTTTTCATGAATCTATCTCTCTTATCTGATTCATGAAGCCTACAAATGAAAGGGGATACAATATGCAGCCAGAAACTACCACTCCTAAAAAAAATGAACGAATCGTCCCTGCGATCGACCGCGGTACATTTATCTGTCTCGCCGTGATCGCTGCTCTCTTTATTCTGCTTGGCAGCGTAATGGGAATGAGCAACATGTTTTCTACTATGTTTAACACGGCACATGATCTGATTCTGAATACCATCTGGTACCTGACCGGCATCCTTGTTTTAACTGGTGCCCTCGTCAGCCTGATGTCCGAATTTGGTATCATCGCACTGTTAAATAAAATTCTTTCACCTCTGATGAAACCGTTTTATGGACTTCCAGGTGCCGCCTCTCTCGGTGTGCTGACCTGCTACATGGGTGACAGCCCTGCGATCGTTTCTCTGGGACGCGACCGTGGATTTATCAAATATTTCTCTCTGAGCCAACGTGCCACCTTATCAAACCTGGGTGCCACCTTTGCAATGGGATTGACCGTAACTACCTTTATGCTAGGTGTATCCAAAAGTTCAGATATGGTGCTGGCTGTTCTGGTCGGAAATATCGCAGCTGTATGCGCCAGCATTATCAGCGTTCGTCTGATGTCCATCTGCTCGAAGAAATATTACGGCTCCGCTGCCAACGAGCTCTTACAGTCCGCAGGCGAAGAAGAGGAAGGTTATAATATCTTTACAGAGCGCAAAATCCGTGAAGGTGGTATCTTCAACCGTGTTATGAGCGCTCTGCTTGATGGTGGAAAATCCGGTGTGGAGATCGGTATTTCTATCATTCCTGGAAACGTAATTATCTGTACTCTCGTTATGATGCTGACCCGGACCGCTGGTGCTGACGGCTATACAGGTGCTGCTATGCAGGGAATCGGTCTGCTTCCGGCAATCGCTGAAAAAATCAGTTTTATTCTGGAACCAATGTTTGGATTTACAACCGCAGAGGCAATCGCATTTCCGTGTACCGCCGTTGGCTCCGTTGGCGCTTCTTTAGGCCTAGTTACTGATTTCCTTGCTAATCACCTGATCGGTGCAAACGATATCGCTGTTTTCACCGCTATGGGAATGACCTTCAGCGGTTATTTATCTGTCCATGTCGCTATGATGGATGCGCTTGACTGCCGTGAACTGGCTGGTAAAGCCGTTCTGACTCACACCATTGCCGGTCTCTGTGCAGGTATCATCGCCCACTGGCTGTTTGTGTTAGGAAGTACGCTTCTTTAAATTTGAATATTTTTTATAAATTTTTTTCGTAAACCAGAAAGGCTGTATTGATACTTTGATAGGCAATACAGCCTTTTTCTATACTGTTTACCAGCTTGTAAATCCATATTTCAATTTATCGTCTTTCTCCAAAAACAGCTGATTAAATCCCGTCAAATGGATATCTGCGCAGGAAACAACCGGAATGATTGCCGGTAACTCTCCCGCCTTGGCTGTCTCTGAAACTTTTCCTTCAAACACACCGCCGCACACACTCTTCTGCCGATAGGTATCTCCCACCTTCAGCTCTCCACGGAAATACTTCTGTGCCAGCCGCGTCGAGGTTCCCGTTCCGCACGGCGAAATATCAGCCTGTGCATCTCCAAAAATACACTGTGCCAGATAACTTCCATCTTCCTCCGCCTTGGTACTATAATACAAAAGCTGATCCAGATAATTGATCGCCGGATTCTCCGGATGTACTACCTGAATATTTTTATTTGCCTCCTGCAAAATCAGACGGCTTAATCTTCTGAGCTCACTCATCTGCTCTTTTTTAATCTCTCCATGAATCAACGGTGTCTGAATCTGTGAAATATCTGTAAGTACAAAGAAATTACCGCCGTAACCAATATCAACCGTCAGATGCCCTATTTCTGGAACCTCCAGTTCCAAGTCTTTCCGATATAAAAATGCCGGAATATTCCGCAGCGACACTCTGCCCGGGGTTCCATTTTCAATCGCAACCGAAACCCGCACAAGCCCGGTCGGCGTCTCCAGAACCACCTCCGTGGCAGGTTCTTTTACCGGAACCATTCCCACAGAAACCAGCACCTTGGCAACTGCCAGGGTTCCCGCCCCGCACATCGGCTGATAGGTCAGATCGTCCATATAAAACAGACCATAATCGGCTTCCTCCGAGACTGGTTCCGTCAGGACTGCCGCTACCAGAGACGTAAAACCTCTCGGCTGCTGCAGTAAGCTGGTTCGGATCCAGTCAAAATTCGCTCTCATATACTCCATCTTTTCCCCAACTGTCTTGCCGTGGAGTCTCGGAATTCCGCTTACTACAATCCGGATCGGTGTTCCTGTTGTATGTGCATCAATCACACTAATTAACTGTTCTATCTGCATAATACGCCCTCCTTTTTGTGTCAATCATTCTATGTTTTTTATTCATCATTTTTGATTCGTGTTTTTGTAAAGGAAAAGGGAACGTCCAACTTCAACGTCCCCTCTCGTTTCTATCGTCCCATTAAAATAAATGGAATTCTGGATACTACCGGAACATTCGTAATAATCGCTAATGCTGCCAGCATCGCTACCAGGAATGGTACTGCATTTCGAACCGTATCTCCAAATTTACATCTTGCAATATTGGTTGCCGTGTATAAGCAGACACCTACCGGCGGAGTTGCCAGACCGATGGTCAGGTTCAGGCAGACAATCATACCAGTCTGAATCGGATCAACGCCCAGGCTTGCCATCGCCGGTGCCAGAATCGGCGCTACCAGCATGATTGCCGGAGCACTATCCATAAACATACCAACAACCAGAAGAACCAGATTGACCAGTAACAGTTTCACTGCTAAAGAAGTATGAAGACCAACCAGCATATTCGTTACAGAAACTGCCCATCTCTCATTGGAGATAACCCATCCAAACAGATAGCAGCCGCCGACAATCAGCATAACCGTACCACTGTCGATCGCGCTGTCGATAATCGATTTCCAGAGCTCTTTCCAGCCAACGGTCCGGTATACAAATGCCGACAGAATCAGGGAATAGAGAACCGCTGCCGCCGCTGCCTCGGTCGGAGTAAAGAAACCACCCATGATACCGCCAACAACGATGATCGGAAGTCCGATACATGGAAGTGCCTGTCTGGTTGCTTCCCATTTTTCCTTCCAGCTTGTCTTAGGACCTGCTGAAAAATCACGTTTCACTGCAAATACATAGACAACCAGCATCATAATAAGACCCATCAGGATACCCGGTACTACTCCGGCGATAAACATATCGCCAACGGATACCTTCGCTGCCGCACCGTAAATAACGAATGCCAGACTCGGTGGGATAATCGGGCAGCAGCAGGATGCACACGCGGTCAGACCTGCTGTAAACGCCGGATCATACTTTTCATCCTTCATTGCCGGAATCATCAGGCATCCAACTGCCGCCGTACCAGCTACCGCCGAGCCTGAAACTGTACCAAACATCATACATACCAGGATGTCTACCATCGCCAGACCACCCTTGATATGTCCAACGAATGCCTGTGCGAAACGAACCAGACGCATGGTAATACCGCCGTGATTCATAATATTTCCTGCCAGAGCGAAGAATGGAAGACAAAGCATGGTAAAACTATTAATACCATAGATAATTCGCTGCGGAACCAACGCCAGGTTGGCATCACCGGTACTTAAAAGCGCATAGGAGACCGTCGCTACGATCAATACAAAAGCAATCGGAACGCCTAATGCAAGAAACAAGAAAAAGCTTCCAAATAAAATTATACTGCTGAACATATTGACCTCCTACTCTTCATCCCCCGGAAGAGGAATCTTTTTCGCTTCCCCGTAACATATATTTTCAAGAAGCTGCACAAATGTATAATAAATCATAATGAGACCGCTGACCGGAAGAGCTGCATAAAAGAGTGCCAGCGAAACCTTGATCGTCGTTCCCAGATGCGGAATCTGTGCAACTGTATAGTTCCAACCTGAAATTGTAAATAAAACAAGTGCGAATAATAAAATCACATCCGCCAGAACCAGCATAAACTGACGTGTTTTTCCATGGCACAAGTTAATTACCATGTCAACACCGATATGAAGCAGATGACGGCTTGCTACGGCACTGCCAAGCATCGTGGTCCAAACGAAGATATAACAGGAGAACTCCGTTGCCCATGGCATCGTAGTTCCAAACCATCGCAAAATAAACTGGCCGATTACCGCGACACATAAAGCAATTGACGTAACCCCTAATGCAACTCTGGCAACCGTATTGATCACGTCGCCAATCTTGTGAAGTTTTTCAATCAATCCTGCCATTTTTCTCCCCTCTTTGTAAATGTACTCCCGGAAAACAGGCTCCGGGAGTACACGATAGTTCAAAAATTATCGTACTTTATTTCGCTGCGCGAACCATCTCAACCAGACCTTCCCAGGTCGGATGTGCCGCGTACATCTTATCATATACCGGAGCAACTTTTTCTTTCCATGCATCAATATCAGTCGGACGTGTTACGGTATAACCTTTTTCTTCATACTCAGCAATCTTTGCCTCGTCATTTTCCAGGAACCAAGCTCTCTGCTCTTCGCCTGCTTTTACAGCCGACTCTTTCACGAGTTTCTGGTCTTCTTCGCTTAAACCCTCATACCATTTTGAAGAAGCAACAATGATACCGCTGGAATAGTAATGATGAATATCGCAGATATTATTAACAACCTCGATATAACCATCTGCTACCGCATATAATGCACTATTGTCTGTTCCATCTACAACGCCATTCTGAAGTCCTGTGAACTGCTCGCCAGATGCCAATGCAACCGGTGTAGCACCAAGTGCTTCGTAGGTTGCCACGCAAACTTCATTCTGCATGGTTCTCATACGAACGCCCTTCATATCATCTACGGTATTAATTGTCTTATCTTTAGTCAGGATATTTCTCCAGCCATCCTCATGGAAACCAAGTCCTGTAATTCCATCAACCGCGCTTAACTGCTCCAGAAGGGAATTGCCAAATTCTCCCTCCAATGCTTTATTGACATTATCCTCATCCTCAAACAGGAATGGAAGCTCAAAAATGCCTAAATCTGGTACAAATCCGCCCAGTGCACCAGTTCCTACCCAGCCGATTTCCAGGTTATTATTCTGAACCATCTCAACACACTCAACCTCGTCGGTTGTCATATCGCCTGCATAAACCTCTACTTTAATCCGTCCGTTGCTGCCCTCCTCGACCAGCTTTTTAAAAGCATTCGCACCGTAATCATACGGAGAACCGGTTCCACATACATGTGCTACACGGATCGTCATCTCCGCTCCGGAAGTATCTACGCTGGAACCACTATTTGCTGCTTCGGTTCCGGCTGCAGATGCGGATGAAGAAGAATTTCCGCCTGAACACCCCGCCATTGCCATCGCTCCGATTACCAATGCCATCGTACCGCAAAGCCATCTCTTTTTCATAAAGTATCCTCCTTTATACTGTTTTTATGTGAACTCCCGAGGTACTTCTTTCCCTCAGAAGTACCTCCCTGTACCTTTAAACTTTTATTTTGTGTCTATCGATTTAGCCTAATAAGAAACCTTCCGGGAATGGATCGTCCGGATCGAATAACCATGTACTCTCTCCCATCACAAACGCCCGTCCGCTGATCTCCGGTACTACTGCCGGAATTCCTGCCACCTCTGTCTCTTCAACGATATGGCAGTGGAATAAACTTCCAATCAGGCTCTCATGCACAAACGACTGTCCGACTGCCAGCTTTCCTTCCGCATGAAGAAGTGCCATCTTCGCTGATGTACCGGTTCCGCAAGGGCTTCGGTCAATCGCTGCCGGGGGAATGACAACTGCATTTTTTACATCCGAAACCCCTTCTGTACCCGGTTCGAAAAATTCCACATGCGTTACCTGGTTCATGATTTCCAGATACGGATGCTTGACTGTTACCTGCTCATTGATAAACTTTTTAAGATAATTTCCTTTTTCGACAATCTCTTTTGCATTTTCTTTATCCAGCTTTAAGCCCATTGCCGATGCCGGTACTAACGCAAATACATTTCCACCGTATGCGATGTCTAACGGAATCTCACCATATCCAGGAACCTGTACCTTTACATTCCGATTCATCACAAATGCCGGGGCATTTTTAAAGGATACCCGCACCGCCTTACCATCTTTCACCTCAATTTTCACTTTTACCAGTCCAGATGGTGTATCTAAGGTCGCATATGTATACGGTTCCTCCGCTTTTAAGAGTCCGCTTTCAATCAGTGCCGTTGAAACTCCGATCGTATCATGTCCGCACATCGGCATCCAGTTTCCAACCTCGTAATATAAAACACCAAAATCTGCCTCCGGATTGCACGGCTTGGTAACAATCGTTCCGGACATTACGTCATTTCCACGCGGTTCAAAACAAATTGCTTTTCTCATCCAGTCCTGTTCCTGCATCATATAGAGCATCTTTTCTTCCATCGTATTCCCCGGAATTTCTGGAAATCCCGATAAAATGGTTCGGGTTGGCTCTCCCTCTGTATGTGTCTCGATACAGGTTACTGCCTTTCTCCCCTTAATCTCCTGCAAACAAAATTCATTCTTTTTTCCCATAGGCTCCTCCGTATTAAAAATTTTGTCCGTTCTCTTTCAGTTTTCTGAAATCTCGTTGTTAAAATCATATCATGATGAAAACTTTCAAAAAACATCATTTTTAATACAAAGTTTTTTGTGTTTTGGTTATTATGATGCATGACGTCAGTTAACGGTAGATACTTTCGGTTATATCATAGTATACTTTTGGATACTTTTTCTATTTTAAAAGTTTTTTCACTTGCAATAATCATAACAACATTTTATTATGCTTTATATATTATCAGTCTATTAAAAATAGTTTAAAACAATAGTTGGACTATAGTCTAGTATTGATTCCATTTTGTTTTCACTAATTGAATACTCACGGGAAAGGAGGCATCTTCATGAGTGCTGAAAATCTTTTTACAACATCACGAATTGAAAACGTCAATCAGATCATTGCTGAACTTTACGACGATTCAATTCTTCTTGAAAAACGGATGGAGAGTTTTTTCCTGAACCTGAACAATATTGTTTTTTTTGAAAAAGCAAATTTTTTGTTTTACCAAAAGCAGGGACAGAATTACAAAACCCATTCCATCTACACCATCAACTGGAATGATGAACAGAAACGGCGATATCAGGAAGAATACTGCCATATGGACGATGTTCTGTCGATTCTGGACTCCGACAGTAATGTAACTTTCCTGACCAACCAGCTGTTCAATCAGGAGGTTCGAAAAAATTCTCTTTATTTTCAGGAATTTCTACTTCCCATGGGGTTGCATGATTCCATTGAAACGAATTTTTCGATTCGGAACCGGGATCTGCGAGGTGTGTTTTCCATCCACCGATCCAACGATAAAAAAAATTTCCTGCCAGATGAGTTAAGCCTTGTCCGGTTATTCCAGCCGCATTTCTGCAACGTATTTAAAAATTACGGGCGGGAGCTCAACATCGGACGGGCATTTCATGTACTGGAAAATTACAACTGCATCGGAATCGGCTGTTTTGACGATAAACTGAATTTTATCGGGTGCAACACAACCTACCATACATACATGGAGAATCATGGATTTGCAGATTTATCCAACAACCCCATTTCCAACTGTTTTCGCTCTCTTTGCCGTCAGCTGCTCCGTTCCGGAAGCATTACGGGACAAAATATCGAATACAAGATGGAAAACAGCCCTTTGTTTCTGGAGGTAAGCCGCTCTCATCTTAAGGAGGGACCAGACAACGACTGCTTTGTATGTCTGTTCTTCGATTTATCCTATGTGATGGATCGTACTCTTTCCCAGATCAGCCGGGATTTTTCCCTGACGAACCGAGAAGTAAATGTTTTAAGCCTTTTACTGCGCGGCTATTCCAACGATCAGATATCTTCCACCCTCTTCGTCAGCATCCCTACTGTCAAAAAGCATCTGGCTTCCATTTATTCCAAAATGGAAATCAAGAGCCAGAAGCAAATTCTGGAACGCATTCATTTCTACGACAAATAATTTTCGCATTAATCTTGTTTAACCACGAAAAAAAGGGAGTCCGCTCATCCTGCAGACTCCCTTTTTCGTGCCCCTTTTTACTCTAGCTTTCCTCCTTGCTCTTCCTTGGTTTCTCTTTTTTCGTTCTTGATCTCCCAATGAATCAAAAATGTAAGCATTGCCCGAAGGACAATGATGGCTCCCAAAATTCCAAGTTCCGACCACTCCCGTACCACAACTGTCCTGAGCACCTCGCCGCCCATCTTGAATTCCAACGCCAGCGCAATTCCCTGTGCCAGATTCAGGCGGATCAGCTGACGCTTGTTTCGTATCCACTGAACAAAGCAGGATACCGCTGTCGAAACCAGCACAATGATTCCAAACAATTCTAGCACGACCGTGCATATCTGTACCAAATTCTCTAACAACCAGTCTAATACTTTAATTACTTCTCCCATTACCCCTTCCTTTCCAGGTATTCTTCCCTTCTCGCTTGTGCTAATTTTATCCATTTCCTGTAGCTCAGTAAATGCATAAACCTACTGAACCGCTACAATTTTCTTTACTATACACGCCCCATTTCAAATATGCAACTTGATTTTTATTCTGTTTTCATCTTGACAATGAAACGTGAAACTGCTACAATCCAATTATACGAATCACATTTGATTCGTGATGAATCCATTTTTAGTATATATATTTTATTTCATTCATAAATATTCAGGAGGTTTTGATATGTTATTTCTCAGCGAACAAGAAATGTGGCAGTCCGTCACCTTAGAGGATGTCATGGACGCGATCGAAGATGCGTATGCGATTCACAAAAGCGGCAATTATAAGATGCCGGATCGTTTTATCGCACAGCGTGATAAAAATATGATGCTCTATATGCCGTGTTTTCTGGATTCCGTCATCGGTACAAAGATGTTATCCGAATTTCCGGACAATCCGTCTCTGGGAATCCCGTATCTGAACGGACTTATGATTTTAAATGATGCAAAGACCGGTCTGCCGAAGGCAATTATGAACGGAAGTGTCCTGACCGCAATGCGGACCGGTGCGGTCGGCGGTGTCGCACTGCGCTATCTGGCTCCGGAGGATGCTGCCTCAGTTGGTCTGGTTGGCTGCGGTATGCAGGGACTACACCAGCTTCTCTATGCCTGCGAGGTGCGCCCGATCACAGATATTTATCTGTATGACGCATACGCTAAAGATCTTTCCGGCTTTATCGAGCGCTTATCGGCGCGTCTGGCATCGTTTGGAAAAAACGCCATCCAGATTCATACCTGCGCGGATACCCGTGAACTGGCTGAGCACAGCCGCGTCCTGATCTCCGCCACCCAGGCGGTCGATCCGGTCTACCCGGATGATGAAGAGCTGCTTCGCGGTAAATGCTTTGTTGCCATCGGCTCCTGGCGTCCGGAACGGCGCGAACTGCCGGATGCGGTGTGGAAACTCGTCAAGAACGCGTACACTGAGCTTCCGTATGCCTGCGAGGAGAGCGGCGATCTGAAAATTCCGCTGGAAAAGGGCGTTCTGACACAGGAGCGCGTCCACTTTATCGAGGATCTGATCGAAGATACCAAGCAGGGACATCCCCATGAGCAGAACGAGACCCGCTGCTTTAAATCAGTCGGCATGGGACTCTTTGATGTGCGGACGGCACAGCTTATCTATGAAAAAGCATTGGACAAAGGAATTGGACAAAAACTTAATTTCTAGGAAAAATGGTTGGAATAGAAAAGGCTGTATCACCTACCGCGCGCCTCCATGCGGCAGGCAATACAGCCTTTTTCTTATTGTTATTTGTGCATTAATTTTCCAGCATTTTTCTGAATCTATAGACTGGCAAATTTTTCGCTCCGTATTCTTCTCTACTTATTTATATAACGGATACTTCTCACACAGCTTCGTCACTTCCGCACGGATGTAATCTGCCTTGTTCTCGAAGTCGGTAGCTGCCAGCCAGATGCACTCTGCGATGACTTCCATGTCTTCTTCTTTGAGTCCACGGGTGGTAACAGCCGGAGTACCGATGCGGACACCGGAGGTAACGAACGGGCTTCTCGGGTCGTTCGGAACGGTGTTTTTGTTCAGGGTAATGTATACTTCATCGCAGCGGTTCTGCAGCTCTTTACCGGAAATATCCATGCCGCGCAGATCAACTAACATCAGGTGGTTATCGGTTCCGCCGGTCAGAATCTTGAATCCCTGCTTCTGAAGTGCGGCTGCCAGCGCTGCTGCATTCTTCTTTACCTGAAGCTGATACTCTTTAAATTCTGGTTTCAGCGCCTCGCCGAAGCAGACTGCCTTGCCAGCGATGATGTGCTCTAACGGACCGCCCTGGGTTCCCGGGAAAATCGCCTTGTTGAAGTTGAACTTCTCAGCTGCTTCCTTATTTGCCAGAATCAGACCGCCTCTCGGTCCGCGCAGTGTCTTATGAGTGGTTGTCGTAACAACATCTGCATACGGAATCGGGCTCTGGTGAAGACCGGCTGCTACCAGACCAGCGATATGAGCCATATCGACCATCAGGTATGCGCCTACTTTGTCTGCAATTTCACGGAAACGTTTGAAATCGATCGTTCTTGCATAAGCGCTTGCGCCCGCAATGATCATCTTCGGTTTACATTCTTTTGCAATTTCCAAAACCTTATCATAATCGATCACTCCGTCATCATTGACTCCGTAAGGAACGACATGAAAATATTTTCCCGACAGATTGACCGGTGATCCATGAGTCAAATGTCCGCCGTGATCAAGGTTCATACCCATAATGGTATCACCCGGCTTTAAAATTGCGAACTGCACTGCCATATTTGCCTGTGCGCCGGAATGTGGCTGTACGTTAACATATTCACATCCAAACAGCTTCTTTGCACGTTCCCTTGCAAGCTCCTCTACCACATCTACGCACTCGCATCCACCGTAGTAACGTTTTCCAGGATATCCTTCTGCGTATTTGTTTGTAAGAATGCTTCCCATCGCTGACATAACAGCAGGGCTTACCCAGTTCTCAGATGCGATCAGCTCGATATGACTGTTCTGTCTGTCAAATTCCGCGGTAATCGCTGCTGCGATTTCAGGATCTACTGCCTGAATATCATCTAATGTATACATATTGTTTCTCCTTTACTCTTTATTCATTCACACTATGCGTCTGTTACCAACGATTATAACTGATTTTGTATGGTAATGCAATACAGAGGATTTCGTATAGAAAAATCATTTTACCGGAACTGTAAAATGCATAAAACAACAATCTGTATTACCAGAATTGCCGGCATGCCAAAGACAAAATACCAGTGTTTCGTCTTATGCCGGAACAGATACATACCTGCCCAGGTTCCAATGCTTCCACCGAGGATACTTACCAGAAAAAGCGTTTTTTCTGGGATTCTCCACAGTTTATGCTGTGCCTTATACTTATCAATTCCCATGACTGCAACTCCCAGAATATTCATGATCACCACATAAAGAATCGCATATTCCATATTATCAAATAATAAGCTCATATCTTTCCTTTCTCCTGAAAATAAAATGTGCGCTTCCATAACAAATATGGGGCTGTGAATTCTTACTCACAGCCCCTGTCTTTTAACTTCTATTTATTTTTCTTTGCATTCTTTTTTGCAAGCTTATTCTTTCCGAAATATAATTTCATTACATACCATAAAGAGGTTGCAATAAAGATAGAAGAATAAGTACCACAAATGATACCAATAGCAATAGGTAATACGAATTCTCTAACTGACTGTACACCAAAAATGTAAAGGCATAATACAGTGAAGAAAGTTGTTAATGAAGTAAATAATGAACGAGTCATTGTCTGCTTAACACTTGTATCAACTAATGCACTATAATTATTTCTACCAAGCTTAGTTCTATTTTCTCTAATTCTATCGAAAATAACGATTGTAGCATTAATAGAGTAACCTAAAACTGTAAGGATAGCAGCGATAAATGAATTACTTAAAGGAATTCTTAATACTGCATAACTACCTACTACAATTAAAGCATCGTGGCAAAGTGCAAGAATTGCACTAGCACCCATACTGAAATCCTTGAATCTAATACTTACATAAATAAGCATAAATACACAAGCTACAACAACAGATAAAATAGAAGTTCTAACCATTTCACTACTGATTGTTGCACTAACATCCTGAATAGAGAAGTTTTCTGGCTTTAAGTCATACTTTTCAGAAAGAGCAGTCTGGAGCTTGCTTCTTACTTCTGTTGAAAGTGACTTAGTCTTAATTGTTACGCTATGACCATCGCCAACTTTCTGTACCTGAGGATTGTTTTCGCCTGTAGCTTCCTTAACAATGTTTGTAATATCATTGTTTTCAAATTCTTTACCAATAGATACTTCTATAGAAGTACCACCACTAAATTCAACATCTGTGCTGAAAGCACCATTGCCCATACCCGCATTAACAATCATTCCAATGATACCAGCTAAAATTAAAACAACGGAAATGGCAATATAAATAACTCTTTTTTCTACTATTCGCATACTATTACCTCCTACTTTCCGCCATACATCTTAGGGTTCTTTAATCCAATTTCCAACAACGCATTAAGAATAATTCTTGTAATAACGAGAGCTGTAAACATAGATAAAACAATACCAAGCATAAGAGTCTGAGCAAAGCCCTTAATAGGACCAGTACCTAACCATAACAATACCGCACAAGTAATAAGTGTAGTGATGTTACCATCAAGGATAGCAGAAAGTGCCTTTGCAAAACCATTCTTGATAGAAGTCTTAATAGACTTACCAAGATTAATTTCTTCCTTAATTCTCTCGAAAATGATTACATTGGCATCAACGGCCATACCTACTGAAAGTACGATACCGGCAACACCAGGAAGTGTAAGAGTAACACCGAAAAGACTCATAATAACCATTATAAGACCAATATAAATTGCAAGAGCTAAATCAGCTGCAAAACCGCAAACTCTGTAAACAATAAGCATAAATAAGAATACAAGAAGGATACCAATAGCACCACCAAATACACTTGTCTGTAATGCTTCAGCACCAAGTCTAGCACCAACTTCATTGTAGTCAACAATATTTAAGCTAAATGGTAAAGAACCAGCTCTAATCTGAGCAGCAAGAGTTTCTGCACTTTCGTTATCAAAGTCGCCAGAAATAATAGCCTTACCATCTGTAATTGCAGAATTAACTGTAGGAGCAGAAAGAAGCATATCGTCCATGTAAATGCTAATTCTCTTGTTAAGGTTAGCCTGAGTTGCATCAGCAAACTTCTTAGTACCTTCTGAATCAAAATCAAGTGTAACTACAACCTGATTATTCTGGAAAGCCTTATCAGCATTCTTAACATTTTCACCATCTACAAGTACATTACCGTTTTCATCTTTGAATGTAAGATGAGCTGCTGTACCAATTTCATTGGCAGTTGCTGCTGCATCTTCAACACCAGGAATTTCAACTCTAATACGGTTTGTATTTTCCTTTGAAACTTCTGCATCATACCAACCCTTGTATGCTACTCTTTCCTGTAACATAGAAACAGCTGCATTCATTTCTTGTTCAGTTGGATTTTCCTTGTCTGCCTGGTATACAATGTATACACCACCCTTTAAGTCAAGACCAAGTTTGATGTTCTTGTAGCTACCATAGCCTGGATTTTTCTGAGCAGTTGTAGTTTCAGTTGCTGCATCAGTACCAGTTTCGCTACCAGCTTCAGTTGTTGCTTCTGCTGAAACAAGGTGGTATTTTACTTTACCATCTTCTGTAGTAACAGGTTCACCATTTTCATTTGTTTCTGGTTCTGCCTGCATTGGAGCAGATGTTGTTGCTTCTGCGGAACTAGAAGATGCTGTAGCCTTCTTGCTACCTACGCCTAAAATAGACACAGCTGCAAGACCAGCAATAACAATAATAGTAATCAGCAGAATTAATAAACTCTTAGATTTCATTTGTGATTTTTCCTCCCTTTTATATATGTTTTCAGGATTATTCCTGAGCTTCAACAGCCTTAATCATAATGGCACACTCAATACGCTTTTTCTGCATTTCACAGCCAATTTCATAAGGAGTGATAAGGTCGCCGTGGCTATTAAATGAATTTGCAACACAGCCACCGCTACAATAAAACTTAGCCCAACACTTCTGGCACTCAGGCTTATTGTAAACATTACATTGTTCAAAATTATGGCGAATATCACTATTTACAACCCCTGTATCTACTGTACCCATCTTGAACTCTGTTTTACCTACAAACTGATGACAAGGATATAAGTCCCCTGTTGGTGTAACAGCAAGGTATTCAGTACCTGAGCCACAACCTACAAGACGCTTAGTAACGCAAGGGCCACCAGTAAGGTCAATCATAAAGTGGAAGAAATTAAACCATTGACCTTCTTTTCTTCTCTTTATAATATCTACTGCCAAATCTTCATATTCCTTGAAAATCACAGGTAAGTCTTCTTCGCTAATTGCATAAGGTTCAGCTGGGTCAGCAACTACTGGCTCAACAGAAATCTGCTTAAAGCCTAAATCAGCCATATGCATTACATCTTTAGCAAAATCAAGATTGTAATGAGTAAATGTACCTCTTACATAGTAATCTGTCTGATTTCTGGAATCCGCAAGTTTTTGGAATTTAGGAACAATGTTGTCATATGAACCTTGTCCACCTGCTCTAGGACGCATTCTGTCGTTAACTTCCTTACGACCATCAAGACTGAGAACAACATTGTGCATATTCTTATTAATGTAATCCATAATTTCATCATTAAGCAATATACCATTAGTAGTAATTGTAAATCTGAAATTTTTGTTGTGTTCTTTTTCCACACTGCGGGCATAATTTACCAGCTGTTTC
>ERZ779894.1851-NODE-1851-length-20088-cov-4.657216_pt1 | contig 20088 bp, 20 predicted proteins | sample MGYA00511587_ERZ779894 | MGnify/ENA primary metagenome ERZ779894 (study PRJEB29588, sample SAMEA2160490) | human gut metagenome | biome: human gut; feature: human-associated habitat; material: faeces | place: Denmark | collected 2008/2010 ... | reverse complement strand
TGGATTTCAAGACATCCAGCGGCGATGCTGTGTATCCCATTCTGTATGAAGGCACAACTTATCTGCCTTTGCGTGCCATTGGGGAATTGATGGGCAAGAATGTAAACTGGGATGAAAAGAATAAAGTTATCACTATCAGCGGCGAAAGGGATTCCACTTCTTCTAATAAAGACAATCCCTATATTGGCAAAAAAGATATCCGCGTACAGGAACGGCCGGACTTTACCATTGTAGTGGAAGACGATGAAAAAGAATTTTATTCTGTAACTGGTCAGCGGGTATATCCGATTCTGTATAACGGCAGCACATACCTGCCTCTGCGTGCCATCGGTGAAATCATGAACAAAGAGGTCGTATGGAACAACAGCACAAAAACCATTACCCTCAGCGGTGATTTTACTGTAACTGACGCAGACAGCTTTGAAACAGAGGAAGAAGAAATTGCAAAAGGATATATCGGCAGAGAATCCGCGAAAAACATCGCGCTGGGCTACAGCAATCTGCTGGCGAAAGATGTGACATTCATCCGTGCAGAGCTGAATTACGAAGATGGACGTTGGGTATATGACGTAGAATTCTATACCGACAGCAAAGAATACGACTTTGAAATTGACGCGAAAAACGGTAAAGTTCTGGATGTTGACTACGACGTAGATGGCTGGACACGTCCCGAAGAAGATTTTATTGGTCAGGAATCTGCAAAAAATATCGCACTGGGTTACAGCAATCTGCTGGCGAAAGATGTGACATTCATCCGTGCAGAACTGGATTATGATGATGGACGTTGGGTATACGATGTAGAATTCTATACCGACAACAAAGAATACGATTTTGAAATCGATGCGACAACAGGTAAAGTTCTGGATGTTGACTACGATGTAGATGGCTGGACACGTCCTGAAACAACAAAAGACATCAGTCTGGAAAAAGCAAAAGAAGTTGCCCTGAATGATGCTGGACTGAAAGCAAATCAGGTGAAATTTGTCAAAGCGGGCACAGATTATGACGATGGCAGAAAATACTACGAAGTAGAATTTTACAAAGGCAATCGTGAATACGATTACACCATCGATGCGGCAACAGGCAAAATCGTAGAAGTTGACTATGATGCGGAAAACTACAGCAAACCCAGCAGCACATCTGTGATCTCCGCAGACGAAGCGAGAAAAATCGCTCTGAAACATGCCGGAGTTTCCTCTTCCAACGTACGGTATGAAAAAACCGAACTGGATTATGACGATGGCAGACAGAAATACGAAATCGAATTCCGCGTAGGCAATATGGAATACGAATATGAAATTGATGCCACAAGCGGCAATGTTTTGAAAGCAGAAAAAGATTATGACGATTGATGTTTTCTGAAAGCAAAAATGAGATAGGAAACAGGAAAAGGGGTTCTCGAAAGCAGATGCCCCTTAAGAAAACATATCAGATAAAACTTTTATAAAAATAAGAAAAGCTGAAATTCTATAAGAATTTCAGCTTTTTTGTTTTCTTATGAGGATATCCCCTAAAGAAAATCCCCTTTTTGCTATGCTTTTTCCACAGGGTTGTCCACAGATTCTGTGGATTTCTCCACAGAAAAAACATTGTTTTCCACAGCATATGGCAGAATGCACATAGAAAGGTACACTTTTTTCCACAGAATGCCCATTGTGATACCTAGAGGCACAAGGTATAATATACCTAGAGAATCTAAGTATAAAGGAGGGACTGATTATGGCAGTAGACAAAGGATTGGTAGGCGGCAGTACGGTATTGATGTTGTTGTCCTTATTGGCGGAAAAAGACTGTTATGGCTATGAAATCATCAAGGAGATCAGTGCCAGAAGTCAAAATGTGTTCCAGTTTAAAGAAGGTACGCTGTATCCTGTGCTTCATCGCATGGAAAGCCAGAATCTGGTGAAGTCCTATCGCGCCAAAACGGAAAGCGGCAAGGAACGGAAGTATTACCGTATTACGGCGACAGGCAAGGCGCAGCTTGCAGAGGAAAAGAAGCAGTGGGAAACCTTCTGCGGTTCTGTGGAGCGTGTCATAAGGGGGAGTGGCTATGCGGGAACCTTGGGAACGGTACTTGAATGATGTGGTATCCCATGTGCGTTTTGCCTTTGACCGCAGAAAAATCCGGCAGGAGCTGGCGGAACACATGGAAGATCTGTATGAGGACCTGCTTTCTCAGGATATTGACCAAGAGCAGGCGGCAGAACTGACTGTGGATTACATGGGGGACAGCGCAGAACTGGGAAAAGAGCTGGATAAAGCCCATCATCCCGTTCTGGGGTATGTCTGGCTGATATTAGGCATCCTTTGTATTGTGGTGGCGGCGAAAACGGTTTTGGGACTTCTGGATACGGGTATCGGCATTGCCAAAGGGTATTTTGCGGAAGTACGTCCGGCTTCTTACAGCGAAGTGGTATATACCATTTCTCCTGACGTGGAAAAACAGGTTTATGACTATACCTTGTATATCGACAAGATTGTGTATTACGAGGACGGTATGATGGAAGTAGACTATGCCACATGGCGGAGTCCTTTTTCCAGAGATGAATACTGGACTTTTGAAATCCGCGCCTTTCCTTATGTGGGAGAAACACAGTGTTACAACGGGGATGGCAGTTATAAAGACGGGCGTTATTATGGCAAAGGTCAAATCAAACTGAGAGATGTGCCGGAAGAAGCAGACTGGCTGGAAATTCGGGCAAATGCGGATTTGGGCAATGGCTGGGGAGAACCCATTGAAATTTCCCTGACAGAAGGCAGGGTGATGGCAGAATGAAGCGTGGAAAGCAGATTGTTATTTTCTTGCTGGCCCTGATCCTTTGCGGCGGATATGCTTTTTGGAGAAGCGGACTGCATTTTTCACCGGAAACCGCCATGGCAGCAGAAGAGCGAGGACTGCGCTATGGCCCATCAGATGAAATTTTGCTGACTTATGAAAAAGAAAACGGAGATTTTGTTTATGTAGGACGCTGGGAAAACGGTCTTTCTGTGGTTGGTGTAGAGCCAGTATGGGGAAGTTTCTGGAAAACAGCTGATTTGGAAAGTGGATTTTCCCGCTGCTTACCAATAACGGAAGATGTGGGAGCATTTTTGATTGATGAGGGCTATATTGTAGGGCTTTCCAAGTTGCCAGAAGTCAAGAAAGTTACTTGTTATCTCAATATCTATGATGAAGAACTCCACGAAGATATATTCGTGCAGGAAGTTACGATGGAAGTGGCAGAGAACGGTTTCTTTTTTGACGAAGTAAGCATACCGGAAAATGAAAAATGGGACGCGTACCGCATTGGGTATCTGGAAGGCAGCACAGCAGCGGGAGAAGTTGTGTTTCAATATGGAGAAAAGAAAAAAACGGTAATTTCTTCAGATGGCTATATCATCAAAGATTTGGAAGCGGAATCCTGAAAGCAGGTGATGGAAAATGAAACGAATCAGACAATGTATACTGTTCCTGCTGGTGCTGGTTCTTTGCGGCGGTCTATGGGTCAGGAGCAATCGGCTTTATTTTTCACCGGAAGCCGCTTTTCATGGAGCAGAACGAGGACTTCGCTATGGTCCATCGGAAGAAATCCTTCTGACCTATCCCAGAGGGGACGGCAGTCAGATTTATGTGGGAAAATGGAACAATGGCCTTTCGGTGATTCCTGTGAAGCAGTATCTGGGGCTGTTCTGGCGGATGTCCAATGGTGTGTCTGTGGAAGGATACAGCACCCTGTATGGGGACGTGGATGCCATGCTCACGGAGGAAAATATGCTGGTAGGGCTTTCGCTGTTGCCAGAGGTTACAGAAGTCACCTGTCTGTTTTATTCTATGGCGGATGAAGTGGAGGATTTGAAGCCCGTAAAGGAAATCACACTGCCTGTAGCGGAAAATGGATTTTTCCATGAGAAAATGGACTTTCCGCAGGCAAATCCAGGGATGTTTTATGTAGGATATGTGGAAGGCAGAACAGAAACAGGGGAAGTGGTGTACCGAAATGGTCAGGATGAAGACGGAAAGTACTACGATGCGGAAGGATATCAGCCGCGGGTTTCCTCTGTTGGCGGCTGGGCAGACGAAAACATCAATGAGCGGATAGCAAGGCCATAAACGGCTATTTTTTGGAAATAGAAAAGGCCGCATTCTGTGCGGCCTTTCTGAAAATTTCTATTCATGCTTTTCCGGCAGACTTCAATAGACCGGAAGTGTTTTTGGATGTGTTGATAGCCTTTGCGACCCTCAGTATGGCATAGATGCCAAAGATGAAAGTATATGCAATGATATCCAGATATTTTTCGCTGAATTTCGGCAGGAAAAGTACCATCACATGGGCATAGATCAGTCCGAAAAAGAGATATGCCCAACGCTGGAGATTTTTCCATGCGGCAAAAGACATGCGTTTGCGCACAGCCTTAAAGGAAGTTACCATCAAAGGCAGCATAACAGCAATCATGATGATGGAAATAATGGCGGCAATCAGTGAATGAGGTTTCATTTCTGAAGGATTTGTAAAAAGGTTTACGAATTGTTTTTTGCCATAAATGATATTGTGTCCAAGGGTCAAAATGCAGGCAATGATGGACAATTCACCACGAATTCCCAGAAGCTTGCTGACAAATGGCTTTTTGCCATCCAAAGCACCCAGATACATCACAACCATGAACATGGCAGTGGGCAAAGCGCCCCGTTTGAAAGGATTTACGATATATTCTGTGATCCATTCCGGTGCCGTGTCACGCAGACCGGTCTGATAATAAACCACTTCAAAAACAACGATGAGGACAGCCAGCGCATAAAATAGACCGGCATGTTTTCGGATAGCTGTGTTGCAGCTATAAGCAAAAAGAAGCGTTAGTATGATAGATACGAGAATGTAAAGATACATATCATTCCTCCTTGAGAATAAAGTCATAATCATGTAGTTAGCGCCAACTAACTATGAAAGTATAGCATGATATTTCTTGTAAGTCAACAGAGAATATTTTTACTGAAATTTATGGGAAAATGCAGAGAATATATTGATTTTACAATGAATTTCAAATGTTTGACAAGAATGGGGTTTTTCTGAACAGGAGGAAATGAGAAAGGGGGGAATCCGGTGGAAAAAGGCTTATTTGATACATATATCCGGGAAGTGACTTCCTATGTGAAATTTCCCTTTGACCGCCGTGCCATTGCCAAGGAATTACAGGCACATATGGAGGATTTATACGAAGACCTGCTTTCACAGGACATTGACGAAGAGCAGGCGGCCCAGCTGACAGTGGATTATATGGGGGACAGTGAAGAGGTGGGGAAAGAACTGAACGAAGTCCATCATCCCCTTTGGGGCTGGATTTGGCTGGTGACAAGATGGATGGCAAGGCTTTGTGTGGTTGTATTGGTTGGATGGGGAATCATCCAAGGAGTTAGCTTTGGAGATACTTACCTTCAGCAGATAGAACACAGAAATGGGAATGTGGTTTATACCATTTCGCCAGTGCTAGAGGCACAGCTTTATGGCAGTGAGGTGCAGATAGAGGAAATCCGGTATTATGATGACGGTACCTTGGAATATACGTATACCATTCGGCAGAATCCATGGCTCAGTGGCGGTTTGGGAAGAAGCGGCATTGGTGCGGAAATTTATGTGGGAGAAGAAGTCTGCACTGGAGATGGTGGATTGTTTGCCAGCAATTCCCTGTTTTATAAAAAAGGCAGAGAGTGGATATATGATGTGCCTCCGGAAGCGGATCGGATCGTATTTTTCCTAGGTTATGAAAAAGAAATGGAAGTTTCCCTGACAGAAGGGCGGGTGATGGCAGAATGAAACGAAAAAAGCAGATTGTAAGAAATATCATTCTGATTGCATTGACGGCTTTGCTGTTTTTGTGGCAGGGCGGCTATCACCTGACACCGGAAAGGGTCTTTCGCAGCGCGGAAAAAGCAGAGTGGCTGGGACCTGCGGCAGAGGTCATGGAAATTGGGAGTTGGGATGATGGCTGTCTGTGCTTGGTAGGGCTGGAGGAAAAGGGATTTTATATGGTATCGGCAAAGCCAATTCTGGGGATTTTCTGGAAGTATACCAATGAACACTGGAATGGATATTTTCCGGTGGAAGGTCAGACCAGAGGCTGGATTTGGGAAGAAATTATATTTGGACAGACTAAGGAACCGAATGCAGCGGAAGTGGTCTGTGTTGTGGAAGGATGGAAGGGTCAGGAAAACGGCTGGCAGGAAGTGGGACGCTATACCATTCCTGTAGGGGAAAATGGTTTTTTCAGTATGGTGCTGGATTCTTCTATCCCTAGGTCAAAGGATCGTATCATGAAAGAGATTATCTGTAAAAATGCAGCCGGAGAAGTGATTGCAGTGGAAGCCCAGTGACAGCGGAAAAAGGAGGAAGGGCATGGCTAAGGAACTATTTGAAAATTACATCACAGCGGTGACTTCCCATGTGAAATTCCGCTTTGACCGCCGTGCCATTGGGCAGGAACTGCGGGAGCATATGGAGGATTTGTACGAAGATTTGCTCTCTCAGGACATCGACGAGGAACAGGCGGCACAGCTAACAGTGGATTATATGGGGGATAGCGAGGAGCTGGGAAAAGAGCTGAATGAAGCCCATAATCCTGTTTTGGGGTACGTGTGGCTGTGGGTACGCAGGCTGTTTATACTGATTTTTATCTTTTTTGGATTGCCTGCGGTTTTTATGGGGGGATGCAGTGCCTTGATGACAGGTGCGGATGCAGCGGAAACCTTTTTTATGGATTTGCGCGGAGAAGACGACGTGGTGTATACGGTAGATGTGAACCAGAAGGTGAAGATTGATGATACAGTCTTTTCTGTGAAGAAACTGAAGTACCACGAAGACGGCACTTTGGAAATACGGTATCTGTCCTATCAGACACCCATTGTGGATGGTTTATTTACTAGATTTTCGCTCTATGACTGTGAAATCAACAATGGAGCGGATTATGTGAAAGAAGTGAATTTCTGGACAGAAGATACTTACCATGTCCAAGGGCTTTATTGGGATATCAGTGCTTATCTGGAAGATTTTCCGGCGGATTCCAAGTGGTGCAACATCATTTATGAAAACGGGGAACGCAGCTTTACCATGGAGATTCCCCTGCCTCAGAAGGAGGGAGAAGCATGAAGCGAAAAAAACAAATCATCATTTACCTTCTTTTGATGGTGCTTTGCGTGGGAAGCTATATGTGGCTCAACGATTTGCGGTGGTCGCCGAAATCTTATTTTGTCGCAAGTCAGAAAATGGACCACGTAGGGCCTGTGGATGAAATTCTGGCAGAGTTGGATTGCGGTGACGGCAGATACGCCATATTAGGCAGAGCAGGGGAAAATCTGTATTACTGCGGTATGAAACGGACAAAGGGGCTTTTCTGGGAAGGCACCGGAAGGGAATATTTTACCCGGGCTTATCTGGAGGAATATGACCAGATTATTCTGGCAAGATACTACTGGAACAGGGATTTTCTCTTTGGCATTTGCAGAGAGCCGGACGCAAAAGAAGTTTCATTTCAGCTGGTAGATTCGGAAGGCAATTTTCTGATGGAAGGAAAACTGCCTGTCAGAGAAGATGGCATTTTCTTTGGCAGCAATATCAGAGGTGCAATTTTGGATGAAAGCGCCCAACCTTATCATTTGCAGGCTTTGAACGCAGAAGGGAATGTCATTGCCGGAGAAGTGGAAGATGCTCTGTAAAGCAGGGCATCTTTTTTTGAAAAATCCCTTATTTTGGCGGAAAATCAACGGTTTTTGCCCAGAGTGAAAAACTTCTTCAAAAAAATTTTGAAAAAACCCGTTGACAAAGTCTTTTTCTTTTGGTATTATTAACAAGCCGTCAAACGACGACAGGATAAGCCCGAGTGGCGGAATTGGCAGACGCACAGGACTTAAAATCCTGCGAGGGTTAAACTTCGTACCGGTTCGATTCCGGTCGCCGGCAGTATCGGGAACAGTTTTTAACTGTTCCCGATTTTGCGTTATACGGACGTATTTGCAGCGTTGGTTTATATCAGGATATAGAAATCCTGTCATAAACCGGCGCTTCTTTTGCATATAATACAAAGCAAAGGAGTGAAAACATGTCTGCATATCATCGGTTAATATCATATATCTATGCATACGAGGGCGGAATCAAAGGGAAAAATACGGGATTTGCGAAATTGGAGACGCGGGGAACTTCCTGCCGGATTCAGGTCAGCGTCCGCCGTGTCTTTGCGGGCGGCAGCCCGATCGGCGTATACCTTCTGGCAGGGCAGGAGGAGATCCGTATCGGCACCCTGTTTGTCCGTGGCGGAAATGGGGAGTTCCGTGCCGTCGTCAATTGTGAAAATATTGAAGGAAGCGGCTGCAATATGGAAGAGTGTTGTGGTCTGACTCTTCATGAGACGGACAGCGCATGGCGTGCCTATACGACGATTTGGGAAGATGCCGTCGCGCATGCGGCAGAGGTTGAACTGGCGGATGTGACTGCTGAGAAAGTGCGGGAGCAGGAAGCAGAGAAGGAAGAGGCAACGCGGAAACTGGCAGAGAATGTATCTGGGGAAGTGAACAGTGCGTCTGTAGGGAAAGAAAAATTGGATGAGGCGTCAGAACTTACCCGGTCGGGAGAAATGGAGAGTCAGGACACATCCACGGAGACAGAGAAGAAAGAAGCTGTGAATATAAACGAAACGGACTTCGGAATCAGCCAGCCCCAGTCAGAAAAGCTGGAGGATTCAAACCTGGAGATTTTCGAGGACACGGAAACCATGGAAGCGGTTCCGGATATCTCAGAAACATCCGATCATCAAGAGGCAGAAGTTGTTCAGGAAACGCAAACGGAAATACCGCAAGAAAGTTTTCAGGAATCCACTCAAGAAGTGCAAACGGAGACACCGAAGGAAAGTTTTCAGGAATCCTATCAGGAAGCACAGACAGAAGCACGGCGGAAAGATTCTCAAGAATCCACCCGGGAAGTCCGGAAAGAAATGCCTCCAGATTCTCCACCAGACCATCAAGAGGCATTTCAGTCAGACTCTCAAAATCAAAAACAACCGCAACCAGATTCATCCAAGGAATTTCCGAAAGAAGATCCCGCCGAGTCCCTCTGGAACCGTCTGCGTGCTGCCTATCCCAAAGTAACCGCCTTCGAATGCGCCGACGGCTGCGAGATTCTGGTAATCAAACCGCAGGATATCGGGCTTCTGCCGCGGGAAAACTGGGTGTATGGAAATAACAGCTTTCTTCTGCACGGTTACTACAACTACCGATATCTGATTCTGGCGAGACTGGGGAAACCCGGCGAACGGGGGCGCTACATTCTGGGCGTGCCGGGACATTATGGAAACAATGAAAAATATATGGCGGCGATGTTCGGCTTTGACCGCTTTGTCCGTTCCACCCGCCAGCCGCCGCGCGACAGCCGGTTTGGGTATTGGTATACGGATTTGAATTTTACATAAAAGCCGGTCGCTCCTTTTAGAGAACACTTGACAAAGGATAGCTTTTCTGGGTAGGATGGACACGGGTCAAATGCTTTCAGGTGTTTGGTTGGTAGCGGATCAAACTTGTCGGGAAACTGGGATAAGGATGTCTGTTGTTGGAAGCGGATGAATTTGAACGGAGGAAAAAACAGTGGCAGCAAAATTGACACGGGAAGAGAAATATATGAAAGCGGCGATCCGCGAGGCGAAGAAAGCCTGGGCGCTCGGAGAAGTGCCGATCGGCTGCGTGATCGTGTATGAGGACAAAGTCATCGGCAGGGGTTACAACCGCCGGATGGTCGATCATAGCGCGCTGGCACATGCGGAGATCGCGGCAATCAAAAAAGCGTGCAAGCGCATGGGCGACTGGCGCCTGGAAGAATGTGAGCTGTACGTGACGCTGGAACCGTGCCCGATGTGCGCAGGGGCGATCGTGCAGGCGCGGATTCCAAAAGTTTACATCGGTTCCATGAACCCGAAAGCCGGCTGCGCCGGTTCGGTACTGAATCTTCTGGATGAAAAAGGATTCAATCATCAGGTGGAGACAGAAGAAGGACTTTTGGGCGAGGAATGTTCGATGATGTTGAAAGAATTTTTCAAAGAATTGCGTGAAAAGAGAAAAAAGAAGAAAGAAGAAAAAGCTGGTGAATGATTTCCACCAGCTTTTTGCATTCCATATTTCCCATTCAAACCGAAAAATACAGTCCTTATTTGATTACGTGGATCCAGCCCTCCGGAGCTTTGATGTGACCCATCTGGATGCCGGTCAGTGTCTCGTAGAGTTTCTGGGTAACCGGACCCATCTTCTCCATACCTGCCGGGAAGCAGATTTCCTTGCCGTGGTCAACGATCTTGCCAACCGGGGAGATAACAGCTGCGGTACCGCACAGGCCGCACTCTGCGAAATCTTTTACTTCGTCTAAGTATACTTCACGCTCTTCGGTCTCCATGCCAAGGTAATCTCTTGCAACCTGCAGGATAGAACGGCGTGTGATAGACGGAAGGATGCTGTTGGACTTCGGAGTTACCAGCTTGCCGTCTTTGGTGATAAAGATAACGTTTGCGCCGCCGGTCTCCTCGATCTTGGTACGTGTCTGCGGATCCAGGTAGATGTTCTCATCGAAACCGTTCTTATGAGCATCGACGATCGCATGCAGGCTCATCGCGTAGTTTAATCCGGCTTTGATGTGACCGGTTCCGTGAGGTGCTGCACGGTCGAAATCGCTGACGCGGATGGTGATCGGTTTAGCGCCGCCCTTGAAGTACGGGCCAACCGGTGTACAGAATACACGGAACTGATAGATGTTTGCCGGTTTAACGCCGATAATGGAATCATAACCGAACATATACGGGCGGATGTACAGGGTTGCACCGGAACCATACGGCGGTACGAATGCTGCGTTGGCTTCTACTACTTTTGTGATGGCGTCTACGAAGCGCTCCTTCGGGAATGGCGGCATTTCAAGACCTTTTGCGGAATTCTCCATACGCTCGCCGTTTAAGTCAGGACGGAACGTAACGATATGGCCGTCCTCGGTCGTATACGCTTTCAGACCCTCGAAGCAAGTCTGTGCATACTGCAGAACACAGGCACATTCATTCAAGGTAATATTCGGGTCGGAGGTAAGGACGCCTTCGTCCCAGGAACCATTCTGGTACATGGAAACATAGCGGTAATCCGTTGGCATATAGCCGAAACCGATGTTGCTCCAGTCGATATTTTTCTTTTCCATAATCGTTGCTCCAATCTTACAGAATTTTATGATTTAGTAACTGTTTGACTTTTTGCAGTCGCTAGATTTATACCTATTATAATAATTTCTTTCTTCTGTTGCAAGATTCTGGGATAAAAAATGATAAAAAAACAATAAAATGTATTCTTGTGTATTTTTATACAATGCTTGTTAGTCAAGCTCCGGCTTGACAAAACGGCGGCTGCCATGTATACTAAACAGGCTGACGGTCTGCAGGTCATTCCGTCATATAAGATCAAGTTATAAAGTTTCCGCACAGCCGGGGAGTTAGCGGTGCCCTGTACCTGCAATCCGCTATAGCAGGGGTGTTGTCCGACCGAGGGCGTTTTTACTGTGGGGCTGCCCCTGAAAAGTGGCGTTGAAGTCTGGGTCTTGCGCAACAGAAATCTGTGAACCGTGTCAGGGCAGGAATGCAGCAGCACTAAGCAGAAGCTTCTGTGTGCCGCAAGGCAGCCTGGACCGAGTTAACTGTCAGGGTAACGTCCATGGCATACGTTCGAAGCCGGGCGTGCGGATTTTTTTATTTCATAGGAAATTGCTTCCTATGAAATAAAAAATAAAAAATAATAGATACAGAAACAAGCATTTTTGCAGGTGTGTGAATATAGCCGGGATATGTGGAATTTGATTTGCCAAGGGGTAGGAATACCGTGCCGGAGCAGATTAAAAGCGCGTATCCCGGTATTTTTATGTCTATGATATTTGTAAGGAATTTTTTCTTGCCCGCGGGATATGATTGTATTATAATTACAAAATGGGTGTAGTTTATCCTGATATGGGGGTTGTTGGAAACTTAGAATAAGGGTAACTGTGAAGGTACTGGACGGTTATGAAGAAAGGGAAAGCGCTCATGAGAAGAATCGGTATGTTAACCAGCGGCGGCGACTGCCAGAGCTTAAATGCGACGATGCGAGGCGTGGCAAAATCGCTGTACAAGATGTTCGATGACATAGAGATAGTTGGATTTGAAGACGGCTATAAAGGTCTTATGTATGCAGACTACCGGATTATGAAACAGTCGGATTTTTCCGGGATTCTGACACGCGGAGGTACGATTCTGGGAACTTCCAGACAGCCTTTCAAGCTGATGCGGACGCCGGACGAGAACGGTCTGGATAAAGTGGAAGCGATGAAACACACCTATTACAAGCTGAAACTGGAATGTCTCGTCATTTTAGGCGGCAACGGCAGCCAGAAGACGGCAAATCTGCTGCGGGAGGAAGGACTCAATATCGTTTCTCTTCCGAAGACCATAGACAACGATCTCTGGGGCAGCGATCTTACGTTTGGATTCCATAGTGCGGTTGATGTAGCGACCAATGCCATCGACTGTATTCATACGACGGCGGCGTCTCATGGCAGAGTCTTCATCGTGGAGATCATGGGCCACAAGGTGGGATGGCTGGCGCTCTATGCAGGCATCGCGGGCGGAGCTGACATCATTCTCCTGCCGGAGATCCCGTATGATATTGATGTGGTGGTAAATGCGATCCGCAGCCGTACTAAAAATGGCAAGAATTTCACGATTCTGGCGGTCGCAGAGGGCGCGATTTCCAAGGAAAATGCAGCCCTGACCAAGAAAGAATTAAAAGAAAAGAAGAAAAACGGCGTAGTTTATCCATCTGTAGCTTATGAGATCGGCGCCAAGATCCAGGAAGTGACAGGAAGTGAAGTACGTGTCACTGTTCCGGGCCATATGCAAAGAGGCGGGGAACCATGCCCTTATGACCGTGTGCTGGCAACCAGACTGGGAGCAGCTGCGGCAGAGCTTATTATAAACGAAGAATATGGCTATATGGCAGCTTTGAAAAATAATGAGATCACTAAAGTACCATTATCCGAAGTAGCTGGAAAATTAAAAACAGTAGATCCTAACTGTTCTATGATCAAAGAAGCAAAACGGATCGGTATCAGCTTTGGTGACCAGTAAAAAATAAGGAGTAAGAAAATGTCGTATACGGCATTATATAGAAAATGGCGTCCTGTCTCTTTTGAAGATGTAAAGGGACAGGACCCTATTGTCCAGACCTTAAAAAACCAGATCACATCTGAACGTATTGGTCATGCCTATCTGTTCTGCGGAACCAGAGGTACAGGTAAGACCAGTATAGCGAAGATCTATGCCAGGGCTGTAAACTGCGAACATCCGGTAGATGGAAGCCCCTGTAACCAATGTCCTTCCTGCAAGTCCATTCTTGCAGGAACTTCTATGAATGTAGTAGAGATCGATGCAGCATCCAACAATGGTGTGGAAAACATCCGTGACATCAGGGAACAGGTACAGTACCCGCCTACAGAGGGAAAATACAGGGTTTACATCATCGATGAGGTCCATATGTTATCCATCGGTGCATTTAATGCCCTTTTAAAGACTCTGGAAGAGCCGCCGTCCTATGTAATATTTATTCTTGCGACCACAGAAGTCCATAAGATCCCTATTACCATTCTGTCCCGGTGCCAGAGATATGATTTTAAACGTATTTCCCTGGAGACTATAGCTGGCAGACTGCGTCAGCTGACTGAGGCAGAGCATATAGAGGTGGAAGATAAGGCTCTTATGTATGTTGCCAAGGCAGCAGATGGCTCCCTTCGAGATGCGTTAAGCCTTTTGGACCAGTGTGTGGCATTTCACTATGGAAAACTGCTGACTTATGAAAATGTACTGGACGTTCTCGGAGCAGTAGACTCCGGTGTATTTAGCAGTATGTTTAATGCAGTGATCGAAGGACGTACCAAAGACTGTATTACCCAGTTAGAGGAGATCGTGATCCAGGGCCGTGAATTAGGTCAGTTTGTAACGGATTTTATCTGGTATCTGAGAAATCTGCTGCTGGTACAGAGCGCAGATGATGCAGAAGGTCTTCTGGATATGTCAGAAGAAAACTTAAAACAGTTAAAAGAAGACTCTACAAAGACAGATGGAAATACGCTGATGCGTTATATCCGTATTTTCTCAGAACTTTCCAATCAGCTGCGCTATGCCAGCCAGAAGCGGGTTATGGTGGAAGTGGCTTTGATCAAACTTACCAGACCGTCTATGGAACCGGACCTGGACTCTGTTCTCCAACGTTTAAAACAGTTAGAAGCAGCTGTAGAAGATCTGGAAGCAGGAGGTTTCAGACCTGGGACCATGGTCACGGCTCCCATGGGGGCAGTCCCTGTAACTGCAGGTGTACAGCCTCAGATATCAGGAACACAGGGACAGATGGCAGTTCCAGTCCAGGGGGGTCCTACAGGAAATCCGCCTGAAACAGCTGGCGCAGCCGGTATTACGCCTCCAAATCAGGTCAGCCTTCCACCGGCCCAGTTAGAAGATCTGAACCTGATCCGCAATGAATGGGCAAAGATCATACGAAGTGCTGGAGGCAGCGCAAGGGCATGTTTCAGGGATACAGTGGTAGAACCTGGCGGAGAAGGCTGTCTTACCATTGTATTTCTTGACTCTATGAGCTATGATATGGGAAGGCGTCCTACGGTGATCGGCCAGTTAGAACAGCTGGTCCAGGCTAATTATGGAAAATCTATTTATTTTAAGACCCGGTTAGCCGGTCGCGGAGAGCGCCTGGACACAATATACGTGACAAAAGAAGATCTGGAAGATAAGATCCATATGGATATTACTTACGAAGATTAAAACGAATTTATTGAATGAAGAGATGATGAGGAGGAACACACCATGGCAAAACGTGGCGGATTCCCAGGCGGTATGCCGGGAAATATGAACAATCTTATGAAGCAGGCACAGCGTATGCAGCGCCAGATGGAAGAGACAACAAAAGAACTGGAAGAAAAAGAATACACAGCAGCTGCTGGCGGCGGCGCTGTTACAGTAACTGTTTCCGGTAAAAAGGAAGTAGTTTCTATTAAGTTATCTGAAGAAGTAGTAGATCCTGATGATATTGAAATGTTACAGGATCTGATCGTTGCAGCTACCAATGAAGCATTCCGTCAGATGGAAGCTGCAAACAGCGAAGCTATGTCCAAGTTAACAGGTGGACTGGGCGGTGCTTTAGGCGGAGGCTTTCCGTTCTAATGGACTACTATAGCAGTCAGATCACCAAGCTGATCGAAGAGTTATCAAAGCTTCCGGGAGTGGGGGCAAAGTCTGCTCAGCGCCTTGCATTTCACATTATCAATATGCCGAAAGAACAGGTGGATGAGCTGGCTGGTGCTATGACAGGCGCCCGGAATAATGTGCGTTACTGCAAGGAGTGTTTTACACTGACAGATAAAGAGATCTGTCCGATCTGCAGCAGTGACAAACGAAACCATAAGGTCATTATGGTAGTGGAAAATACAAGAGATCTGGCAGCTTATGAGAAGACCGGGAAGTACAATGGGGTGTACCATGTGCTTCACGGTGCCATTTCTCCGATGTTGGGGATCGGACCCAATGATATCAAATTAAAAGAACTGATGCACCGTCTTCAGTCTGATGTGGAAGAAGTGATCATTGCCACAAATTCCAGCCTGGAAGGTGAAACTACAGCTATGTATATCAGCAAACTGATCAAACCTACAGGCATCAAAGTGACCAGGATCGCCAGCGGCGTGCCAGTTGGCGGAGATCTGGAATATATAGATGAGGTGACTCTTTTAAGGGCACTGGAAGGAAGAACAGAGCTGTAGAAGCTGGAAGAAAAGGCACAGGGAGATGCATAAGATGGATAAATATGAGTTTAATATTAAAGTTGAGCAGATAAAAAAGCTGGTCAATAAAAGTGATTATGAGACAGCCATGAAGATTGCGGATACCATTGACTGGAGAAGGGTCCGTAATGTAAATATCCTGTCTATGGTCGCAGGCATTTATGAGAAAAACGGAGAGTTCCAGGAAGCAAAAGATATTCTGCTTCTGGCGTTTGAGAGAGCTCCTATTGGCAAACGCCTGCTTTATAAGCTGGCAGATCTGGCTTTAAAAGAAGGCAATGTTGAGGAAGCAGAAGATTATTACAAAGAATTCTGCAACCTGGCAGCAGACGATCCAAGGCAGTATATTTTAAGATATATGATCTTAAAGGCAAAAGGTGCGCCTGTAGAACAGCTGATCCATACCCTGGAGCAGTACTGCAACGCAGAACTGGATGAAAAGTGGATGTATGAGCTGGCTGAACTGTACAACCAGGCAGGAATGGAGCAGCTTTGCGTCATGACCTGCGATAAGATCATGCTTATGTTTGGTCTTGGAAAATATGTAGATAAAGCCATGGAGTTAAAGCTTCAGTATGCACCTTTAAACCAGTATCAGATGGATCTGGTAGAAAATAAAGAGAAGTATGAAGCAAAATTAAAGGCAGTAGAGCAGGAATACAAAAAAGGTACTTCTATTGTACAGCCGATTGAAAATACAGACCGCCGTCAGTTAGACAGGGAAGAAGAGCCGGTGGAAGATACAGCAGAAGATGAGACTGTTTATGCTGAGGATGAATACACCGAAGATTACCGGGAAGAACCGGCTGTTACCATTCAGGATGATGATATAACAGAGGAAGAACCGGTTTCTGAGGAGCCTGAAGAAGAACTGGCAGAAGAGCCTGAGGAGACTTACGAGACAGAAGAACCTGAAACAGAAGATTATGAGGCAGGGGAGTCTGAAGCGGAAGAGTCTGAAGAGGAGCCGGAAGCGGATGAAGAGCAGGCTGTATATGAAACAGCAGCAGCGGATGAAGAAATCCGTGCCAGCATCCATGAAGCCCGTGCGCAGGAAAATCTGGCAAGAGAAATGTCAAAATTATCTGCAGCAGCAGAGGAAGAAGATCTGCCGGAAGATGAAATGGGACAGACCAGAGCGCTTACAGATATCCGTGAGCTGAGAAAAGGTCCTGTTTATACAGGTTCCAACCATTTGATGATCGAGGCAGAGGTTCCTGAAAAGGGACTTGCGCTGGCAGTGGAGGCACTGCGTAAAATACATAAAGAAACAGGCGCAAAGAACCAGGCAGCAAAGATCTCCGGCGAAAAATTAAACCGCAGAGGTGTATTTGCGCTGGCAGATAAGCTGACAGGAAAAGACCTGATCATTGAGCAGGCCGGTGATATGAATGAAAGCATCCTTCAGGAACTGAACCAGTTGATGGCAAGGGATGAGACGGGTATGAATGTGGTCCTGATCGATACAGCAAAGCGCCTGGAAGAACTGCACCGTGTATATCCGGGACTGGCAAAGCGCTTTGAGTGCATTGGAACTTCTGACAGCATAAAAGCGAAGAAAGCAGCAGCTCCTGTACCATCTGAGTCTGGAAAAGGATCTCTGGCAAAGGCTCCTGAAGTTGTTGAGAAGAAAGTACAGCCAGCTCCAAAGCCAGTGGCAGCACCAAAAGAGGCTCCGGCTCCAAAAACGGCGGCAACGAAGGCAGTTGTAACTTCGAAGGCAGCTGCGCCAAAGCCTGCAGCCAAACCAGCAGCACAGCCGGAAACGAAGGCAGCTGCACCAGCTAAAAAGCGTCCGGTTCAGGCACCGGCTGTAAAAGAACCAGCTCGTATGGCAGAGACAGAACAGCCAGAGCACAGCGAGCAGGAAATGGACATTGATGAGTTCGCAAAATATGCCTGCCAGTATGCAAGCAAGATCGACTGCAGTATTTCCGGAAAGAGTATGTTAGCTCTTTACGAGCGCATTGAGATCATGGAAGAAGATGGCATTGCCCTGACCAGAGAAGAAGCTGAAAACCTTATTGAAGAGGCAGCTGACAGAGCGGAAAATCCATCCTTCTTTAAGAGACTTACAGGTATTTTCTCTTCTAAATACGATAAGGATGGCCTCCTTATACTGAAGGAGGAGCATTTCTTATGAGAAATATAAAATTAATAGCTCTGGACTTGGACGGAACCCTTCTTAACATGGAAAAGAAGGTTCCCCAGGGAAATTACCAGGCTTTAAAAGAATGTGAAAAAGCAGGGATCCAGATCGTGCCGGCAACCGGAAGAGGCGTAGGCGGTATTCCGCCTATGATCCGGGAACTTCCAGGGGCAAACTACGCCATCACCACCAATGGAGCTGTTGTTGCAGATCTTAAAAATAATAAAGCGATCAAGACCTGTGGACTTTCTAACGAAATGATACAGCGTATCTTAAATATTGCTAAAAAGTATCACTCTGCCACAGATCCTTTTATAGATGGAAGAGCTATTACAGAGCCGGCATCCATTGATCATATGGATGAATTTGGGCTCAGCCCGGAAATGCAGAAACTGATCCGGGATACCAGGGAAGTTGTTCCAAATGTAATGGAATATGTAAAGACAACAGGAGCAGAGGCAGAAAAGGTCAATATTTTTATGGCGGACTTAGAGGAAAGAGAAGTTCTTCGTAAGGAGTTAATGGCGATCCCTGAGCTGTCTATCAGCTCTTCTATGTACAATAATCTGGAGGTTAATGCAAAGGGCGCTGACAAGGGCTCCGCTCTTTTATGGCTTGCAGACTATCTTGGCATTGACCGGGAAGAAACCATGTCATTTGGAGACGGGGAAAATGATATCCCTATGATCCAGGCAGCCGGAATTGGCGTAGCAATGGAAAATGCCCTGGATACAGTAAAGGCAGCAGCAGATATGATCACTCTTAAAAATGATGAAGATGGCGTAGCAGCTGCAATCAGAAAAATCATATTTGGATCAAGTGAAAAATGATGACGGAACATTGGCTATCAATCGCAGCAGGTGTGTTTTTAGTGGGAATGATGTTATATGGTCATTACCGCGGCCTGCTGCGTCAGTGTGTTTCTCTTGGAGCGCTGGTACTGACGATCATTACCGTGAAAGTAGCAACACCGTATGTCACAGATTTTGTAAAGGCAAATCCTGTGATCCGGGAAAATGCGGCTCATTTTATTATGGAAGTATCCGGATGGCAGCCGCCGGAGGAGAGCGAAAGCATTCTTCCGGCGGCCCAGCGTATGGCGATCGAAGAACTGAAACTCCCACAATCGGTAAAAGATGTTCTTTTGGAAAATAATAACAGTGAATTTTACAGGCTTTTGGGAGTAGATCAGTTTGGAGAGTATATCAGTACCTGCCTTTCAGATATGCTGATCAATACCCTTGGTTCTGTTCTGGTATTTGCAGCCAGTTATATAGTGATCCATTTGGTGATCCGCTGGCTGAACCTGTTGTCCAGACTGCCTATTATATGTGGCTTAAATCAGATGGCAGGAGGGATCGTAGGGCTTGCAGAAGGATTTCTGCTTTTGTGGCTTGCAGGATTTATTCTCAGCTTTTTTACGGAGACTCCAATGGGGCAGATGCTGGAAGCGCAGGTAAACAGCAGTATCTGGCTTTCACTGATCTACAGATATAATCTTATGAATGTGATTCTGGGTAGTATCATCAATGGTATTTTGTAGTACAAACATACTGAAAATGAAATAGATTTAATTTAGCATATAAAATGTGCAATAACAACAAATCACTGGGAAGTGCATTTATTCAGTGCAGATCCGGTGATTTGTTTTATATTTCAATCTGTTATCAGGATCTGAAAAACAAGGAAAATCCTGGAAAAACAGGTAATGTATAGAGCGGGAAAAAATTGTGTAAAAAAATACTACAAATCCTCTTGACAATAGCTGACGGAGATGTTATATTATAGTTCCATTGCGAAAGCAGTGGCTCAAATAAAAAAGAATTTGAGAAAAATAAAAAAGTTGTTGACAAAAGCAATGATACATGATAAGATGATTGAGTTGCTGATGAGCAACAAAAAAATAAAATAAAAAAGTTGTTGACAAACTTAAACAACTGTGATAAAATAATCGAGTTGTTGAAAATGAGACAACAACAAAGAACCTTGATAATTGAAGATTAAACAGTATGTAAAACCCTGAAAATTCTAAAATAAAAGGTCTGGTTTAGACCTTTGGATTTTTGAGAAAATTCAGAACAAAAA
>ERZ779894.1844-NODE-1844-length-20161-cov-4.974933_pt1 | contig 20161 bp, 16 predicted proteins | sample MGYA00511587_ERZ779894 | MGnify/ENA primary metagenome ERZ779894 (study PRJEB29588, sample SAMEA2160490) | human gut metagenome | biome: human gut; feature: human-associated habitat; material: faeces | place: Denmark | collected 2008/2010 ... | reverse complement strand
GATTATGAAGTTAGAAGCGGTTGTTGGCTAGCCGCGGGATTATTTGGCGCTTACGATTGTTACATTTTATAAGAAGGATGGGAATTTCGAAAAATTAATTGGATTCGGATTAGTAGAAACTATAAACAGCGGCGGAAAAACCGCACAGATTCGGATCGTTCCCGGTGACATGCGGAACAAGAACCAAGTCTCCGCTTCGGAAATTTCCGATTTTGTCTCTTATATTAATGACAATAAAAATAACATTATTGTGCGCCCTACTATAACAAGCGATATCGTGCCTTATATCTATAAAATATTAAATCAGGAGGTTTCCAATGAGTAAACAGATTAAGATCGTACATGTATCCGATGATAATTGTGATGTTTCTCTTAATGTTGGTTCTATTAATGGGGTGCAGGAAGGGGACAAATTTCTGGTATATTCTCTTTCCGACCACGAGATCGTGGATCCGGATACCGGGGAATCCTTAGGATATCTGGAATTTGTGAAGGGTACCGGGGAGGTCGTCCATGTCCAGGATAAGATGTGCACCATCACATCCGTCACATATCGGAAACCGGTAGCCAAAAAGACAATCCGTAAGACAACACCGTCCATGACTATGTGGGCCGGCAGTACCGTGGAAGAAATTGTTCAGGATGATAACCGGGAGCAGATACCTTTTGACAATCCTCATGTGGGAGATCTTGCAAAACCTATTTAAATACTCTTTTCAAAAACGCCAGAGCTTTTAGAAGCTCTGGCGTTTCAGATTTAGTACTCAGATGGCATCTCTCTATTCCATTCTTGGTGAGTACTGCCTTTAACCGATTATCCTTCCTGATTGTCCTCACTATACTCCATATAATACCCTCGTGGGTGGGACATCGTTAAAGAATTTCGCCCATCTCTTTTACAGCACTTCATCCGTCCATCCGATGTCCTCACCGTCTCCACTATCCGAGGTGTCTCCACCGGTGTCATCTCCGGAGCTGCCACTGTCCGAGCTGCCGCTATCTGAGCTTCCGCTATCGGAAGAATCATCATCGTCATCATCGTTGGATGAATTATCATTACTTACCGGCTGCTGCGTTGGAGCAGGGGTTGCTGCCGGAGTCGTTACCGCCGGAGGATTGTTGCCGGTTGTCTGCGGTTTTGCTGTCTGAGCAACTGTCTTATTGACAGCACTCTGTACCTGGGACGCAGATGCCAGCGTTGCCCCTGCCAATACGCCCTGCTTTGCCATCAAAGGTGAAATCTGCTCTGCGCCAGCGGTTCCATTCTGTACTGCCTCACGATTCTGTGTGATCAGTTCCTGCATCTTATTTCTTCCTGCCAATACCGGATCTGCCTGCTGCAGATCCGCTACAGGTGCCACATCCACCCACTGTTCGTTTTCATCCTGTTGCTGAAGTATGCCGTTCATAACACGAACCGCCTGCATATTGTGTGCACCTGCAAGTTGTTGCCGGCTCTGATTCGTTTCTGCGGTTATCGTATTGGTCTGTCCCTCTGCAAGCTGTACCCGCATAGCTTCCAGAGTACTGTGGGAACGATACAATGCCATTGCCAACACTACTGTTGTCAATGCAAAAATGCATGTGAATACTATCCACACTGTGTTTTTCTTATTTTTACTTTTCATCCAGAATAGCTCCTATCTTTACTTTTCCACGCTGTCTACAATATTTTTCAAAAATTTATATCCGGATGTTCCCGGTTTAAAATCTCCGCGGTTCAGGATCTGTTTGCAGACAGTATACATACTACGGGACATTTCCGGTCCATAGATCACCACACTGCTGCCATCCTTTTCCATCACCGCATAGGCCCGGAAGATGTACGACGTGTTATAGCGTTCCGGAGGAAGTTTTGTCAGAACGTTTGCGAACTGGTCTCTCCCATTCACTCTCCGGATCACTTTATCACTGAATTTGCCGTTTATTACACCGTATGTTTTTCCGCCTCCCAATTTGTTGCTTCCATAGACCATCGGATATTGTGCATGAAGATCAGGGCGCATGATCAGCGTTCCCATCTCCGTGATACGATACCCTGCCAAGCCGGAGCCGCTGATCAATTGTGACTTTTTCGCCGTATCAATACCGAAGGTACACCGTAAACCGGTATTTCCCGTATAACGAACGGAAAATCCATGATAGGAAAACAGATTCTCGAACTCCGAAATTGCTGTTGCCGTATAACAGCTTCCGTTATAGGAAAGTCTCCAGACATACATGTCTGTAGGGATACCGGATGCATTATATTGATATGCGGCTGCGGTCTTTGCCGTTGTTCCCGGCTGGACAATGCTGCTTATTGCCACCAGCCGCCTGGCTTCGTCATTCTGCCATGCTGTGCTGGCAGCCTCCACTCCATCAATATAAATCTTAGCACTACTGTCATAACCTGCCGGAAGAGCCAGGACAACATTACCATTTCCCACTTCAGGCTCGGTCACAGGCGGATCCGGGATTCCTTCCACCGTCTTCATTGTCTTCACAGAAGCAATACCATTGGTTGTAGCTCCGACAGCATACAACGTATTGTCTCCGCAAAAAATGTCAAAGCCATTGATATCTGTCCCTATAGTGGACGCAAGCTTCTGCCAGCTGTCATCCTTCAGATATGCTGCCTGCAGTGTCTTCTCATTTCCTGACGTCCAGAAGACATATGGTATCCGGTCCTTTACCACAAGTCTTACAACATCCTTGCTCTGAATATCCGTCAGTATATTTTCATTCCATTGCTGTCCATCATATGTAAGCATTGCTGTCGCGGCATTGCTATTGTTCGCTGCTGCCAGATATAATTTGCCACCTGCTACACATGCATCGACAGAGCTGGCTTTTCCGAGTCGGTCCATCGTATAAAGCTTCTGCCAGTATCCATTTTGCAACACTGCAATACAACCATTACCATCTGTTCCCTGTGCAAAATAATCACAATAAACCGCATACCACTTATTGTCATAAAAGAAATGTTTAGTTCCGGAGATGTTGGCCCCCGACACTGTCAATGGCGGAAGTGAACCATCCGGCTGCCATACATTTATCAGCTTTAACGTATTTTTTGCTGCATAGCTTATCCACAGGCTGTCCTGCTCATACAGCAATTCCATTCTCAGAGGATAGATTGCTGTCTGAGAGCGGTATATCTGCTGCACATTTTCTGCAGAGACCTGCAGCACACACAGATAACCCGAAGCATCCGTATAAGCCACATAGACCTTGCCAGCCACACTCAGAATATCCACCTGGGATCCCCAGCCAACATCTGCTGCAGCCTGCATTACTTTCCAGCTGCTGTCGGAAGCCCCCAAAGAATATATTTTCAACTGATCTTTTCCATTTTCATTAACAATACCAGCCAGATACATGCTGTTTCCTGTCGTATCCCCGGTAATTGCCGGAGAAGAGAGCCCATTGATGCTCTCCCCCTTCGGCAGCCAGTAACTGTCGGCCGAAAGTACCGGAAACTCTACATCAAAGGATACGCTGCCGTCTTCCTTAGTAACAACATTGTCAATCACAATTCCACTGTTGCTGCCATCAGAATAAAAAATAGTATCCGATGTATAATGAGCATTCAGATCGCTGCTTCCCAGTGAACTGCGATACTGTCCACCCACTGTAGCCTTATATGCATCCTCTTGTGCCTTAGCCGGATCCGTTGTGTCCTTGCGGAACACATAAATATAGTTATTTCCTTCTTTATTTGTATGATAATCGACCGCATTGTTCACCCGATAGACGATCAATCCACTCTCTGGAATGTAGCAATCATAGTCCTGCATGTTTTCCGGCTTTTTCCGGTATTCCACTACAAAAAACTCTGAATCGCTGCGGGGTGTCTTCAGAATATACGCACGGGTACCGGATACTCCTTCCGCCGGCCACAAGGTATATGTCCCACTTTCTTTTAACGTTTCGATATCCATCCACCGAAGCTCACTGCGCGTATATGCCAATGGATAACTTGCAGTAAGGTTGGGTCCTGCCATCAGGTCCCACCAGCGACCTACCGGATCCCCAGCCTCTCCCGCAGTACGATACAGATCCGGTGCTCCCAGCGTATGCAGAAATTCGTGCGAAGCCAAGGCATATCCCTGATCATAAGGAGTTCCCAATCGAAGCATATTAGTCGGAAGAACATTATAAGCACCCACATGCCAGCCATGCAACAGTGTCTGGTTCTCTCCCCAGTCTGCTTTGCGGGAACCAAACGCACCACTGGTATTGTTCTCGTCTACCTGGACAATAATCGTCAGATTATCGATATAACCGTCACCACGCATACTGTCCAGCTTCGACGGGAAAGACAGTTCACTCATATTTTGTGCCGCTGTAATGACCTGCTGGACAAATTGCACACCAGAGGATGCATCCGGATAGTCCGATGCCGACCCTTGAATGGTGAGCGGCAGGAATACATTATTCACCACCTGTGGGAAATAGGTATTTACCGTCACCTGTCCATCCGATATGGCTGAAATATATTTACTCAAGGACCGGTTCGGTTCTGATTCCGGACCGGTGTACATTTCCTGATATCTGCTAAAATTAGTCTGGAAGGTATTATCACCATCCTTGCTGAAATTCACCATAAGTACCAGATTATCAACCTGTGTTGCTGCCTCCGCCTGAACAGGTTTCCACAGCAGCAGGCCGCATACAAATAATGCTATACTCAATAAACTTTTTTTCATATGTGTCATAAATAACTCCTGTTGAAAAACATATCCCTGTGCCTATTCCCAGATATTGCAGATTCCCATCCGGACCGGTGCAAATGCATCATTGCCATCTTCTGCAGTCATAGCTAGGTAATAGATATTTTTCCCTTCCTGTCTGGAAGCATATGCCATCTGTCCTTCTTTACTCAGATATTCCGGGGTTGCTGTCTCGGGCCTTCCTTCCGCAGTAAAATCTCCGTCGTAGCTGACTGCCTGAGCGCTACGGTTACGGAAAGCATCTGCTGCTCCGCTACTCAGGTCTGCGGTGCCCATATGTACCGTAAATGCTCCCTCCGGACGGTTATTCGAAGACAAAGTTCCCTCGTACCCTACATAGGTACCATCTGTCAGGCTCAGGCTTTCACTGATAAAAGAGCCTGTCCTTTCCGCTGCACATACATAATAACGGATTTCCGAATCTGTTGTCTGCACATAGAATTGTCTGCCATCTGCCAGCGGATACTCAATCGCTGTGCAATGCTGTCCCAGTTCATCCGCCAGAATCGTCATTCTCCACTCACCGTTGTCCGCTGCTCCTGTATAGTTTCTCTGCCCGATCAGAAGATCTGACAGCATTACTGTATACCAGTCTTCCGTCAGAATACTGTCTACTGCTGTCTCTGCGTCACCTCCAGCCATGGCTTCCAACAGTACCTGCGCCTTACTCTGTACTTCTTCTGCATCCTGTGTCAGATCCACCGTGATCTCAGCCAGCTGCATCTGCCTCTCAGAACTGTAGTCCAGACGCTGCTCCCACTCCAGAGCATCCCTCTGCGCCAGGGGGCTTTCGGTGTCTGCCGCCACTTCCGTATTTGTGTCCGTTTCCCGGGTGCTATCCGTCTGAGTCACTTCTTCTACCATTGTCAATGTTTGGGAATTCTGCGTTCCACAGGCAGTCAGTGCCAGAGTAAGCAGCAGAGGGATTGTGGAAGTTACTTTCATGATTTTTTTATTATTCATATTGATTTTCTCTTTCTGTATTTTGTGTGTAATTGTTATATATGGAGGATTTCCGATCACATAAGAATATTTCTTCATTTGTGCCTTCAGATAATCTCTATTACGTATATTCCATCTTACTCCATCAATATCGTATTCTCTTAAAACAGCATTTAGTCTTTCCTTGCATATTTCTATTTTTTCTTCGTCTGTTTCATAGGCTTCAATATCTCTTTCCCATATAAACCCTTTTGATACCCCGCATAATCCAGCATCGTCTTAACATACTTTGTACTGCAATTCGCCGTTCGCCACTCATGCAAGCATATTGGCTCACTTGCGCTCATTATAACATAAGCCCAGTAAAACAAATGTCTGCTTTGAAGCCACTTGTTTTTCCCTGAGGCTCATTATATCAGAAAACACAAATGATTGCGAACATAGATTTCGGAGTGACCACAAAAGGATCCCATCAAATGTGATCCTTTTCCGTTCCCAATTTTCTATTCCACCGTAACGCTCTTCGCCAGATTCCTGGGCTTATCTACATCCAGTCCCTTTGCGACACTGACATAATATCCCAGCAGTTGCAGCGGTATCACCGCAAGGCTGGCCATGAAATGCTCGTCCACCTTCGGCACATAGACAGCGAAGTTCACCTGATCTTCGATTTCGTAATTGCCATAGGTAGTCATGCCCATAAGGTATGCACCACGGCTCTTGCACTCCAGCATATTGCTTATGGTCTTCTCGTATAACTCGTTCTGGGTCAGAACACCGATCACCAGCGTTCCCTGTTCGATCAGACTGATGGTTCCGTGCTTCAGTTCCCCGGCCGCATATGCTTCGGAATGAATGTAGCTGATTTCCTTCAGTTTGAGGCTTCCTTCCAGACAAACGGCATAGTCTATACCACGTCCTACGAAGAATACATCAGACGCATTGGCATACTTTGCGGCAAACCATTGCAGACGCTCCTTGTCTTCCAGAATTTTCTGTATCTTCTCCGGAATCGTCAGCAGTTCGGCAATATAATAACCATACTGCTCTTCTGTGATCTTACCACGAACTTTGGCAAACTGCACTGCCAGGCAATACATTGCTGCAAGCTGCGCACTATAGGCCTTCGTGGTTGCCACCGAAATCTCCGGGCCTGCCAGTGTGTAAAATACTTTATCCGCTTCTCTGGCAATACTGCTGCCTACCACATTGACAATGGCCATAGTGGTAATGCCCTTTTCCTTCGCTAGTCTTAATGCAGCCAAAGTATCCGCTGTCTCACCGGACTGGCTGACCACGATCATCAGTGCCTTCGAGTTCAGGGAGATTTTCCGGTATCTGAATTCTGATGCAAGTTCCACACGCACCGAAATATCTGCCATGTCTTCCAGAACATACTGTGCCGCCATGCCTACATGCCATGCAGAACCACAGGCTACAATATAAATCTGTTCAAAGCCCTTGATCTCATCTTCGGTAATTCCCACTGCTTCGAAATCAAGCCTGCCATCCTTGATCACAGAATTCAGTGTATCCTGAACTGCTTTCGGCTGCTCATGGATCTCTTTCATCATGAAATGTTCAAAACCGGCCTTTTCTGCCGCTTCTGCATCCCATTTGATTTCCGTAGTCTGCTTCTCGATTTCATCCCCGTCCAGGTTATAGAAATGAGCTTCTCCCGGAGTCAGCTTTGCAAACTCAAGGTTACCTATATAATACACATTTCTGGTATATTTCAAGATAGCCGGAACATCGGATGCCACATAGGTCTCCCCATCCGCAATACCGATGATCATCGGGCTGTCCTTACGGGCTACCCAGATCTCACCGGGATAGTCACGGAACATCAGCTCCAACGCATAGGATCCGCGAATGCGCACCATGGTTTTCGCAATGGCATCAATGGGACCGAGTTTATACTTCTTGTAGTAATAATCCACCAGCTTGATCGCTACCTCTGTATCGGTCTGGCTGTAAAATGTATAACCATGCTTCAGCAGTTTTTCTTTCAGTTCCGTGTAATTTTCAATGATACCATTATGTACGCCTACCACTTCCGATTCTACCGCGCCGGAACCGGATCTGCTGCAGTTGCCGGAGACATGGGGATGGGCATTGATCTGACTGGGTTCGCCATGGGTTGCCCAACGGGTATGTCCAATACCACAGGTTCCTTTCAACGCATTTCCATTGTCCGTTTTCTCGACCAGATTCGAAAGACGGCCTTTCGCCTTTACTACCTGTGCCATGGCATCGCCATCGCGGACTGCAAGTCCTGCAGAGTCATACCCTCTATATTCCAGTTTTGACAGTCCGTCCAACAGGATCGGTGCTGCCTGTCTGTTTCCTGTAAATCCTACAATTCCACACATATAATAGTCCTCTTTGCTCATTTTCCTACTACTATTGGATATTTAAGAAATAAGCCCCTGGAATAAAAGCAAAAGATCTGCTCTCATACCGGCAGATCTTTTTAAAATTATTTTTCTAAATCAATTGTCTTTAACAATTCACGAATCTGCTCTACACTCAGCCACTCGGTATTATTACCGGAACTATAAGAGAATCCCTCAGCGACTCTCTTGCCAGTAGGAACAGCACGTCTGGATTCACTCCACACCATCTGGGGATATACGATAAAGTGCTTGTCGTATTCATAAGTGTTCATGGAATCTTCCACGGTTACCATGATCTCATGAAGCTTTTCGCCTTCGCGAATTCCGACTTCCGGCATCTCACATCCCGGCAGCATTGCCTGAGCCAGATCTGTGATCTTGAAAGAAGGAATCTTGGAGATGAAAGTCTCACCACCCTTGGACTCTTCCAGAGCCTTGATCACCAGTTCCACACCCTGCTGCAGACTGATCCAGAAACGGGTCATGCGATAGTCAGTAATGGGGAGCTCGGTACCGCCGTTCTTGATAATGTTGTGGAAGAACGGAATAACAGATCCACGGCTTCCGGCCACATTACCGTAACGAACGATGGAGAAGCAGATATCCTTGCTTCCGGCATAAGCGTTAGCAGCAATGAATAACTTGTCAGATACCAGTTTGGTTCCGCCGTACAGATTTACCGGATTGACAGCCTTGTCTGTGGACAGAGCAACCACCTTTTTCACACCGGTATCCAATGCGGCATCAATAACATTCTGTGCACCGTGGATATTGGTCTTGATCGCCTCAGCTGGATTGTATTCGCAGGCAGGCACCTGCTTCAGAGCTGCAGCATGGATAACATAATCCACACCCTCAAATGCTCTGGTCAGACGTTCCTTGTCTCTGACATCACCAATGAAGAAACGAAGTTTATCAGCATACTGTTTGAATTCATTCTGCATGATAAACTGCTTGAACTCATCACGGGAATAAATGATGATCTTCCTGGGATTGTAATTGTCCAACACATACTTGGTAAATGCTTTACCAAAACTGCCGGTACCACCTGTGATCAAAATGGATTTATTATCTAATAACATAATGTCCTCACTTTCAACACTTAAAATTCTTAATCATCATAACATATTATATGGAAAAACGCAATTGTTACGCATATTCTCTGCGACAGTATACTTCCTCATTCTGTCTTACCAGGCACGCTGCAATCTCAATTCCCCATTTTCTTCTACAGCTGCATACAAGGCCTGTTCCACGAACTCATCGTCCATGTATTGTCCTAATGCATCCCTGACCTCATCAGTCACATTATACAGGTATACGTAGCCATCCTCACGGATACAATTCAGCACGGCATTCCAATAATCTGTATTGTCCGCTCCCCAGGTAGCCACATTAGAAGTCAGATATCTCTTATCGATGCGTCTGTCATCTAAATAATATGTCAGGATATAGGTATACACATCATTATGTGAGCTGATCAAAAATACTTCTGTATCAGCCGGAGTCAATCTCTGGATCTCATCCGCCTGTTCCTTATAATCTCCATCCTTTTCACAGAACATCTGCGGCATCAGTTGTGACACCCCTCCTGTTCCAGCCATCAGCAGACCTATCCCCAGCATTCCCAACGCTACCGGATAAGTGCAAACATCTACCTTTTTCCGGGCCAGCAGCCGTACCAGCAAGAGAAAAAGAATGACATATTCACTCAGGATATAAGTGCTCATATATCTCTCATAGCTGGCAAGCACACTCATCTCTCCCTCGCTATAGCAAAACATGTACAGCACAAGCATGGTAAATGCGTATCCGGCACTTCCCACTGCAAACAAAACTGCATATGGCAGTATTTCTCCCCTATGCACGACTGTCCGGAACAAATATGCCAGCACGGCCAGCATGCAAAATGCCAACAATACGGCGGAAGCATATGTCATGGAGAATATGCCCGTACCGAGATTCGTTGTAAACAGTGCCCGAATAAACTTCACATAAGTGAGATGCTGTATATAATCTCCACCACCTGCCAGAATCCGGATGATCGTCCCTACATTGATTATTTCAAAGGAAAACTGTCCCGTTAATCCCAGATTTGTAATGTAATGGTTCCATATGGAATAGCTTACTGCCGGAGTGATCAATATAGCCAGAGACTTCACTGCAAGTATTACCCAGCGGCCAGACTTTTTCTCCTGCGATACCTTGCCTTCCGAGGACAGTTCCAGAGCTTCCAGCATCGTGTAGAAAAACCATACCAACAATACAAACGCCAGTCCCATCTGTTTCGTAATAATCAGGCCAAATTGTCCCAACAGAATCATTGTAAACCCAAAACCGGACCGACGCAGTTCTCTGTCCTCAGCCATCAGGATCAAAGATACATAGAACAACGGCAAAAACAGATCCAGATAGATTGTCATGGGCTGTACATGATTAAAGTTAAAGATAAGCAGTAAAAATGCCGCTACAATTGCCAGTTTACTTATAAGCTTCTGCAATCTGCCGGTTTTCTTCTCACCGTTTAATTGCTCCAAGGCAAGCGGCAGTACCATGGAAAACCCCAAAATATGCAATGCCATCGTTGCACCACCTGCTGAATATCCACCAGAAAACCTGCACCACAGCATCTCAAAAATGACTGCAAACGGAGGATAGTCCTTGTGAACCAGTAAATCTGACTGCGGCTCCGAGTAAAATCTATCAAGCCGAAACATCTCTTTGACCATTTTGCCCCAATGAGAATACTCATCCCACTCCGAAAACCAACGTCCATAATCCATCACCAGGAAAAATAGACAAATAGCCAGAAATACAAAAAAGCCTTCCGAAAAACACCGTGAAATAAAATCACGATCTTTTCTTCTTAAAATCAATAAGATCACCGCACTGACAGCAGCCGCCAGGCACACATATATTCCTATATTAAATGTATGAAACAGCAATTGGCTGAAATAAGTCAGCAGCACCGTACCTGTCAACGTTGCAGGCAAAGATATTCCGAAGGACTTCTTATTCCAGAATACTACCCAACAGTTTGTCAGTGCCAATATTACAAAAGGTATCATAATCCCTCCCAAAAAATCCAGGGTTTCCATGTCAGTTTATTTTCTCACCATAACCATATAATCGCCAAAAGTATAGGTATCAAAATCATCCGCACTTACGCCGTCTTCCATCAGTGACAACGTATACACCTGCGCATAACCATAACATGTCACCACTTTCACATTTTCCCAGGAACAGTCTCCCTGTAATGAATCTTCCAACTGCATTGTATTCTTCCATTCTCCGTTAATATTGGAAAATACCTGCGTTCTGTCATGAACCTCCAGCCAGCATTCCGTTGCCATGTCCAGTTCTTCGTCTCCAAACGCTGAGACGATCCTGTCTGCTGAAGTTGTATTATCCAGAATACAGTTAAAATACTCTGCCACCCATTCTCCTGTCTTCGCATAATCTCTTGCAGCCCTGACAGATCCGGGCACTGTATTCGCCAGCAAAAGCAACAGCACAATCACATAAATCTTACTTCGGAAACGATCCTTTTCAAAAATACGATATCCTAACAAAACAAACAGAAAGGCATAGGCTATCACATACGGGAACAAGTACCGTTCCCACATTCCGCTTCTGGCATGCGCTGCCAGCTGTACACACATGGCTCCAAGCATTAATACACACAGACTCAGATATTTACGAATATTATATCTCTCAATCAGTTGATAACACAGAAGCACCATGAACAACAAAAGTCCTGCAGTAATCGTGTTCCACTTCATATTCTGCAGTAAACTGGTACGAATTCCCTGAAAATACTGTCCCAATCCGGTATCTTTATGGAAACCGGCATAGCTTACATGGTCCACACCTACCTTGAACAGGATCATGCAGACATTCACAAGCATTGCCAGAAGAATCAATACATACGTAATGCCGTTTTCTTTCAGCAGCCGTCGGAATCTCCACTTTCTGTGGGTTCCTTCCAAGCTTGCATCACATCCATCCCAATATTCGAGCCATAACTTCAAGGCAGGAAATACCGGCATGAACAAGGTAAAGCTTTCCTTTTCCAATCCGGCCAATACCACCAGAATTATAATCGGTATGTTATAAGCGGATTTCTTATATGCCTTACGATCATACTGTGCTGCAATCAGGCAGAGAGCTCCGACACACAGCAACAGACCTGTGTTCTCCTGATTCGCACTGCGATACCATGGGTAAACTGCACTCCCAACATGATCACCATTGCAAAAAGCGTGCTTATTCCCCTGCCATATTTCAGAAATCTGGCTGTCAAATATAATAACGCAAAAGCTAATACGCCCTTAACTGCCGTCCAGATATTCCATGCAGTCAGATTACTGCCAAACAGATATCCGGCTGTCACTCTCTCCACCCAATAAAAAGGCCGGAATCTCCACGTTAGATCATTATGGATCCAAGCCTTCATTGTCGTGAGCAATGACTGTCCCTGCCTCGCCGACTGTTCGATCCGAATCAGTTCATGATCGTCTAAAAAGTGATACCCGGACCAAATTGTCCGGGCAACACCAAGGATTCCCACTATGATCAGCGTCCCCAAAGCAACTGCGATCACAGCATCCTGCCATACTACTTTCTTTTCTTTTGTTACTGTTTTCCCTCTGTTCATCTCTACCGCCCTTAGTAATCCGGTATTCCCTACTCTACGATAATGCCGCCCAGAATAGCGATATCCTGTCTCTTCAGCAATGCCAGTTCATTTGCAATCTCATTGTACAAAGTGGATCCGGCTTTTTCCACCAGTACCACTCCCGTCATAGCATCGACCTTCTCCATGGACTCTGCATTATAGAGGACATTATCCAGAACAGTAACGTTGATGCCTTCCTTCTCCAATGCCGCCTTAAGGCTTTCGCAGACACTGCCGGCACCGGCCTCCAGATTACATCCCATCAGGCAGATAGTATTCAGCTTATTTTTCACTGCTGCAATCTTCACTGCCGCAAATGCCAGTTCCATAGACTGCTCGGCATCGAATTTCCGCTTACCGTAATGGCGAAGATCATCTACCCACTTATCCAGGATGAACTTCTTATTGGAAGCCTTTACTACCACACCAATCTGTGGGATGTGATATAAGTTCTGCAATTCATCGGATACACGAATCTTACTGTTGAAAATATATAGCAGGAACAGAATTCCCGCATAAACAAAGGCAAATAATACTGCCCCTAAGAGAACATACTTCTTGCCCACGGAAGGACTTTCCAGTACCGGCTTCTCCTCTGTTGCTGCATCCTTGTGATCCATCTCAGCCTCTTTGACCTTTTCGTCCCAGGTCAGCAGATCATAATACTTCTGCTGGTCTTCAGTAAATTCTGCCTTTGCAGAGGCAATCCCTGCTTTGAGATTAATAAGCTGATTGCCATAATCTATCTGCCGCCCCATCGTATCGGTACTAATGATTTTACCGGAAGTCTCGGACAATAATATCAACTCATGACTGCCTAATTTCTCCGCAAGGTTTTTCTGTTGCTCTTCCATGTAGCTGTTAACAGCCTCTGCCAACTGCTCACAGGTCTTTTCATCCTTCTGCATCACTGTTACTTTCAGGCTGTCACTTCCAATGCTGATATTCTGTGCACTATTTCCAACGAATATTGCCGGATCCGTACTAACAGAAATCAGCTCTGCAGCATATTCTGCTGCAATTCCCGCCTGCTGTTCCACCCAGTCGTATAAGCCTACACCACCAACTATATTCTTATATACTGTTCCCAGACGTTGTGCCAGGCTCCCGTCCTCTGCCTGAATTCTGTATACCAGCTCTGTCCGTGCAATATTCAGCGGATCCAGATGCATGTAGATGGATTCTCGATAATATGTATCCTTATATATGTATTCCCGTTCATCATCAACCGTAGCTACAACCGAAATCTTCTCGCTGTCGCTCAAACTATCCTCCAGCTGTGCCAGCTGCTCTTCTGCTGACATTTCATCCAGCTCCGGTTCTTCTGCCTCCTGCTCGCTCTGTACATTCCGATAAGACTTCACATAACTGAATCCTCCCATCAGAACTGCACCTATTATGAGTGCGACCAGCAAGCCTCTCCAGTGAGATAGAATATCGGCTATCATATCCAGTAAATCGATTTCCCGTTCTTCCATGATCTTTTTAACCTTTCTGTTGTTTGTAATTTTGAATATTAAAGACTATTGTGATTAACGGCATTATTATATCATGAAGCCGGGATTTCCTCAACCGGATATTCACTCCCATTCATCGTCCCAATCCGGATACTGTTCAACACTATATTGTCGGCAGCCCCTACCTAGATTTCTTCCATAGCATCCATGCTATCGCTCCGGCAATCACTCCACCGCCCAGAACAATCACGACGGTGATCCAGCCTGTATTTTCTTCTCCGGCTTCTTCCTTTTCTTCCGTCTGTCCGGGTTCCTTCGGATCATTCGTCATGCTCTCCGGAAGTTCTGTCGGCTGAAGTTCTACTGTCTGGTCCGGTGTTTCAGATGTGGTTTGTGATGCATCTGCATCCGACGTTACGACTAAGGCCGGTGTCTTTGGCTGCGGAGCAGCTGTGGGAACCGGAGTAGTCACTACTGTCTCCATCGGTTTTTCCGGCGAAGAGGAACCTGTTGTTCCAGTCGGCTCCTTTGTTGATGTTGACGCTAATGAAGATGATGTTGTCGCCGGCTGTTGCGTCGGTGTCGGAACAACAGCCGGAGTGGGCAGCGTCGGAGTAGCTGTCGCAGCCGGGGTAGCCGTAGGGCTGGGCGACGCTGTCGGTGTTGTCTTGCTTATTACAGTAAAATCTGTTTCTGCAGTGCCGGTGGCCGATACTATTCCTATAGTGTGTGTTCCAGGCGTTAATGTTTTGAGGAATTGCGGCGTCAGGCTGATGATCGTGCTTCCTTCTTTCACTGTATAGTCCGTATCCCGGGTTAACTCTTTCCCATCCAATTCCACACGCACAAAATCCACAAGAGCTGCATTGGAGCGAAATACTGCAGATTCATTCGCCGTCACATCAATTCTGGCATCTTTTCCGTCGATTATACTTGGTGCCATTTTCTGGATGACAGTTCCTGTCTGCAATTTCTCTCCGCAGTCCTTACAATATAAATCCCCGGTGTACCCGGTCTCTGTGCTAGTCGCTTCTTTTACACCACGCAATTCGGTATTCTTATGATTTCCCGGATTGTATTCACCATATTCCTGATGACATACAGTGCAAATTGCTTTTGCAGAACATGTGGCTTCTCCTCCCGTATGTACATGTTCTCCCGATATTCCGGTAATACGAAATGTTAATTCATGATTCTCAATTTCCGTGACGGAAATGCTTATCTGGCCCGTAATCCATATTTCTTTACCGACTATTACTGCTGCATCTGATTTCGTGTCATAGGTTCCTCCCAGCACTTCATAATTCCACTTTGGTCCTGAATAATTCATGTTGCTGGGGAATCTCGTACCAGTATCTACAAGATAGCCCACCAGACCTGATTGCAAATTTATACCATAGGCCTGCGAGCCATCCGCTTTATACAGTTTTTTGGTCTGTGAATCATATGGATTCCCATTTCCCGTAAAATCTCTGTACTCCAGATAAAGTGTCTTGTTCTTCTCCGGAATATCCATTTTATAACCAACAATTGCCGAGTTATCCCCGCTTCCCAAAGCCGTCAGCGTATACTCTCCATCGGCTCGAAGTGTGGGGATATTTTCATCTCCTAACCAGCCAAGAGCTTCCTGTTCCTTCACAGATATAAGCTGTGGCACCGGAGATAACGGTTTTCCCATAACCGACATAAAATATACCGGTGACTGACTTTTCGGATTATATAAATCCCCTAATCCAAAAATATGGGCTGTCTCATGTACCACTTTTCCCAATGATACAATAGCATTTCCATTGGCATCCTTATAAAGATAGCCACTGGAATCTCCGGGAGCCTTCTCATAGCCATTCGTCAACTGTGCGTATTCCCCACTATGCAGCGTCCTCGTACCTGTATTTATAGTTACTAAACCGGTATAGTCCTGATAGTCCCATAATGGATCACCCCACTGTACGGAAATATTCGTCTGCGTTGTGTTCTTATATATGATCGTTATCGCATCAATGATTCCATCACCATTTTTATCAAGATTTTCATAGCTATATTGTGTTGTTCCATCATAACCGGATATGGGATTACCTGCGTCTATGGCAGCCATGACTGCATTCGACCAATCTTCCTTCAGATCATACATGCGACTATATTTCTCACTTGTATCCTGATATCCTTCCTGATTGTCCTCACTATACTTCGCATAATACCCTCGTGAGTGGGACAGCGTTAAAGAATTTCCTCCATCGAAGAGATACACACTGTTCATTCTCAATTTGCCGGAGGATACTGTCTGAAAATAGTCTGCTACATTGTAGCATGCTGTATTGTAGGAATTGTCGGTAATTTTGCGGACGCTCGTCCCCTCATATTCCTTATTAATAAATTCATCTTCTCCTGCAAATCTGACAAACACAATTAAGTTCGTAAAGTTGCTTTCTTCCGGCACTGCTTCAGCCGCCCGGCATATAAGAGTGTCATTTAGAAAAATACCAACTATAAAAATAAGCATTGCCAAATAGTAATTTATTCTTTTCATTCTTTTCTCTCAGAACCCCGGTAAGGGCCTGCATTTATCTCTCAACCTTTTCTTTATCCTGCACACTAATATCTTTTCCGATCTGTACCTCGATCAGTTTCAGTTCCGTCTTCGCCATAACTGTATGGCAGCATCCTGCAGGCATTGTCACTACATCGCCCACTTTCACGGGCTGCTCTACACCATCAATAACAGTTCTCCCCTCTCCGGAGATCACTACCCACACTTCATCGCGGTGCTTGTGGTTATGATAATTCATAGAGTGTCCTTCATTGAGCGTCACCTTAATTGTCAAGGATCCTGATTCCACATCCAACACCCGGAAGCTTCCCCAGCTCTTTTCTGCAAACATGATCTGCTGTTCGAACTTATCTACAAACGGCTTAATATAAGAACTCTGTTCTTTATCTGAAACTAAAATTCCCTCCGGGGATGCAGATATTACAACATCATGAAGTCCCATGGCCAGCACCGGAACATCCATCTCGTTCACAATGTGCACATTGGAACAGTTATCATTCAATACACCTTTTCCAACAACAGAATCCTTCATTGCTTCCGTCAGAGTGTTCCATGTACCGAGATCCTTCCACTGTCCGGCAAAACGCTGTACCTGAATCTTATCTTCCTTCTCAACTACCGCATAATCAAAAGAAATCTTTGGTAATGTCGCATATTTAGCAAACAGGTCATGATAATCCTTAAAGTCAATTAATTTATGAGCAATCTCCATAACATACTTCAATTTGTATGCAAATACTCCACCATTCCAAAGGGCTCCCTGTGCAATATACTCCTTGGCTACTTCCATTGTTGGCTTCTCTTTAAAAGTAGCTACCATCGAAGTCTGGTCCGAAGATACCGGAATAATGTATCCGTATTTTTCACTGGGATACGTGGGTTCGATTCCCATCAATACCAGATTTGCCTCACCCTTGTCTGCCTGAATCGACAGCTGCTTCAAGGCCTCAAAATAGTCCTCTTCCACGTAAGGGTCTACCGGACATACTACGACCGATTCCTCCGGAGACACTTTCATTACATCTACCAAGTAAGCCGTCGCCAATGCAATCGCCGGGAATGTATCTCTTCTACAAGGCTCTACGGAAATTCCTACATCTTCTCCCAGCTGATTATGAATTGCAGAGACCTGGGTCTTGCTTGTGGCAATCGTAACCGTTGCCTCGGCATCTACCTTCTTAATCTGATGATAAACTCTCTGCACCATGGATTCATATGATCCATCTTCCTGTTTAAAAATCTTGATAAACTGCTTGCTTCTGATATCATTGGACAGCGGCCACAGACGTTTCCCTGATCCGCCGGATAACAACACAATGTTCATACTTATCTCTCCGCTCTCATAGGATTGTTCAAAAAATCTTCATAAGCCAACCGGATACCATCCTCCAGTTCTGTCATATAATGCCAACCCAATTTCTCTGCCTTGCTAACATCTAACAGTTTTCTCGGAGTTCCGTTCGGTTTTGTGATATCCCATTTGATCTCTCCGGTGTAGCCCACAACTTTTGCAACCAGCTCTGTTAATTCCTTAATAGTCAGTTCCTTGCCTGTACCGGCATTGACCGTCTCATTACCGCTATAGTTATTCATCAAAAAGACGCACAGATTTGCAAGGTCGTCTACATATAAAAATTCACGAAGCGGTGATCCGTCTCCCCAACAGGTTAGTGGGCATAACAGAGATATAGTCGGCTCCATACTGTTTATTCAAAAATTCACAATATTTCAATCCTGAAATCTTAGCCAACGCATATGCTTCGTTTGTCTTCTCAAGTTCAGAGGTCAACAGGCAATCTTCTTTCATCGGCTGTGGTGCCATGCGGGGATAAATACAGGAGCTGCCAAGGAATTCCAACTTCTTACAGCCGTTCTTCCATGCTGAGTTGATAACATTCATTTCCAATGTCATATTAAACCACATAAAATCAGCCAGTGCATTCTGGTTTGCAATAATTCCACCTACTTTGGCAGCTGCCAGAAATACATATTCCGGCTTCTCCGCCGCAAAGAACTCTTCCACGTCAGCCTGGCGGGTCAGATCCAGTTCCTGATGTGTGCGAGTAATAATATTCGTATATCCCTGGTGATTCAATTCACGTACAATTGCTGAACCAACCATTCCTCTGTGACCAGCAACATAAATCTTAGCATTTTTTCCATCATTTTTCTTTTACCTTCTTAATTTACTTTACTACGCCTTTTTCCAAGTATTCTTCCAGATTGGTACGGATATGCTCCGTGTAACTGATTCCGGTTGTTTCTTCGATTGAGCCATATCTATTCCCAATAATAAGAATGTAAAAATCTGACGAGTCAATTGCTTCTTTGATGATTTTCCATTGATCATCATCGGCAGCACTGAACATTTCCATGCCAATCGGAAATTGATTCATGGTTAGAATCGCCTGAATAGCTTTGTTGCGTTCTTCTTTTAAATCTTCATATGTTGATGAAATAAAAAACTGATATTTCTTTTCCAAACGATTCACCACCTTTTTCTGAATTAGTTTAATTCTATCTTTTTTTCTACAACTTCCGCAATATATTTCATACCTTTATCCCCTGGATGGGCAGCTACTCCCTCATGTTCTATAACGTGTCCGTTCCCATTTTGGTCATAAACAATAGTTCCTAAGCCAGCTTGGTAATCAGCATTTCCTTTAATCTCATTTAGAGATACAAAATCCACATTACAAGCTATTGCAGCATTTTCTTTCATTGATGATTTTTGTCCATTATCCCAAAAATCATCAATTACAATAATTTGTGCACTGGGCGACTTCTGAATTATATATCTACATAATTCTTCAAAATCCTCTTGAAAGGTGCTTATGTTTGAAACATTTTCGCTAAGCTGAATTGTTATTAAATCCAACTCATCATTTAAGTACTTGTCTAAAAGTTGCAATGTTTCTGCTCTATCATTCGCTTGGACTTCCCAATCATAAAAATTATATGCTTTCGTTTCTACTGATTCAGTATAATTATCTTCTAACCATTTGCTTATTTGATGCACATAATCATTCTCTTCGCATGATGCAGCCATCCCAACACCATCGTTCCACCAATAATCTGCTATCGAATGGGATGTAATCGAATTGCCAATTGCAAAATAGTTAATTCCTTGATCAAGCCATGTCACCGACGAATGTTGCAATTCATCTAATTGATTGGTAAGTTCTTCGATTTGTTGATTTTGATTTTCCAGATTGTTTTCCAATTTACTCACATACTCTGACAAGCCTTGGATTTTTTTATTCTGCAAAGTCTCATGCTTTATATAACGATATATACAGTAGCTTCCCATAACACACAGTAAAAACACACCCAAACTTAATAAAAGTCTAATTTTACCCTGTCTGTCTGCCTGTCTGTCTGTCTGTCTGTCTGTCTGTCTGTCTGTCTGTCTGTCTGTCTGTCTG
>ERZ779894.1839-NODE-1839-length-20230-cov-10.356183_pt1 | contig 20230 bp, 17 predicted proteins | sample MGYA00511587_ERZ779894 | MGnify/ENA primary metagenome ERZ779894 (study PRJEB29588, sample SAMEA2160490) | human gut metagenome | biome: human gut; feature: human-associated habitat; material: faeces | place: Denmark | collected 2008/2010 ... | reverse complement strand
GATCGCCGTCACCCACGACCGCTATTTCCTCGACAACGTGGCGGGCTGGATCCTGGAGCTGGATCGCGGCGAGGGCATCCCCTGGAAGGGCAACTACTCGGGCTGGCTCGACCAGAAGACCACCCGCATGGCCATGGAGGAGAAACAGGAGTCGAAGCGCCGCAAGACCCTCGAGCGCGAGCTGGAGTGGGTGCGCATGTCCCCCTCGGGCCGTCATGCCAAGTCCAAGGCGCGTCTGTCGGCCTACGACAAGATGATGAACGAGGACACGAAGCAGAAGGAGGAGAAGCTCGAAATATTCATCCCCAACGGCCCGCGCCTGGGCGACGTGGTGATCGAGGCGCACGACGTGTCGAAGGCTTATGGTGACCGCGTGCTGTACGAGCACCTCGAATTCTCGCTGCCGCCGGCCGGCATCGTGGGCGTCATCGGGCCCAACGGCACGGGTAAGACCACCCTCTTCCGCTTGATCATGGGGCTGGAAGAGCCTACGGGCGGGTCGTTCCGCGTGGGCCCGACCGTCAAGCTGGCCTATGTGGATCAGCAGCACAAGTCGATCGACCCCGAAAAGACCGTCTACGAGGTGATCTCGGGCGGCGCCGACCTCATCATGCTCGGCAACCGGCAGGTGAACGCCCGGGCCTACGTGGCGCGCTTCAACTTCTCGGGCGCCGACCAGGAGAAGAAGTGCGGCATGCTCTCGGGCGGTGAACGCAACCGCCTGCACCTGGCGCTGGCGCTCAAGGAGGAGGGCAACGTGCTGCTGCTGGACGAGCCGACCAACGACATCGACGTCAATACGCTGCGTGCGTTGGAGGAGGGCCTCGAGAACTTCGCGGGCTGTGCCGTGGTGATCTCGCACGACCGCTGGTTCCTTGACCGCATCGCCACGCACATCCTCTCGTTCGAGGGTGACTCGAAGGTGGTCTTCTACGAGGGTTCGTACAGCGAATACGAGGAGTGGAAGAAGGCGCAGGGCGGCGACACCCAGCCCCACCGCGTGAGGTACAAAAAACTGATGGCTTGACAAAGATGCGTGTTGTGACCTTTTTTTCGCTCTTGCAGGGGCTTTTCTCCTGCGGTATGCAGGCGAACCGTCCGGTCGATGTATTTATTTGGGACGAACTCCGGGCGCACGAAGACCCGGACAAAGTAGAACCGGCCGGGACGTGCGATCTTGACGGGTTCCTGTGCGAGATAGACCGTTTCCCCTGGCATGAGCAAGCGCGTGAAGCTTTGAGATACAAGAAAAACTCTCCGACGCTCTCCGTGACGGATTTGAAAACCGACCGTTCTTTTTTTATTTCGTCCGCTGTGGACGAAAAGGACGAATTGGGCTATTTCATCGGATATATCTATCCCGGAGAGGAGGGAGTGCGCGCCCCGCGCTATGTGAATATGTATGAGGTCGACCAAATGGAGGCGCTTCGTGAGATGGTTGTCCTTTTCTTCCGCCGGGACGAGGGCGCATTGAACCGTCTGCTCGGGAAACAGCGGAAATACATGGATGCGCGGGATAACGCGGGGTGGAAGAAATACTTGGAAATAAAACAAAAATTTATGTAATATGGCTCAACAAAAACCGTCCATACCCAAGGGTACGCGCGACTTCTCCCCGGCGGAGATGATGCGCCGCCAGTATATTTTCGATACGATTCGGGGCGTGTTCCGCACTTACGGCTTCGCGCCGCTCGAAACCCCCTCGATGGAGAACCTTTCGACCCTGCTGGGCAAATACGGCGACGAGGGCGACAAGCTCCTCTTCAAGATACTCAATTCGGGCGACTACGCCGCCGGCCTGTCCGGCGATGAGGTGCGGCAGGCGTCGAAAATCTGCGAGAAGGGGCTCCGTTACGACCTCACGGTGCCGTTCGCGCGCTATGTCGTACAGCACCAGGGCGAACTGACGTTTCCCTTCAAGCGCTACCAGATCCAGCCCGTATGGCGCGCCGACCGGCCGCAGAAAGGCCGTTACCGCGAATTCTACCAGTGCGACGTCGACGTGATCGGCACCCGCTCGCTGCTGTGCGAGGTCGAACTGGTCGAAATCGTCGAGCGCGTGTTCCGGGCGCTGGGCATCCGCGTGGCGCTGAAGATGAACAACCGCAAAATCCTGTTCGGCATCGCCGAGGCGATCGGCCATGCCGACATGATGATGGATATCACCATCGCCATCGACAAGCTCGAAAAGATCGGGCTGGACAACGTGAAGGCCGAGCTGCTGGAGCGCGGGCTGAGGCAGGAGGCGGTCGACAAACTGCAACCGATACTCGAACTGAGCGGCGACAATGCGCAAAAACTCATGAAATTGCGTGAGGTGCTGGCTGTTTCCGAAACCGGGCTGAAAGGCATCGAGGAGATGGAAACCGTGTTGGGCTATGTGGAGCGTCTGGGGATCGGGCTCGACGTGGAGCTCGACCTCTCGCTGGCACGCGGATTGAACTACTATACGGGGGCGATCTTCGAGGTCAAGTCGCTCGACTTCGCCATCGGCTCGATCTGCGGCGGCGGACGCTATGACGACCTGACCGGCATCTTCGGCATGCCCGACATGTCGGGCGTGGGCATTTCGTTCGGCGCAGACCGGATCTACGACGTAATGGCGGGGCTGGGGCTCTTCCCCGAGGAGGTCAACTTCTCGACGCGGGTGTTCTTCACCAACCTCGGGCAGGAGGAGCAGGCCGCGGCGCTCGGGTTGCTCCGTGAGCTGCGCGATGCGGGCGTCGCCGCCGAGATTTACCCCGACTGCGGCAAGATGAAGAAGCAGATGGAGTATGCCAACCGCCGGGGTATCCCCTACGTGGTGATCGTCGGCTCGCAGGAGCTGGAGGCGAAGGCCGCCACGGTGAAGGACATGCGCTCGGGCGAGCAGCGGCAGGTGCCGTTCGGCGAGCTGACGGCGTATTTTAAATAAGGATTTAAATAAACGACAGAACAAACTATGCGAAAGCTTTTTGCATTTATATCGGCTCTCTTCGTCCTGCCTCTTGCGGCGCAGGATGCCGGGGCTGTGCGGCAGTTGCAGAAGCTGACGCAGGTTTACCGTTACCTGGACGGGTTGTACGTCGACGAGGTGGACATGCAGCCGCTGGTCGAGAGTGCCATTAGCGGGATGCTCGAAGAGCTCGACCCCCATTCGGCCTATATCGGGGCCGACGAGATGAAAGGCGTGCAGGAGAGCTTCGAAGGGGAGTTCAGCGGCATCGGCGTCGAATTCAACATCCTGCGCGACACGGTCATCGTGGTCAATACGATCGTCGGGGGCCCGGCCGAGCGCGTCGGGGTGCAGCCCAACGACCGTATCGTGCGCATAGACACGCTGGATGCCGTGGGTTTCAAGCAGACGGACGTCCCCAAGTACCTGCGCGGCAAGACCGGCACGAAGGTCGAGATCGACGTCGTGCGCCAGGGTGAACCGGAACCGCTCCACTTCGTGATCGTGCGGGACAAGATTCCGCTCAACACCGTGGATGCCGCCTACATGGCTGCCGACGGCGTGGGATACATCAAGGTCAACCGCTTCGGCCGCACGACGATGCCCGAGTTCCGCGAGGCGTACCGCAAGCTCGGGAAACCCGGGGCGCTGATCCTCGACCTGCGCGGGAACGGCGGCGGGCTGCTCGACCAGGCGGTCGAGATGGCCGGTTTCTTCCTGCCGCGCGGTGCCCTGATCGTCTCGACCGAGGGGCGTGCCGTGCCGCCCATGTCGTTCAGCGCGCCGGTCAACGGCGACGACCTCGAGGGAAGGCTGGTGGTGCTGATCGACGAAAATTCGGCTTCGGCGACCGAGCTTGTCGCCGGGGCGGGGCAGGACTGGGACCGGGGCATCGTCGTCGGCCGCCCGAGTTTCGGCAAGGGGCTGGTACAGCGCCAGATCGGACTGGGGGACGGCTCGGCCGTGCGCATCACCGTGGCCCGCTACCACACCCCTTCGGGGCGCGTCATCCAGCGGCCCTACGAGAAGGGCAAGCGCCGCGAATACTACCTCGACCACCTGCGCCGCTACAACGATGCGGTGCGCGATTCGCTCGACGCCGGGGCGCCGGAGTACCGGACCCTGCGCACGGGCCGCACGGTCTACGGGGGCGGCGGCATCCGTCCCGATGTCATGGTCGAAGCCGATACTGCGGGATTCTCGGTTTACTACGCCAATCTGATCCGCCGCGGCGTGGTCAATGAATACGTCATCTCGTACATGGACCGCGAGCGCGGCAGGCTGGAGCGCGCCTACCCCGATTTCGCCGCTTTCGACGCCGCTTTCGGCGTCGGGAAGGAGATGCTCACGGGCCTGACGGCGCTGGGGGCGGAGCGCGGCGTGGAGTTCGACGAGGCGGGTTTTGCGGCATCGGAGCCGCTGATGCGCGTCCAGCTGAAGGCGCTCGTGGCGCAGCGGCTGTTCGATACGGGGGCTTTCTACCGGGTGATGAACCCGGCGCAGAACGGCGCCTATCGGCGTGCGGTGGAGATTCTCGGCGGCTGGGAACGTGAGGGAGCCCCGCTGCTGATGCCTGAAAATTAAGGCGGAAAGTTTTGGATTTTAGGATTAAATTGCTTATATTCGTTATACAAAATTAATCCTAGCCCAATCCCAAAACTACCACGCCATGACACCCCAGACAACGCCTCGCCTCGCCGCGGAGGAATATGGAGACCAGATTCTGACCAAGGCCGTGAAAGCCGGCCGGCGCACCTACTTTTTCGATGTGCGGGGCACGCGCGGCGGCGACTATTTCCTGACGATAACCGAGAGCCGCAAGGTGACCAACCCCGACGGCAGTTTTTCGTACGACCGGCACAAGATTTTCCTGTACAAGGAGGATTTCGAGAAATTTTCGGACGGACTGAGCGAGGTCGTCGCGTTTATCCGGCGCAGCAAACCCGAATTCTTCGAGCGTCGGGAGCGCGAAAAGGTCGGCGTATAGCCTTCCCGGCCGGAATAAGGCTGTCGGGCATGTCCGGTTTCAACGATTCCCCCCCCCTCTGTCGGAGTTTGGCTCTGGCGGGGGTGTTTTCGATGCCGGAAACCTGTCGCACGCTCTCTTCGTGCGGAGCGTCTGTTGGCGGAGTGTGTGCGATTCCCGCAATTTTCGTATATTTGTGGCTAAATTCAGGATTATGAAGTTTTCCCAATATCTGTTACTTACGCTCAAGGGCTGCGCCATGGGCATGGCCGACGTCGTTCCCGGAGTTTCGGGCGGCACGATCGCCTTCATTTCGGGCATCTACGAAGAACTGATCGAGTCGATCAAAAGCGTTGACGCCACCGCCCTGCGGCTGCTCGGCACGCTGCGGCTGAAAGAATTCTGGCGGCATATCAACGGCCGATTCCTGCTGCCCGTGCTGCTGGGCATCGCCATTGCGATTTTCTCGCTGGCCCGGCTGATGACCTACCTGCTCACGAACCATCCGATCGCCATCTGGTCGTTTTTCTTCGGTCTGATCGTCGCTTCGGCGTTGCTGGTGGCCAAGCAGATCGGACGCTGGCGGGTGCAGACCGTCGCGGCATGTCTGATCGGCGCCGCCGCGGCGTGGTGGATCACCGTCGCCACGCCCGCCGAGACGCCCGATACGCGGTGGTTTATCCTGCTTTCGGGCGCGATCGCCATCTGTGCGATGATTCTGCCCGGTATTTCGGGCGCCTTCATCCTGCTGCTGTTGGGCAAGTACCAGTTCATCATGCAGGCCGTGGGCGATCTGAACGTTCCCGTCATCGTGATTTTCGTCGTGGGCGCCGCGGCGGGCATCATCAGCTTTTCGCACCTGCTCTCATGGCTGCTGAAGCACTGGCACGACGTGACGGTCGCGGTGCTCATGGGGTTCATGGTCGGTTCGCTCAACAAGGTGTGGCCGTGGAAGGAGGTCGTCGAGACCTATACTGACAGCCACGGCAAGATCATGCCGCTCGTTGAGCGCAACGTAGCGCCGGGGCGTTTCGAAGCCCTTGCGCAGCAGGACGCCCTGCTGGGCGAGGCCGTCGTGCTCTGCGTCGTGGGGTTTCTCACGATCTACTGCATCGAGCTGGCGGCGCGTATCGTCGTGAAAAAACGGGAGGAGTAGGCCATGCGTCGTTACGGACTGATCGGACGCCCGCTGGGGCACTCGGCTTCGGCTGCCTATTTCGCCGCCAAATTCGAACGGGAAGGGATTGCGGACTGCGCCTATGCGCTGTATGAACTGCCGGACATCGGCGCGCTGGAGGGGTTGCTGGCCCGTACGCCCGACCTGTGCGGATTCAACGTCACGATACCTTACAAACGCGAGGTGATGCCGCTGCTCGACGCCCTTTCCCACGACGCCCGGATGATCGGGGCCGTGAACTGCGTGCGCCGTGCGGCCGACGGCTCGCTGACGGGCCATAATACGGATGTGGTCGGACTGCGCGCCTCGCTCGACGAACTGCTGGGCGGGGAACAGCCCGAACATGCGCTGGTGCTGGGGACGGGCGGCGCTTCGCAGGCCGTGCAGTATGTGTTGGCCGAGCGCGGAATCCCGTTCGATCTGGTGTCGCGCGACACGGCGAAGGGCAACTATACCTACGACGATCTGCCGTGCGAAGTCGTGGAGCGGAGCCGTCTGATCGTCAACGCTTCGCCCGTGGGGACCTACCCCGCCGTCGATGCCGCGCCGCGGATTCCCTACGGTTTCGTGACGCCCGGACACTATCTGTTGGATCTGGTGTACAACCCGCCCCTGACGCAGTTCCTCGACTACGGACGTCAGCGGGGGGCGCATATTCTCAACGGCGAAACGATGCTGCGCGAACAGGCCGAGGCCTCGTGGCGGATTTGGAACGAATGACCTTGAAAAACAACAGCAGTATGAAGCGAATGGCTATCTGTTTGTCGGCGCTGGCCGTGTGGTGCGGCGCCGCGGCTCAGGAGACCGTGCCGCCCCGCTTTCAGGGGTCGGATGCGAAGCGTTTTTATGGCGCGTCTTATCGGCGAGACCGAGAAGATCGTCGATGCGGCGCAGATTCCCGCCGCCGAGTTTTCGTCGCAGGTCGTCGTTGGCTTTACGGTCGATGAGACGGGAAATGTGACGCAGTGGCGGTTTCTGGACAACACGTGCGAAGGAAAGGATTCGGTCGGCGTGGAGCCGGCGACGCCCCGCACGCGCGAGGCGATGACCGAGGCGCTGGGGCGGCTCGAAAAGTGGACTCCGGCGATGAAGGACGGGAAGCCGACGACCTACAGCTGGCGGCTGACGATGCGCCTGCGTTATGACGGAAGGTTCACCGGCCGCGGCGCGAAGGGCGAAGGCGTCGTGCGCGTGCGCTTCTACATCGAACCCGACGGGAAAATCACCATCGGCGAGGTAATCAAGTCGCCCGACGAGAAGCTGTCGCGCGAGATGATCCGCGTCATCAGGAGCAGTAAGGGCAAATGGACGCCCCGCAAGGTGCGCGGAGTGCCCCAGCGGACCGCCTATGAATACGGGGTCAATTTTCTGGGGATGGCCGAATGACGCTCCCGAAACGCCGGGCGGAGACGAATCCGGCCGGCGGAAGCGTGAGACCGTCCCGTTGGCGGGCCGACCGCCCCGACGATAAAACAAGAGCTTCCGGAACCTCCGGAAGCTCTTGCCGTTCTATCTGTGCCGCAGCATCGCTTTGGCTTTCTCGGCGTCCTCCTCGCGGACGACGACCTGTGCGGGCATGGTGCCTATGGGGTATATGGCCGACATATATTCGTTGCGGATCATCGACCAGATACCTGCGCTGTCGAGCATCGATTTGGCGATCTCGGCTTCGGTGATGGTGTTGTATTCCGCTAATACAACCATGGTTTCGTCTTGCATAATTTCTCGGTATTGGTTGGATATTTAAAGTTAAGCATTTTGTTGATAAAATGCAATAGCCCTGCCACGAAATCTGCGGAAATATCGCTATCTTTGTTCAGCCATAAAACAGGAGTTAGAACCATGCCCGATTTCGTCCATCTGCACGTACATACCCAGTATTCGATCCTCGACGGCGCCGCCGCCATCAAGCCGCTCATCAAGCGGGCCAAGGCCCTCGGCATGAACGCCATCGCCATTACCGACCACGGCAACATGTACGGCGTCAAGAACTTCCACGACACTGCCACGGACGCCGGGGTCAAGCCGATTCTGGGCTGCGAGGTCTACGTGGTGAAAAACCGCTTCGAGAAGGACAAGGACGAGAAGGCCGGCGACCACCTGATTCTGCTGGCCAAGAACCTCGAAGGCTATCACAACCTCTGCAAGATGGTCTCCTACTCGTTTACCGAGGGATTTTATTACAAGCCGCGTATCGACAAGCAGCTGATCGAACAGTATCACGAGGGGCTGATCTGCTGCTCGGCGTGCTTGGGCGGCGAAGTGCCGCAGGCCATCATGCACAACGACATCGAGGAGGCCGAGCGCGTGGTCCAGTGGTTCAAGAACATCTTCGGCGAAGACTATTACCTCGAACTGCAGCTGCACCCTTCGGGCGATCCGCAGAAGGACGCGGACGTCTACGAAAACCAGCTGCGCGTCAATAAGGTGATTCTGGAGCTGGCGGCCAAATACGGCGTCAAGTATATCTGTTCGAACGACGTGCACTTCATCCTCGCCGAGGATGCCGTGGCGCACGACCATCTGATCTGTCTCAATACGGGCCGCGATCTGGACGATCCGAACCGTATGCGCTATACGTTTCAAGAGTATCTCAAGTCGCCCGAAGAGATGGCGGCGCTCTTCCCGGACCATCCCGAAGCGTTGGCCACGACGCTCGAAATCGCCGACAAGTGCGAGGATTACAAGCTGACGCACGCCCCGCTGATGCCCAACTTCCCGCCGCCGGAGGATTTCCCGATCGCCCTCGGCGAACTGCGCGAGTCGTTCGTCAAGAAGATCGAGGACGAGGAGATGCTGGCGAAGATCGGCGCCTGCGCCACCGTTCCGGAGCTGGAGGAGCTGGTGGCCGGCGACAAGGAGCTTTCGGACCGGTTGATGGTCGCCAAACAGTACTGTTACCTCAAGGACCTGACCTACAAGGGCGCGCACATGCGTTACGGCGACGTGCTGGACGAAAAGACCGAGGAGCGCATCAAATACGAGCTGAGCACGATCGAGTGGATGGGATTTCCGGGCTACTTCCTGATCGTGTGGGACTATATCCGCGCCGCACGCGAAATGGGCGTGTCGGTGGGACCCGGCCGTGGCTCGGCCGCCGGTTCGGTGGTCGCCTACTGTCTGAAGATCACCAATATCGACCCGCTGAAATACGACCTGCTGTTCGAGCGTTTCCTCAATCCCGAACGCATCTCCCTCCCCGATGTCGATGTGGACTTCGACGAGGACGGCCGCGCCGACGTGCTGCGCTACTGCGTGCAGAAGTACGGCCAGAAGCGCGTGGCCCAGATCGTGACGTTCGGCACGATGGCCCCCAAGATGGCCATCAAGGACGTCGCCCGCGTGCAGAAGCTGGCCCTCTCGGAGAGCGACCGCCTTTCGAAGCTGGTGCCCGACAAGGTCACGCCCGACAAGAAACACGGCGAGACGCCGTTCGATTTCGTATACAAGGAATCCCCCGAACTGGCCGCCGAGCGCGAGTCGCCCAACCAGCTGATACGCAATACGCTCAAATACGCCGAGAAGCTCGAAGGCTCGATCCGCCAGACGGGCGTGCATGCCTGCGGCGTGATTATCGGTCAGGACGACCTCGAAAAGTTCGCGCCGATGGCCATTGCCAAGGATGCCGAGCTGAACGTGGTGGAGTTCGAGGGCAAGGAGGTCGAAAGCGTCGGCCTGATCAAGATGGACTTTCTGGGACTGCGCACGCTGTCGATCATCAAGGACGCCGTGGAGAACGTCAAGGCGGTGCACGGCGTCGATGTGGACATAGACGGCATTTCGCTCGACGATGCGCCGACCTACGAGGTTTTCGCCCGCGGCGACACGACCGGCCTGTTCCAGTTCGAGTCCCCCGGTATGAAAAAGCACCTGCGCAACCTGAAGCCCAACCGCTTCGAGGACCTGATCGCCATGAACGCCCTCTACCGGCCCGGCCCGATGGAGTACATTCCCAACTTCATCGCCCGTAAGCACGGGCAGGAGCCGGTGACCTACGAGATCGCCGACATGGAGGAGTATCTGAACGACACCTACGGCATCACGGTCTATCAGGAGCAGGTCATGCTGTTGTCGCAGAAACTCGCCGGCTTCACGGGCGGCGAGGCCGACACGCTGCGCAAGGCCATGGGTAAGAAGAAGCGCGACGTGCTGGACAAGATGAAGCCCAAGTTCATCGAGGGCTGTAAGCAGCGCGGACACGACGAGAAGATCTGCGACAAGATCTGGGGCGACTGGGAGGCGTTCGCCTCCTATGCCTTCAACAAGTCGCACTCGACCTGCTATGCCTATGTCGCTTACCAGACCGGCTACCTGAAGGCCCACTACCCTTCGGAGTTCATGGCGGCCCTGCTGAGCCGAAACCTCGCGGACATCAAGCAGCTCACGCTCTATATGAACGAGTGCAAGCGCATGGGAATCCGTGTGCTCGGTCCGGACATCAACGAGTCGATGCGCACCTTCTCGTCCAACAAGGCGGGCGACGTGCGCTTCGGTCTGGGGGCCGTGAAGGGCGTCGGCGAAGCCGCCGTGGAGAGCATCATCGCGGAGCGCAACGCCAACGGCCGTTTCAAGGACATATACGACCTGATGGAGCGCGTGAACTTCTCGGCCGTAAACCGCAAGTGTTTCGAGAATCTGGCCTATGCCGGAGGTTTCGACTCGATATCGGGCTTCCACCGCGGCAAATTCTTCGGTGCGGACGCGCGCGACAATACGGGCGTGACCTTCATCGAGCAGCTGATGCGTTACGGACAGCGTTTTCAGGCCGAGAAGAACAACGCCCAGCAGAGTCTCTTCGGCGGCGGCGGACACGTTGACATCCAGCGCCCCGTGCTGCCCGCATGCGCCGATTGGAGCCAGCTCGAAACGCTCGCCAAGGAGCGCGAGATGATCGGTCACTACCTCTCGGCGCACCCGCTCGACGACTACAAGATCATCATCAACCACATGTGCAAGACCCAGCTCACGGAGCTGGAAAACCTCGAAGCGCTTAAGGGGCAGGAGATAGCCGTCGCGGGTATGGTCGTCAGCGTGCAGAACCTCATCACCAAGACCGGCAAGCCGTGGGGCAAATTCGTGCTGGAGGATTACAACGGCACGCATGAATTCGCGCTGTTCAGCAAGGATTACGAGAATTTCCGCAAGTACCTCTTCTCGGATTATTTCCTCTTCGTCCGGGGACGGGTCCAGCCCAAGCCCTATAACGACAAGGAGCTGGAGTTCAAGATCATCTCGATGGTGCAGCTCTCGGAGATGCGCGACACGATGATCAAGGAGATGAACGTGCTGCTGCCCGTCGAGGACGTAACCCCGACGCTGGTACGCGAATTGACGGAGAAGGTGAAGGAGGCAAAGGGCGAGACCCTTTTCCGCATCAGCGTGATCGACCGCGAAGCGCATGTTTCGCTCAGTCTCTTCTCGAAGAGCCACAAGGTGAGCCTGACGCAGTCGCTGGTTTCGTATCTGGACGATAACGAGATAAAGTATTCCATCGCATAATAACATTTTAAAACTTAATAATTATGGCTTTAGCAATCACGAAAGAGAATTTTCAGGAAGTAATTTCATCGGAGCTCCCCGTCGTCATCGACTTCTGGGCCGAGTGGTGCGGTCCGTGCCGCACGATCGCTCCCATTGTGGACGAACTCGCCGCCGAATACGAGGGCCGCGTGCTGATCGGCAAATGCGACGTGGAGGAGAACGATGAGATCACGATGAAATACGGCGTGCGCAACATCCCGACCATCGTCTTCCTCAAGGGCGGCGAGCTGGTCGACAAGCAGGTCGGCGCCGCGTCGAAGGCCGCACTCGCGGAGAAGATCGAAAAACTGCTCTAAAATGCTCCGCAGTACCGACTGGCATGGGATGCAGGCCGTCGAGTTCTCGAAAGGCGACTATACGGCCCTGCTGATTCCGGGCATGGGCGCAAACCTCATCCGGCTGACCAATACGCGGCTGGGCGCCGAGATTCTGCGGGCGCCGGCCGACGACGAGGTCGAAACGTTCAAGGGACGGCCGCATGTCTTCGGACTGCCGATCCTGTTTCCGCCCAACCGGATCGAGGACGGGCGTTATACGTTCGGCGGCCGGACTTACCGCTTTCCCATCACGAACGCCAAAGAGCACCATTACCACCACGGCATCCTCAAGAGCCAGCCTTTCGCCGTGTCGAAGGCTTGGGAGACCGGGGAGGAGGTGCTGGTGGAGTGCCGCTACTATTCGAACGCCGGAAACGACGCGATTTTCCGCGACTTTCCGCACGAGTTCAAATGCAAGATCACTTTCCGCCTTACGGCCCAAGGGCTGGAGCAGGAGGTGATGTTCGCCAACCGCAGTGCGGAGCCGATGCCCGTGGGCGTCGGGTTTCATACGCCGATGCAGATTCCCTTTGCGGGCGGTGAGGCGGCGGATTATGTGATGCGCGTCGCAGTTGGAGAACAAGTTGAGCTGAGCGGGCGTAATATCCCGACAGGGCGTAAGTTGCCGTTGTCGGAACAGTTCGCCAGACTGCGCGAAGGCGGATTGCGGGTAACGGACTGTGAGCCGATCGAAGCGGGCTTCACGCTGCGCGAAATCGAGGTGGACGGCAAGCCCCTTTCCGGGGGGCGCTGGTCGAGAATCTCCGTACGGGCGTCCGCACCTTCTACGAGGTCGATCGGCAGACGACCTATTGGACGATCTGGAACAACGGCGGCCGGGTGCCCTACTGCTGTCCCGAACCGCAGTCGTGGACGACGAACGCCCCGAACGCCGCGGACCCTGAGGCCGAAGGTTTTCAGGCGGTCGCTCCGGGCGAAAGCTGGCGCATGAAGTTCCGGCTGTACGCCAAGTGACCTGCCGGATGATTTACGAAACGGGGAATCCGTACGGATTCTTCAACGCAGACAGCGGACCGAATTTCGGCCCGCTGTCTTTTTGCGCTATAGGTGATTTCGAGGGATGTTCGTGCCGCGTGCGAAAATGATATGCTGGTTGCGATTTCAGGTGGTTTTCGACTTGTAACGGGACCTGTTTTGCTGTGGATTTGTATTATTTTAACCGGAAATGTTTATGCCTTCCGTTGGGCATGTTGTGTGTCGTATTGTCGGCCTGTTCGGACGACAATACGGAACCGACGAAAAAAACGGAGTATACGGTGACCGAATTCGCATCGACGACCATTCCTGAGACGATACCTGCCGAAGGCGGTGCCTACACGATGACTTTTACGACCCGCACCGAAACTCGCTCCCAGCCGGTCGTTCCCGTATTCGAACCGTGGCAGTACCGTGTGACGCTCGGTGAGGCTGTCGGCGATGCGATAGCCGTGACCGAACCCAAAACGGAAGTATCGGTCGTCATCGGTTCCAACTACAGCAAGGAACCGCGGGCGGTCGTCGTGGAAATGGCTGTAACAGAGGATGCCGCTACCCCCCCCCGGTGGATTCGGATCGTCGAGGCTGAACAGGAGCCTGCCTTAAAAGACTATTGTGTAACCGAATACGACTCCACGACCATTCCGGAAACGGTTCCTTACAACGGCGGCGGTTACAAACTCGGTTTCACCACGAGCATCGAGACCCGTGCGGCCGATCCGATTTTCGTCGAATGGCAGTACCGCGTGACGCTCGGCGACAAGGTCGGCGATCCGGTGGCGGTGACGGAGCGGACCGAGAGCATCGACGTCGAAATCGCGGGCAACTATACCGAGAACGAACGCAATATCGTTGTGGAGATGGCCGATGCGGGTGCGGAACCCCAATGGACGAAGATCGTCGAAGCCCGGCAGGAGGCCGCGCTCGTACTGACGGCCGGTTTCTATTGGGCGAAGGGCAACGTTACGCTTATGGACGGTAAATTCGCCGTTGCCGACAAGATGTCCGATCTCGGACTCTATTTCCGGCAGGGCAGCAAATACGGCGTGCCGTCCGACGGCGGTTCGTATGCCGGAACGGCCTATACGCCCCTTGCTTCGGGGCAGATCAGCGGAAAGTCTCAGTTCGGCGGATATTGGGGACTGGGCGCCAATTATGCGGGTGAAGGTGTGATTTATGTACTCAACGCCGACTATTCGATGGTGGATTACGATCTTGCGGGCACGAACATGGCTTCGCTCCGCTGCGTGAAGAATATCCGCCAGCCTTCTTATGTGTCGCATACGCCGGCTTCGGTGACGGACAATGCTTCGTTCAAGCTTACCGTCAAGACCGATCCGGGTGAATTCCCGGCTTACGAGGTCGATATCGAAGCCGAGGACGGGGAGATTCGGTCCATCGACGCATCGCCGTCCGAGACGGAGGTTACGCTGACCGTGCCCAAGAACGACGAAGTCGGAAACCGTGAATGGCGGCTGTTCATCAACCGGGTTTATTCGGGTATCTCGTTCGTACAGCCGGGAAAGAAAAACTATGTGGATTACATATCCCACTCTCCGTCGAAAGCCACCTACGAAGCGTTTACGCTGAGCGTAAAGTGCGAGAGCGACCTTGCGTCGTTCCCCGTGGTCATCAAAGGCAGCGACGGGCTGGAGCTGACGCAGAACGGATCGAAGGAGAATCCGACCGTTTCGTTCTCGGTTCCCGAAAATGCGGGCGAGGAGCGCACGCTCGCCATCTGGGTCAACGGCTCCGATACCGGAAAGAGCGTCCGGCAGGAGGCCAACCCCGCGACGAACGCCTTCTCGGTGACTTGGAGCGAAGGCTGCCTGACTGTCGTCGACGGGGCCTATACCTTTGCGGAACCTAAGGAGCGCGGTATGTACTTCAAGTGGAAGAGCAAGTACGGCATCAAGTTCGAAGGCACGGTTTCGAGTTCGACGAAATATCAGAGTGTGGTTTACGGACTCGGTGAATAGTCGATTCCGAACTATGCGGACGTTCCCTACGGCGATGTAGACCCGTGTTCGCTCGTGGCGCCTGCCGAAACGTGGCGTATGCCCACTTCGGAGCAGCTTCTGGAACTTGTCGCCGACGGATCGAAAGAATTCGAGCCTTATGCGTTCAGAATGTGCAGCGACGGCATGCAGGAGGTCTATCTGGCGAGCGCCGGACAGTTGACCAACGACGGATTGTCGGTCAAGTCCGCCAATATTATATCGGTTTGGACTCCCGATGCGAGTGAGACCAAGCCGGGGCAGTATTCGTACCTGATGTGGCTGATGTCGACGGAGTCGTCCAAAGGCTCTGTCTCCGCTAATGGCGTTCTCCCGCAGACGGCGATGATGGTGCGCTGCGTGCGCAGCAAATAACGCGCTTGACCGGCGCAGATACGAAATAAGCGAAGGCCCGTGAGGCCTTCGCTTATTTTTTGCTGTCGGTTGTAGCCGGAATCTTCCGATGTGCGCGGATGCGGAGGTTCGCAAAAACCGCCGCCTTTGCCGTCGGGGAATTTGGGGATTCCGTCCCGGTCAGAAGGTTTCGTATACGACCGTTTCCGCGAGCGGTTTGCGCAGCAGGTCGTGACGGTCGGGGTCGGCGGGAGTGCCGATGCCGTAGCCGATGAGCAGGATATTGACGGGTTCCACATGTTCCGGGAGCCGGAACTCTTCGCGGACGGCTTCGGGTTTGAACATGCAGATCCAGAGCGTGTCGAGCCCCAGCGACGCTGCGGCCAGCATCATGTGGTCGGTGACGATCGAAGCGTCGATGTCGCCGATCGTTTTACCGTCGTATTTGCGGGTCCATGCTTCGCCGGTGTCGGCGCAGACGATGACGGCGCAGGGAGCGCCGAAGTCGCGGGTGCAGCGTGCCAGACGCTCCATCCCCTCCTGCGAGCGTACGACGATGAGCCGCTGGGGCTGGCGGTTGGCGCCCGTAGGAGCCACGCGGCCCGCCTCCAGAATGATGTCGAGCTTTTCTTGCTCGACTTTTGCCGGGGCATATTTGCGGCATGCGTACCGCTTTTTTGCCAGAGAGAGAAAATCCATAGTGGTAACTGTTTGAAGTCGGACAAATATACGGCAAAATTCCCGCCGCGGCAACTTTTTACGGCGGCCTTTGTCATGCCCGACTGACAGTTTGGCAGAAAACGGGCGGTGGCACACGGTTTGTTGATGGATGGTCGGATGAAATGAATCAAAATACAGCTAAATATAAAACTATGAAAAACGGCAAAATCGGGGTTACGACGGAGAATATCTTCCCCGTGATTAAAAAGTTCCTCTATTCGGACCATGAAATTTTCCTGCGCGAGCTGATTTCCAATGCGGTCGATGCTACCCAGAAACTGAAGACGCTTTCGTCGATCGGCGAAATGAAGGGCGAGCTGGGCGACCTGACGATTCACGTCGCCGTGGACAAGGAGGCCAAAACGCTGACCGTGACCGACCGCGGTGTGGGCATGACCGCCGAAGAGGTGGACAAGTATATCAACCAGATCGCCTTCTCAGGCGCCGAGGAGTTTATGGAGAAGTACAAGAACCAGTCGATCATCGGTCATTTCGGACTGGGCTTCTACTCGTCGTTCATGGTGGCCGACAAGGTCGAGATCTTCACCAAATCCTATAAGAAAGAGGCCAAGACCGTGCATTGGAGCTGCACCGGCACGCCCGAATTCGAAATGGAGGAGACCGATGCGGAGCATGACCGCGGCACGACGATCGTCCTGCATCTTTCGGAGGATTCGCTGGAGTACGCCGAAAGTTCGAAGGTCGAGGAGCTGCTGCGCAAATACTGCCGGTTCCTGCCCGTGCCCATCGCTTTCGGCAAGGTCAAGGAGTGGAAGGACGGCAAGTACGTCGATACCGACAAGGACAACATCATCAACAACATCGATCCGCTCTGGACGCGCAAACCCGCCGACATCACCGAGGAGCAGTACAAGGAGTTCTATCATGAGCTATACCCGCTGAGCGACGAGCCGCTGTTCTCGATCCACCTGAATATCGACTATCCGTTCCACCTGACGGGCATCCTCTATTTCCCGAAGATCCACAACAACTTCGAGATACAGAAGAACAAGATTCAGCTCTATTCGAATCAGGTGTATGTGACGGATCAGGTCGAGGGCATCGTGCCGGAATACCTGACGCTGCTGCACGGCGTGATCGACTCGCCCGACATTCCGCTCAACGTGTCGCGGAGCTACCTGCAGAGCGACTCCAACGTGAAGAAGATTTCGAGCTACATCACCCGCAAGGTCGCCGACCGTCTGCAGGAGCTGTTCAACACCATGCGCGCGGACTACGAGGCGAAGTGGGACGATCTGAAAATATTCATCGAATACGGCATCCTGACCGACGAGAAGTTCTCCGAGAAGGCGCAGGAGTTCATGCTCTGGAAGAACATCGAGGGCAAGTATTTCACGCCTGCGGAGTATCTGGAGAAGGTGAAGGAGAACCAGACCGACAAGAACAAGACGGTCGTCTTCCTCTATGTGGACGATCCCGTGGAGAAGCACACGTTCCTCGAAGCGGCCAAGGCCAAGGGGTACGACGTGCTGCTGATGGACGGTCAGCTGGACAACCACTATATCAACTGGTACGAGTCGAAGAACAAGGAGACCCGTTTCGTGCGTGTGGACAGCGACGTGATCGACAAGCTGATCCAGAAGGAGGAGAATATCAAGATGTCGCTCACCGAAGCCCAGCAGGAGCTGCTGCGCCCGGTATTCGAGAGCCAGATGCCCAAGGACGACAAGATCCATTACAACATTTCGTTCGAGGCCATGTCGCCCGATGAAGCGCCCGTGGTCATCACGCAGAACGAATTCATGCGCCGTATGAAGGAGATGGCCGCGATGGGCGGCGGAGGCGGCATGAGCCAGTTCTACGGACAGATGCCCGACAACTTCACCATTGCGGTAAACGGCAACCACCCCATCGTCGCCGACATCCTCTCCGACGCGGAGAAGGCCTATGGCGACAAGTTGAAGTCGATCACCAAGAAGATCGACGCGGCGGTCGCCGAGGAGAACCGCTTCGACGAGGTGGTGAAGGGCAAGAAGGAAGAGGAGCTGACTCCCGAAGAGAAATCGACGCGCGAGGAGCTGTCGAAGAAGATCGTCACGCTGCGCGACGAGCGCAACGAGCGGCTGCGCGAGATCGGCGGCGAAAACCGGCTCGTCAAGCAGATCATCGACCTTGCGCTGCTGACCAACGGCATGCTCAAGGGCAAGAACCTGACGGATTTCATCCAGCGTTCGATTTCGCTGATCGAAAAATAGCCGGAGTCGCGTTCCGGAAAAAAGAACCGCATCCCGATGGGTGCGGTTTTTTTGACGCGATCGTCGCGCCCTATAAAGGTTGATTTGCTGTTTCCGGCGGCGGAACCTAGCCCGACACTCTCACTTTATCCGTAAGCGAAGCCTGCGCCGGAATCCCGGCGCAGGCTTCGTCGTATATCGTATATGCGGGATTCGGGCTAGAGTCTCCGCCATTGCGTCGCTCCGGAGCCTTTCTGTCGTGAGAATCATCGGAGGTGTCGCTGCCGCTTCTACTCCTCCGTCCACTTGTTGGTGACCAGCTGCAGGAACCAGTCGGGAACGCGGCACGGGCGGCGCGTGTCGCTGTGGATGAAGCCCAGCTGCGTCATGCCCGTATTGAGCAGGTCGCCCTTTTCGTTGTAGATTTCGTAGAAGAAGTTGATGCGGGCCGTGGGAAGCTCTTTCAGCATGATGCGTACGGTGAGCAGTTCGTCGTAATAGGCCGGACGGTGGTACTTGGACTGCACCTCCAGAATCGGCATCATGATGCCCCGCTTCTCGACCTCGGCGAAGGACATGCCCAGCCAGCGGAGCAATTCGCTGCGCGCGGCTTCGTAATAGCAGATATAGTTCGAGTGGTGGCAGATCGCCATCTGGTCGGTATGCTTGTACCAAACCCTTATTTGACAGTCGTAACTCAGCATGGTTTAAAATGTTATGACGACACGCCCTTCGGGCAGAATGTCGCGGGTTATCAGTTCCTGAGCGGCATCGACCGTGAGCCGGGCCGGCTTGCCGTTGATATGCGCATCGTATTCGCCCGGAGGGGGCAGGAGTTTCAGCGGATCGTCCACCCGGATGCGGTTCCGCTGCGCCCGGCCGATTACCAGATAGGGGTGCGACAGCAGATGCGCGGCGCGCGCCATTTCGCCCTTTTCGACCAACCGCCGGATCACCGTCGAACTTACTTTTTCGGCGTCCACGTCGCATTCGGAAACCTCTATTACGCGCAGGCCGAAGCCGTGGCTGTCCAGATAATCGTAACTGCCCTGCTTGTTGTGTCCGAAGCGGTGGTTGAAGCCTACGACGAGCGTTTCGGCTCCCGTATGGCCTACGAGACAGTCGCGGACGAATTCGTCCGGAGCCAGCCGGCTGAAGGCTCTGTCGAAGGGGATGATGACCAGATTGTCGATCCCCAGCCGTTCGAGGAGGCAGATTTTCTCGTCGAGCGTCGTCAGCAGGCGCAGGCCGTCGGCCTTGCCGAGCGTGATGCGGGGATGCGGCTCGAAGGTGAATACGATGCTTTCGCCGCCCTGCCCGCGGGCCGCGGCGGTCACGGTGCGCAGCAGTTTCAGATGGCCGCTGTGCACGCCGTCGTACGATCCGACGGTCACCGCCGGATGCGTGAAATGCGGAAGCGCTTCGAAACCGTGAAAAACCCTCATTGCTCTCTCTCCTGCCGCTCTTTTTTAGGTGTTGCTGCTGTTTTTCTCTTCGTTCTCCTTGACGAAATAGGCTACTTTTTCGAGCAGCGTGGTGATGTCGTAATTCTCGACCACGATGCCCTGCGGAAAGTTCAGCGGCGTGGAGGTGAAATTCAGCACGCCCCGAATTCCGGCGTTGATGATCGGAACGACCAGACTGGGCGCCACCTGCGTCGGCGAGGAGACGATCACGATGCTGATGTCCTTGTCCTCGACGATCTCTTCGAACGTATCCATGTGATAGCACGGAATGCCGTCGATGGTCTTGCCGACCTTGCCGGGATCGACGTCGAACGCGGCAGTGATTTTCAGTTTGAGACCCTTGCCGTTGAAATATTTGGTGATGGCCTGTCCGAGGTGTCCCATGCCCAGCACGGCGATATTCATCTGCGAAGGGCTGTCGAGGATTCGGCTGATGTATTCGATGAGCACCTGCACGTCGTACCCTTTCTTCGTATCGCTCGAAAAGCCGATCAGCATCAGGTCGCGCCGGACCTGCACGGCCGTGATGCCGTGGATGCCCGCCAATACGTGCGAGAAAATATGCG
>ERZ779894.1838-NODE-1838-length-20232-cov-3.043664_pt1 | contig 20232 bp, 14 predicted proteins | sample MGYA00511587_ERZ779894 | MGnify/ENA primary metagenome ERZ779894 (study PRJEB29588, sample SAMEA2160490) | human gut metagenome | biome: human gut; feature: human-associated habitat; material: faeces | place: Denmark | collected 2008/2010 ... | reverse complement strand
GACACAACCGAGCTTGCACGCTTCAAAGGTTCGCAGCTTGTCGGCATTCACTATAAACCGCTGTTTGATTTCCCCGTCAACCACAAAGGCAGGGATGCATGGCGCATTGTTTCGGACGATTACGTAACCCTTACCGACGGTGCGGGCATAGTTCACCTTGCCCCCGCATTCGGCGAAGACGACGCACGCGTCGGCCGGAAATGGGAGCTTCCGTTTGTTCAGCTTGTTGACGCCCGCGGAAGGCTCACCGGCGGCACCCCGTGGGACGGCACTTTCGTTAAGGAAGCCGATAAGCCCATCATTGCCGACCTTAAAGCGCGCGAAAGGCTGCTTAGGGAACTTCCCTATGAACACAGTTACCCCTTCTGCTGGCGCTGCGACACTCCGCTCATCTACTACGCAAGGGAAAGCTGGTTTGTGAAGACCACTGCCGTGCGCGACAGATTGATTGAAAACAATAAAAAGATAAATTGGATTCCCGAATCCATCGGCGAGGGCCGCATGGGTAATTTCCTTGAAAACGTTATCGACTGGGGCATCAGCAGGGAACGCTATTGGGGAACTCCCCTGCCCGTGTGGATGTGCCCTGATTGCGGACATTACCATGTCATGGGCAGCCGTGCGGAACTGCGCAAATATGCTCCGGACACGCCCGAGGATATCGAGCTGCACAAGCCCATGCTCGACCCGATAACCTTTAAGTGCGAAAAATGCGGCGGAACGATGCCCCGCGAGCCCGTTGTTATCGACTGCTGGTTCGACAGCGGCTCAATGCCTTTTGCACAGTGGCACTATCCGTTTGAAAACAAAGAGGAATTCGAACGCCGCTTCCCCGCGGATTATATCAGCGAAGCCGTTGACCAAACCCGCGGTTGGTTCTATACGCTGAGCGCACTTTCAACCATCCTTTTTGACAAGCCCGCATTCAAGAACTGCATCGTGTTGGGACTTGTTTGCGACAAGGACGGCAAAAAGATGAGCAAGCACGTCGGCAATGTTGTTGCGCCTGCGGACGTTTTAACAAAACAGGGCGCGGATGCGGTGCGTTGGTATTTCTACACCGCCTCCAGTCCGTGGCTGCCCAGCCGTTTCAGCGGCGACGCCGTAAGCGAGATGCAGCGCAAATATATGGGTACGCTGTGGAACACATATGCGTTCTACGTTTTGTACGCAGATATTGATGAATTTGACCCCACGAAGCATGAGCTCGTTCGCGAAAACCTTTCCGTAATGGACAAATGGCTGCTTTCACGCCTTAACACGCTCATTCGAACAGTGGATAACTATCTTGAAAACCTCCGCATTACCGAAGCGGGGCGCGAATTGAACCGCTTTGTTGACGACCTTTCCAATTGGTACGTTCGCCGCGGCAGGGAACGTTATTGGGGCAAGGAAATGACTGCGGATAAAGAAGCGGCGTATATGACCCTGTTCACAGTGCTTGAAACGCTTTCCCGCCTCACCGCACCGTTCACTCCGTTCATGGCGGAAGCAATTTATCAAAACATCGTCCGCACGGTGAACAACCTTGCACCGGAGAGCGTACACCTTTGCGCATTCCCGATTTGCGACGAAAGTTTCATCGACGCGGAACTTGAACGCAGCATGGACGAAATTCTGGAAGTTGTCACACTCGGAAGGTCGGCACGCAATCTTGCGAACATCAAGAACCGCCAGCCTCTTTCGGAGCTGTTTGTTCAGGGTGTTGATGAACTGCCGGCTCGGTATACCGAGATTATCGAGGATGAATTGAACGTGAAAGCCGTTCGCTTTGTTAAGGATGCTTCCTCATTCATAACCTATCGCGTAAAGCCCCAACTGAAGCTTCTCGGGCCGCGTTACGGAAAGATTCTTCCCAAAATCAATCAGTATTTGCAGGGAGACGGTATAGGCAATGCGGTTGTTGCTGCCCATGCAGAGGGACGCGCTTACGAATTTGAGCTTGAAACGCTCACCGTCTCGCTGAATCCTGAAGATGTGCTTGTTGACACCGTCAAAAAGGAAGGCTTTGCCTCAGTCGGCGATAACGGCGTGACCGTTGTGCTTAACACCGCGCTCACGGATGAACTGATTGAAGAAGGCTATGTCCGCGAAATCATCAGCAAGATTCAGACCATGCGCAAAGAAGCCGATTTTGTTGTTACCGACAGGATTATAATCGGCGTCGAATGCGGCGAAAACCTGCTTGCGGTGTTGGATCGCAATTCGGACGAAATCCGCAGAACGACTCTTGCCGATGAACTCACTTTCGGCATTCCCTGCGGCTATGTGAAAGAGTGGGATATCAACGGCGAGAAGGTCGCTCTCGGTGTTAAAAAAGCATAAGGAAATCGCTTATGCGTGTCTTCGCGCTTCACGAAATCATTGGACAATGTTTACCTGAATACATGCACGGAGCGGAACAACCGAGTCGGCCCTCCGCTCCGTCCGCCTGTATTATTTCATCAAGGAGGAAAGGCAGATGCAATTAAAATCAAAACCCGGCTTTATTCGTTTGAACACGCTCGCGCTTGCGGCGGCACTCGCACTTGCCTGCACGCTTGCACTGCTTTTCTGCGGCTGTCAGTCGAAAGCGGAAAGGGAAAAGCTTGCCGAGGAAGGTCTCTCATATTATAAGAATCTTGATTTTAATAATGCAAAACGCTGCTTCCTCACCTGCGGTGATTCGTATAAATACACAGAGTATCTTGAATCAATTGCCGAATATGAAAAGCTTTATGCTCAGGCGGTTGAATTGGTTTCTGCCGGCAAGCCGAACGAGGCGCGTGCGATATTTGTCGGAATTACCGGATATCTCAACAGTGCTGACTTTGTTGAATATATTGATTCGCTCAAAGTTCATTATGACAGCGGCGTAAAGCTTTATGAAAGCGGCCGCTACCTCGAAGCATATTCAAGTTTTGCGGATGCGTGCGGCTATGAATCAAGCGCGGCATACCTTCAGAACATTGAAGATCTTTTGAAAGTCTACAATGAGGCCGTTGAGCTTATGAACGTCGGCAATTACGAAGATGCTGTTTTGCTTTTTCAATCGCTGAACACAGAATTTGAAAATTCTGACGACCTTATTGAAACCTGCCGAAGTCGGCTTGCGGTAAGTCCCGTTCTGCTGAACAGCTTCATCAAAGCTTATAACTCAGAGTATTCTTCCGAGGGCATACGCATTGAGGCGGGCAGCACGGGTGAACCGGGCTCGCAATTTTCGCTCCGCGACACAAAAGGGATACTTTTTACGGGACTCACGGACGAGTTCGGAAGGATAACCTATATTACCTGCCGATTTGAACCCGAAGTTCTTGAATCTCTTGAACCCGGCAGCGTGTCAACAGTTGCGGCACATTTTATCCACGCGCTGAACACGCATACATGCAGCCTCGATTCCGTAACGGCCGATATTTCATCTTACCTTAACGCAGGCGAAAACGGCAGGCTCTACGGCTGCATGAATGTATCCTCTCTTTCCGAGAACAGCGGCGCATTCGTCATATCGGCAGGATACGAAAAATGACCCGCCCCGTTCACGCTTTTTTTCGCTTGGCGTATGTTCAATTTCATTCGTTAAAAGGCTTGAACTTTTTTTAAAAAACTGGTATACTTAGGCTCATGCCGAACAGCGTGAAATCAATGCGCATTCACGCTGTGCCGATTTGTTTTTTCGGAAACGATACGGCAATTAACAAAACAAACCCGAAAGGAATATCGTTATGAAAAAAGTCAATCGAATGATCGCAATCATGCTGTCCGTTCTTCTGCTTGCTGCCGCATTTTGCATGACAGCATGCAAGGACGACAAAAAAACCCCCAACACTACCACGACCACCACGAAACCGAATCCGGGCAATGACACACGCAAAAACCCCAACACCACAACCGACCCCCGCACTCTCGTTGTTGAAACGAACTGGGGACTTGCTGCGGATACCGTTGTTATGACGCTCAATTTCAAGGGCAGCGAATACAAGCTCACCGCCGGTGAACTTTATGCTCTCGGTGCCGAAAATGTTTCCGCACTCGACCAGACCAACGCACTCGTCAGGGGCGGCTCCATTAACGTCTTCAACGGAGTGAATCTCAAGGCCGTTCTCGATTCCGTCGGTGTTGATGTTTCCGATGCCGAAACCGCCAACATATATTCGCTTGTACTCACCCAAGTCGGCGGCACCGAGCAGGATCTTTCCGACAAAATCTCCGCGCTGAGCCTTTTCGATTGCACGCTTGCATTTGCAAACAACGGAAAACCCATCGGTTCACCCGATAACGGCGGCTATTTCACTCTGCATACAACTGAACAGGGTTCTACGGATGTTGCCTATTCCGGCGTTACCGCAGTTACCATCAAGTAAACACTCTGCACTGTTCCGTTCCGGCGACAAATAAATCAAACCATAGGCAAAAGGGAGTTCGGCAATTGCCGTTCTCCCTTTTTTTGATTCAATTGCATGATTGTAAAAAAATACCGGTTTTTAAATGCCGAGTTTCGTGCATACGGCTGAGTCGGGCGGGCATAATAAGCCCATGAGGAAAAGAGCGAACGGAAAATTTCAGGAGCGGATCAAGCAAGACCATTCGAATGTGACGGATAAAGAAACCGCATTCACAACCGAAGGCAGAGGCGCGATCAAATCGGATGTGTTGGGCAGCTACACCGGCACCGCCGAGGATTATGAGGCTCCGGTGCAGGATGCGGACGATCTGTAAATGCCGCGGATGAACAGCAGCTCGCCGTCAACGGCGGCGCAGTGATGCAAATGTTCCGACCCGCAGGGCATTTCAACCGGATGCTTTCGATGTTCCCCCGAGTTGTACGGATGATTACCCCCATCCCGGGAAACCTTTGAATCGGGAATACCCCGAAAATTCGGCTTTTACGGAGAGTCGAATCGAGTGTTCCCGAGTTTGTGCAGAGTGTTTCATGAAAACCCGAACGGAGCAGAGAACTTTTCTCATGATTTGTCCGCAATTGAAACTGCCGCAGTGATTGCATCTGCGGCAGTTTTTTTGATTTTCGAATATGTAATGTTCAATGCGCAGAGAGGGCACTCTGCTTAACGGCTACACAATATGCATGACTTTTTTTGCGATTGCAACCGCATCTTCAACGGAAATTGCGCCGTCGCAGTTATAATCCGAAAGCTCGCGCCGTTCCGGGTCAAACCCGTCCAGTCCGAGCGCGGTGCGCAGCGCCGCCATGCTGTCCGAAAGGGTAATTTTCCCGTCCATGTTCACATCCCCGCGAGCGGCATCCAGCCCCACGGCTTTCAGCTCAACGTTGTCAATATAAGCGCAGTCATCAACACCCGCCGATTTGTCGTTTCCCTTTTCATAGCTCCAGCGGAAACAATACCTTCCGTCGATCGGTGCGGTGAAAATGTATTTCGTCCATCCCGTTTCGCCTGAAATCTCCATCAAGACCTTTGTTCCGACGGTGCAGATAAACCTGTCCGTATCGACCCCGCTGCTGACGCAGTAATCAAAACTCAGTGTGTCCCCCGCTTTCATCGTCACTGTCAGACGCAGATCGCTTTCTGAATTGTTTTCACCCGCATTCGAGCTTACGGCAGCAATGCGTCCGCCGACAACGGTGTTGCCGACCATGCCTCTTGAAACTGTCGTGCTGCCGACAAACGGATCATCCGTCCCGGATGTGAACTCAAGTGAGCCGCCCGGAACGTTCAAAGCATAATTAAGATCGGTAATTCCGCTCTGTCCGTCGAGCAATTGAGAATCCAGCCATTCAATTCGTCCCGTAAGCCAATTGGTGAGAAAATTGACGCCGTGATCAAAGTTCTTTTCCCATTTTTCTTCGGTTGCGGCGGTGCAATTGTACAAATATGCCGCCTGTTCGTTGATAAGTGCAAAAAACTCGGGAATCAACGTGCTGCGGTATTCTTTGTATCGCTGTTTGAATCGCGCCTGAAAATCCGGATAGTTGTGATACAATGCGTTGAACCACGGAGCGGAACTGTTTATCGCAATGAACCCGACCGGTCCTCTTCCGCCGACGCAGTCCTCAACATCATTGTGTTCCGCACTGGCATTATTAAATGCCGTCAGCCCGAACGCAATATCAAAATCCCATATTGCGGTCATGTACAGCCTGTCGTCCTGACTCTGTTTATACAGATAGCAGCTTGTTTTAAAATTACCGTCGATGTTCTTTGTTATTTCCTGAATAATGATGTAATCTATCCATGAATCGACATCAATGTATTTTTGATAATCTTCGCCGCTTATTCCCATCACGGCATTATGAACGCTCTTCATGTGTTCCTCAAGGTATTCAAGCATTCGCGCCGTGAGTTCGGATGAAGCGGGTTCCGGCTGTTTAAGCACGAAATAATCCTGCGTCTGATTCGCCCAATACGGACAGTCGAACCACATATCCCGTGCAAAATCAACCTTCATCGCAATATCCTTTTCGATGAAATAACCGCCCGTTATATCGCTCTCATTCGCTTCGTCAATATCGATTTTTGTGCTTTCAATGCCCGGACGTTCTATGAGGATATAAATTCCGTTGTATTCTCCGTTAAAATAAACGTCAACGAATTCGCATTTCGGAACATAGTCCATGCCCGAAAGCAATGCGCCGGCTTTGTATGTCACAAGATTGCGCATCAGGGAGGGATCCGAGTAACTTGCAACGATTGCATACCGCTTTGTTGCAGGAATATCGAGCAGCGATGTTTTTTGTTCCAACTTAATCGAATAGGGCTTTTGCGGCTGCGTCCAAGACAGATTTCCGCGCCCCTTAACATAGCCCGAGCCGCTGAACTCGCCGCTTGAATACTTTTTCGTTCCGAGAGTCAAACTGAAATTTGCAGACACCCAATTATCCTTGCCGATAAGCGAAAAATCGTTTAAGGTTGTGATATCCAGCCGCGGAAGGGATTCAACTGCGGCATAAATTCCCAAGAGATATAAGTCAGAGAATGCCACACTCTCCCCTGCGATTGCGGAAAACGAAAAACGTATGCTTGCATCGCTGTTGAGCAATATGGTTCTTCGCGCCGGATTGCTTGGGAAGAACACGCTGTATTTATCGTTATAGCTCCAGCCCTCCGCAAACCTTGCAACAAGCGTCACCGTTTTTGTTTCCGCAAACGTGAAAACACCTGAATGCAGGTTGCCGCGCAGAACCGTTTTGCTGTATTCCAAAGTTACCCCATCCGAATGTCGGGGCTTGATCTCGTATTCAACAACTCCGTTTGAATCCTCTGCATATGAAGTAATCCCGCCCGCTTCCGTCTCGGTTCTTGCGCCGGCAGGCAGAGAGCAGAGCACAAACAGCAATGCTGTTATCGCACACAGTGCGCGCCTGCAAAGCTTGTTCACAAGCAACTCCTCCGAAAATAGAATTTTCGCAAACATATCGGTTATTTTAGCATATTTCACGGTTCATTTCAACCCATTTCCAAACTCATATCGTAATTTTTCGACTTTTGTCACAGAATATTCGAATTCTGCACTCATTTTTCGCAGTTTTTTGCCGCCGAATCGCACATGAATACTTAATAAGTGATGAATTCAATGTATTTCCCGGGAAATTTTGCAGGATCACCTTTTTTTGAAAAAGGCGTTGACAAAACCGTCGCTGCTGTATTATAATCAATAGCACAGTTGTGGCAACTGATTCAGTACGAACGGAGGTGGATTTTTTGCAGATTGATAAATTTTCTCGAACACCGATTTATGAGCAGGTCATAGACGGTATTGAGCGAGAAATACTTACAGGCGAGCTGAAACCCAATTCGCCCGTCGCATCCGTGCGCGCATTGTCGGTGCAGTTTTCCGTGAATCCGAACACGCTTCAAAAGGCTTATACCGAACTGGAGCGGCGCGGACTTTGTTACAGCGTTCCCGGCAGCGGGAGGTTCGTTTCGCCGGACGCAATGCAGCGATTGCACGAAGCACGCAGCAAACTTCTTGACGAAATAACCGCACTTTCCCGTGAGCTTAAGCTGACAGGTTTCAACAGGGCGGATGTTATCAACGCAGTGAACAAAGCCTATGATGAAAACATTATCGAAAACAACCAAACGGAGGAAAAATGACATATGATTAAAGTAACCGACCTTTCAAAAAACTTTGGCGAACTCAAAGCATTGGACAAAGTCAGTTTTTCTGTTCCAAAGGGCAGCATATTCGGGCTTGTCGGGGCGAACGGCGCGGGTAAATCCACTCTTATGCGCATAATTGCGGGAATTTACACTGCGGATGACGGTTCCGTGCTCATTAACGATGAACCGGTCTATGACAATCCCGCCGCAAAAACGCACCTCGTTTTTGTTCCGGACAGAATGCACCTTACGGGAGGCGGGGCAACGATCGAACGCATGGCAAATTTTTATGCTTCATGCTATCCCAAGTTCTCGTTTGAAAAGTTTAATGCGCTGCTCAACATTTTTAAGCTCGATAAAAAACGCCGCGTTCGTTCCCTGAGCAAAGGTATGGTGAGGCAGGTGCAGACGGTGCTTGCGCTGAGCTGCAATGCGGATGTTCTTCTTTTTGATGAAACCTTTGACGGACTGGATCCGATTGCGCGCAACATTGCCAAACGCCTTATTTATCGCGATATGTGTGACTTCGGTTCAACCGTCATTATGACCAGTCACTCCCTGCGCGAACTTGAGGACACTTGCGATCGGTTTGCAATGCTGTATCAGGGTAAAATCGTTTTTCAAAACGACCTTGCCGATGCTAAATCACAGCTGTTTAAGGTTCAGCTTGCATTCGCAAGAAAGGTTACGCCGGAGGACTTCAAGGATGTTGAACTGCTTTCTTTCACCAAGCAAGGCAGCATTGTATACGTTCTTGTGCGCGGCGAAGCAGCCGAAACCTCGGCAAAAATCGAAGCGTTGAAGCCGCTGATAATGGATATGCTTCCCTTATCAATCGAGGAAGTTTTCACATATGAGCTGTCTTCCCTCGGCTACAATTTTGATGAAATCAAATAAGGAGAATCCAACCATGAGAAAGAATCGCGTTCCGTTTTTCAGCAAATCCTACTGCCGCGAAATGCTGAGGGAGTTTTCAACCACGGGAATCGTATTTGCATCGATCGAATTTGTCGCATCCATGCTGTCGTTTTTCGGGATTACGCAAAACCTTCTGTCAATGCTGCTCTTCGGTGCAAATGTGTATATCCAATCTTCCGCCGTAAGTTACGTCAGTCTTTTCTGCTTTGTTGCCGGATTTGTTTTTGTTGTGAAGCACCTGGTCCGCTCCGCATGGGATTTCCGCGGAAGCATTCCTGTCGCAAAACGAACCATGCTCATTTCGGCCTTCACCGCAATGCTTGCGTGGGCGGGCATTTGCGCCTCCGCAAACATTCTCGGAGCATTCGTCGGCAGCCTTGTTTCAACAATTTCCAACTCATCCGTCCTTGTTCCGAGTTTCGCCATGGTTGCGGAGGCGATCGGTGAGTCACTGCTTCGCGGATTGATGCTGTTCGGCGGCTTTGTGCTTGTTTTTTCGCTGTCCACACGTACTTTCCCGACCATTGTGCTTGCGTTCGTCTGTCTTCTTCTGCCGAATATTGCATGCAATGCGCTCATGAACAATACCGAATCAGCCTTCTCGCTTACGGAGCTGCTGTTCCCCGTCAGCCCTGCCGCGTCAACATTTTTGAACTGTCTTGTTCGCGTTCTGTGCTGTGCGGCGGTTCTGATTGCTGCATATTTCGCTTTTGTCAATGCGCAGGCGGAAACAGCGGGCAAACCTGCAAGAACCCGCTGGATCCACGTTCTGATAAGCATCGGCTTTGCACTCACCGCATCGCTCATGTTCACGGAGAATGTGTTCTATCCCGATGTTTATTCGGGCAGTCCCCAAATTGCATGGAATCATCTCATCGCGCCCGCAATTGTCGGAGTTGTTGTGTATTTCGGATTCAGCTGGATCACACTTCGCAGATTCAAATCCGCAGTAAAGCGGCTGATGTTCTTCCCCGCCGTGCTTGCGGGAGTCGCAATCGTTCTGCTTTGCTCGGCAGCAATGACAAGTGCCTCTGAAAAAATCGAAATTCGCGCAAGCAATATCGAATACGTCACTGTGCAGGGCGGATTGGTTCCTTCTTCGGGCTTTTACTCGCTCTGTTGGCGCGGAAACAAGGATTCGGAACGCATGCAGCTTCATGATGAAATGCTTTTTGACTACTGTGAACAGCTTTCAAAAGCCGATTTCGATTATATTTCCACCTATGCGTATACGTCATCCGAATCGCAAATAATCGGACATTCCCTGTTCAATCCATCATCCGTCATAAGATCCTTAGACCGTTTCGAAAACACCGTTACCCTCGCCGTAAAGCTTAAAAGCGGGCAGACATATTATTATCCGGCCTCCCTTGATTCATATGACTATTCGTGGAAGAACGAAGAGTTTACGCTGCGCGACATTCTCTTGATGAACACGGATTATGTTGAAAGCAATGTCAACCTGTCCCGATTCGAAAACGGAAAAGTCGCCCTGCCGCACGGGCTTGACGCGAACTTTCATGACACGCTTATGCGTGAGCTGAAAGCTCTTGATTCCGACAAGCTGTTGCACCAGTTCGGCATCGGCGGTGAGGACGACGGAGACTCGGCGGAATTCATGAATCCATGGAGCTTTATGGAAAGCGGTGAATTCGGCAACGATTTCCAATTCGCAGTGCTTTCCGACATAAGCGGAAACTATTGCCGCGTTGTTGCTGTTGATGAAAACACTCCCGAATCTCTTCGTATGCTTATTTCTTACGAAAACAGGAAAACGGAGAAAAAACGCGGATTCGATGAAACGCTCAATGCGCTTGAAAGCGGCTCGTTCAATATTGTCGGCGGCTCGATTTCAGGTTTGGATGACATGTTCCAAAGCAATTTTGTCTATTTCAATGTTGACGGCATGAATCCTCCGGCGCTTGCGCAGCAGGCTTATGTAAACCGCGAAACAATCGATACTCTGTTGAATTGCATTGAACAAAGCCGCGGCAAAACACCGGAGCCGGGTCGGCATGTTCTGTCCGTGTGGTTCAGCACGATAGCTTCCGGCAGATACAACAGTGAGCTTGACGATGGAATGTATGATAAAAGTTTCATCGATGATTACGGTTACATCGACAGATACACTCTGTCCGAACTCGGAATTGAGTATTCCGATGCCGGCACTCTGCACTACTTCATCTTTGTTGATGATGCAGCTTACAGCAGGATTCTTCAGCTGTTCAGCAACATGCACGGCGGTGTTGCGGATGCATAAGCATCATAACGGACTTCGGAATTCAAACAAATAAGGCCGATGCTAAACAGCGTCCGCCCCGTATGTTGGGGCGGACGCCTTGTTTTTTTGAACGAGGGTGATCCGGGGAGTGCCGAACATTACATTTCCCGGCTCAAGCGAAGCGGGCTTATGCAGAAAGCATGATTTTTGTGTGCAGCAAACGGACTTGTTCATGTTTGCTGTTCTCGTACTGTCCTTAAAAGCAGTTCTCCCTGTGGAAACAGTCGAAACAGTCCATTTTAGATTCTTCGATTGTATCTGCTTTCAAGTCTGAAGGCGTCCAAATTTCCGGACTAAAGAAGTTTATGACTTGAACCGCAAAAACTTTTTGGTTTGCTCTGAAAATGCAGTGCTTATTCGCTGAGCAGCCAATCAATGAGACTCTCGGATTTGATTCCGTCATAGGAAGCATCAAGCCCAGGCTCAAGGGACAACACGATTTTTTCGTAGTTGTCGCGGATACTTTGCAGCGGTGAAAGTTCCCGCTTGCGTACATCTTCGCTCATCATCGACTCCGTTACCTGAATATATTTTTTCTCGTCGGCGGTCGTTGCAATGAAGTCAACCTCCGCATTGCCGATTTTGCCAATCGCTGCATCATAGCCACGGCGAAGCAGTTCAAAGTAAACGACATTCTCGATGGCATGACCGCTGTCCCGATTACGGAAACCCAGCAGATAGTTGCGAAGTCCGATGTCAACGATATAGTATTTTCCGAGTGTACGGAGGTAGGCTTTGCCCTTGATATCAAAGCGTTTGATCTCGTAGAAGAAGTAGCTCTCCAGAAGCGCATTTACATATGCCTGCACCGTATGGGCACTGGGTGCGCCTTTGCGCTTGCCGTCCTCCAGAAGACCTTCGTTTACCAAAGTATTGCCGATAGAAGCAATCGACACGCTGGAGCCGATATTATCCGCAAGGAACAGGATGATCTTACGAAGCAGCATAGGGTCTGTGATCTGCTTTTGCCCTCTGCGTTTTTCTCTCTCCAGAATGTCACGAATCACGACTGTGGAATAGATGCCGTCGAGAAGCGACAGTGCCTTTTCCTGTTCCAGCCCAACATCGGCGATTCCGGGCATTCCACCGAAGCGCATATAGGCGTCAAAAACTTCTCGCAGTTCGTAGCGTTCATTGTTTTTATCAAATACCTGCTTGCGGCGTCCACCAAGGGCGCTTTGCGTTTCACGAACCTCAAAACCGTGAAAATCGAGGAACTCACGGAAAGAGAGCGGCAGCATTTTGATTTCGACGCACCTCCCGGAGAGATAGGTTGAATACTCTGAAGAAAGAAGATAGGCATTCGACCCGGTAACATAGATGTCGCAGTCAAGATCCACACGGAAGGCGTTTACAGCATCCTCCCACGCCTCGATCCGTTGCAGCTCATCAAAGAAAAGGTACATCCTCTTTCCTGTGACAACGCGCTCTTTTACATAGCGGTAAATATCATCGGCGCTCATCCCTCGGAAATCGAAGGATTCAAAATTCATCTCGATGATCTGCTCCGGCTGAATACCGGTATCTTTCAAATGCTGAACCATCAGCTTTAACAAGCTGGACTTGCCGCAGCGGCGAATGCCGGTGATTACCTTGACCGGCTCCGTATCCTGAAAGCCGATCAGTTTATTTAAATAGCTGTCACGCCTCTTAAGTTCATGAGAATCTATCATGTCTTCACACCTCCTGCGCTATTAGTATAGCACCAATCAGCGAAAAAAATCAAGCAAATGCATCATAGTGCAAAAACTTTAAGTTTTCGACCGATTTTGCAGAGCTGAATTGACAGCAGCCCGTTTGTTTTGGAACCGATGCAGCAAACCCCTTATTTTTTGAATCGACTGCGTTTAAATTCGGTTTTAATTCAGCGTTTCAATCGTGTAAAATCATTCGGATTCGGTTATGTAACCCTCTTTCATCAAAGTTGAAACAAAGGCAGAAAACCCCGACTGCGCTTCATCACGAGAAATCTCATACTCCTGCATGACAGCGCAAATAATGCTTTCCGAAGCAAGACCCTTTTCAAGCCCGCGCCAAATAAATGCACCGGATTCCGAAAGTTTCCTGAGCTGCGGCAGTTTTCCACGCGCCTCACCAACGGCAACAAGCAGGTATTCATCACAAACTTCAACATAAACCGCATTCTGATTAACTCTGTATTCCATAATAAACTCTCAAACCCCCCGTTCGGTCGATTATCCTTCAAAAGCACCATTCAAAAGCCGAATGATTCCAAACACTGCATCGTTAATTGTCAGCGCAGCAAAGTTCGCTTTCAAGCGTCCTTCGGCAAAGCTCGGCCGATGCACCGTCCCCGCGATTCCTGAGCAGCCAAACCGGCGTGCGCTCAAGTATACGTTCCGTATATTGCGCTGCAAAACGCACCTGTTCCGCGTTGTCGCACGGAATTATGAATTGCAGAAACAGCCGAACACCCGCTTCTTTCGGAGACAAGCGTTTAATTATATTTTGCTTATCCTGAGCAAGAAACACAATGCCGCCGAGAGGCGCCGTGCGCAGCTGCCGCATGTTTTCCTTCCCCGCCCACGGCGAAGCCGAAACGGTTACATACTGTTTTTCGAAATTCAGCACGGGCTTATCGCCGTTCAGCATTTCCACTTCATTCGGGAAAAGGCGTTTCCACTGCTTATAATGCGTTGTTTTTCCCACTCCGCTCGGAGCGCAGATGAGCCATGCCTTTCCGCACCACACGAAGCAAACCGCATGAATGATTGCCCGCCCGTGCGGAAGAAGCGCGGCGCAGGCCTTGGCGCAAAGCTCAAGATCTTCAACGCTTTCGGGGAGCGTTCCCGGTTCGTAACCGCGTGCGGCGCAGGCGCATTGCTCCGGCGTGATTTCAATGCAGGCGCAGGGTTTTTTTTCCGTTTGAAAATCCGCATATCTATCGCGGAACATTTTGTATCTGAGCGTCAGCTCAAGCGGGATGCCCGCAAGCTCGATATTGATTTTTTCCATCCTGTTCCGTGCCTCCGTTCAGCTCTTTTGCAGTGTCCGTGCGCATCCGCAGTTATGTTGAAAGCGGCGGAGCAGCATCTGCCCCGTCGCCTTCGTGTCAATTGCACCGATTTCATGAATATCATGAATTATGCAATCATTATGGTTTTATATGTTACGGATTGACGATGTTTCCGAAGTTATCGAAGTAGATAACAGTTCCGTCGCCAAGGGTCATAACGTTCAGGTTCTCGCCGATGGATTCGATGATCGCGCCGCTGGGCTGTCCCATGGGAGCAATAACGGGCTTGCCGTCATCGGTGAAAACGGTGTTGAGGGTCGGATCAAACTTTTTCATGCGTGTTATCCTTCCTTTCGCTTATTCGGTGATTCCGTACCAATTATAGGTAAGGGTGCGGGTTTCGCCGCGAACGGTCGTGCCATCCAAAGTTACCCAATAGGGGGTGACGTTGAGCCTTGCGCCGTAGGTAATGCCGTCGAAAGCATAATCACAGCTCATAACAAGCGCATCCTTGGCAACGCCCCTGCCGAACAGGCTGCGCGCACTGCGCAGACCGTAACGGGTGCTGTAATCGGAAACAGAAATCCTCTCGCCGTTAACGATAAAGCCTGTTTCAGCGTAATTTCTGCCGTCGATTGCGGAAACGAGGGTCAGGCTGCGGAGTCTGAAGAACCCGTTGCGATAGTAGCGAAGCCCGAGATAGGAATCGGAAACGTACTTTGCATAAACATCAATGCTTTCGGTAATGTTCGAAAGGTCTGCGGGAACGGTGCATGCTTCATCCGCGAACCAGCCTGCAAAGAGCTTGCCTTCAACGCCGATATAGTCGAGCTGAACCGCATTGTTCTCCGCTGCAACGGTGTAAAGCGTTTCGCCGTCGTGAACGGTGACGATATTGCCCTGAACGGGTTCATCAACGGGATTGATGGGTGCTCCGTTTGCAAAATAGCTGTTCATCAGAACGAGCATGTTCTCCTGCTGTGCATCGTCAACAAAAGCGTTTGCAATGCCGCTTGCAACAGTTTCAACAACATGGAACTTCTTGTAGGTATCGTCAGCATCCGAACCTTGGCCGTAATACTCTGCGGTGCGGGTCTGCGGTGCAACCTTAACGCCGTCAAGGGTGATCCAATAGGGTGTGAAGGTGATTCTATCGTGTGCATTCGGCCAATAGGTGTTCTTATCCATGCCGTAGCAGGCAAGGTATCCGCGGGTCTTGTTGATAACGCTTGAAACATTGTACATACCGCTTGTGCCGTTATTGAAATCGACTTTTACGGTGTTGTAAACATAGCAGTTGCTGCCGGTAAGAACCTGAGTGTTCTCCGCACCGGACTCCGTTATATAAGTCTCGGTGAACTGCTTTGCGGGCAGGGTCTCGCCGCCGACCATGAAGCCGACTTCCCTGTAATTCAGGCGATCGACCGGGGTCACAAGGTAGAAGCCGGTAACGTCAACATCGGCTGCGGAAACATGATTCCAGCAGCTGAGGTTCCTCGGGGAGAGGAACTGTGCGTCCGCTTCCCAAATATAATAGGTAGCACCTGCTGTGGGAGTGAACGCGGTTGCATTCTGTCCTTCCGCAAAGGTCTGAACCGTTTCACATGCCGCATCGCTGAATGCGCCGCCGTAAATGAACCCGTTCGAAACAACGGAAGTCAGGTTGAACAGCTCAACGGTGTGGGTGGTGGTTTCCTTCACAACGGCATGGGTTTCGGTTTCGTCAAACTGAACATGCGCCACGTTGAAGCTCTGAGTGTATGCGAACCAAACATGCTGGTTGGAGTTCGCTGCGGTGAGAGTTACGGTTGCCGCGTCGCCGGGGGTGAGACTGCCGTCGTTGACAATGTAGCTGCCGTAGTAGTTATAATCTGCAAAATCGGTCTTTGCAACGGTGTACGGTGTGTTGTAGCTGAGACCGGTTGAACCGTTAACCGCAAAATACTCTGCGGGCTTAACCTGTTTTGCATAGTCAGGACCTTCAACAGTCTGACCCAGCTCATTGATGGGTTCGCCGTTTGAATTGACCTGATACCAGTGAACAAGTATCGCGCCGCCGCCTACGGTGACCTGCGGAATCGGGAACTTGCCGACAGCATCTTCGCCGAGGTAATTCTTATAGTTGAAAGTTGTTATGCCGTTGGTGTCGAGAACCTCTCCGGTTGCGGGGCTGTAGCCTTCGAGAATTTCGACTTTGTACATCATGATAGGGTTGTCGCCCTCACGAACGCTGCCGACGGTCCAGCTGATGGAACGGGTTTCCGTGTCATAAACCGCGCTGCCCTGGCTGATATAAATATCCGCATTGCCGGCATCATAAACTGCCTTGTCGGTGGTGATAACGGGAGCGGAGCCGCTGAAGCTGAGCTGAACATGTTCGCCCATGGGATCGTTGACAACGCCGTTACGTGCAGCGATCGCAATGCTGCCCGCAATGGATGTGAAAGCGGTGGTCAGCTTTTCTTCAACATTGTCGGCTGAAGCGATTGCGTAGTAATCCTTGGTTGCATCGGTTGCACAGGCCTTAAGGGTGTTTTCGCCGTCGGTACCTGCCTGCAAAGCAACGGAATAGATGGTGGTTCCGGCAGCTTTTGCCTGATTTGCTTCCCAAATGGTTGCAACGCCGTTGTTAGTTCCTTTCGTGGTCGTATACGTGCCGTCAAGGTTATAAACACAGTTTACCGTTGTCGATTCGCCATGCTTGGGACAGGTTGCAGTAACCTGCGCATTATAGTCCATCGTAAAGGAGCTGCCCGAACCGATGACGGTTGTGTAATCGGGAGCAAACGCACCGATATTCGTGATGCTGCCGCCCCTGGGGCAGCCAAGCGATGTCCATGCGCCGCAGTCGGAATAAGTTGCCGATGCAACAAACGGATAACTGTAGGTTGCGTCACCGTCGGAAAGGATAACGATGTTTTTGAGTCCTGCGGAGCTTGTGTTCAACAGCTCCTGAGCCTTGTGGATACCCGCCTGCTGGTTGGTGCCGCCGTTTGCATATGTTGCCGCATCAACAGCCGCCTCAAAAGCAGAAAGCTCGGTCGCATCGTAAAAATGACCGTTATTATATGCAGCTGCGGTGTCAATAAAAGTTACAATCGCAATTCGCGTTGAGCTGCCGTCAGCAAGAAGCTTCTGCCCGAAAGCTTTAGCCGCTTTGCGAGTATTTGTAAGCTTATCGCCTTCCATACTGCCGGAGCAGTCAATAACCAACACAACGTCAGATGTTGTTTCGAAGTTTTTGCCCTGAATGCCGAGGGTAACTTCCCAGAGATTCTCCGCGCCTTCAACTGCGGCGGCGTCTTTGTCGAGCTTTATGGAGCCCTGCGCCGGCCAAACGGGCTGCGTGCCGCCCGCTGCTTCGCCTTCCGCCGAAACGGCGGAGAACGCTGAGAACACAGTCAGCATCATCAGCATTGCCATGAAAAAGGCAGAGATGCGTTTGAGTTCTTTCATTAATAAGTGCCTCCCATTAATAATATCTTGCACACATGTGCTGCACTGCGGCGCAAAACTTGCCTCGCAGCGCGGCGGGATCTGGAAACTGCCCTGTTCCCGCATGTGCAATGCAGCCATGCATGACTGTATAAAGCTGCCGCAGCGCGCGAATCTTTTGAATCAGCCCGTTCCGCATTCGGATGATGCTTCCGCACAGGCGAAACATGCTTAACGAAACCGAAACGGCACTGAATGTTAATTCTCCGTGCAGCCGCAAATACAGCATTATATTTTGTCTGTTGTTTCAACCCGAACCCCGCATCCGCTTCCGTTCCCCCCGGTCCGTTGTCGGATGATTCCCGCCGTACGCAAAAATACGCACCGACGGGTGTTGTCTTTCAAATCAGCATTCCGCAAGCACACATATTATACATTGAATACAGACGCGTGTTTTAATCTGAATCCTTTCAAATCGGACTGCGCACTGATTTATCGGCTTCTGTGATTGAATTTTGCTGCGGGAAAAAACGCTGTGAGTCGTGCAGGATCGCCGCAGTTCATTTGACATATTCAGTGTATCACGCTGTTTTCAGTTTGTCAACACCTAATCATCTGAATTTACCTGCTTTCTTTTGCCGAATTTGGCAGAAAACCGTCCTTTTGTGCTTACGGTGTACTTTTTTCTGTATTGATATTACTTTTTCATATTTGTGACATATCTTTGCCGCATTTCGCGGAGCTAACTTGTTTTAGATCCGCACATTGCTTTCCGTGCAAGCATATGCCTCCGACTTCAAATATATTTGTTTTTCGGTGTTTCGACGGGCAAAATATGCTTGCAAACCGTTCACGGCCATGGTATAATGGTTCGGTATGAAATAACTCACCCGTGCGGATTTTCGGGGCTGTGCCGCTCTGCGGTTCTCCGAAAAGATGATGTGCGGGGCGGAAATAAAAACAGGAGGTTTTAGTTATGTCAGTTATTTCTATGAAGCAGCTTTTGGAAGCAGGCGTACATTTCGGTCACCAGACCCGCCGTTGGAATCCGAAGATGAAGGAATACATCTTCACCGAGCGCAACGGTATCTACATCATCGACCTTCAGAAAACCGTAAAAAAGATTGACGAAGCCTACAATTTCGTTCGCGATATTGCGATGAACGACGGCACCGTTCTTTTTGTCGGCACCAAGAAGCAGGCTCAGGAGAGCATCGAACAGGAAGCAAAGCGCTGCGAAATGTTCTATGTCAACCAGCGTTGGCTCGGCGGTCTTCTCACCAACTTCAAGACCATCCAGACCCGTATTGCAAAGCTCAACCAGATCAACAAAATGGAAGCGGACGGCGATTTCGATCTTCTCCCCAAGAAGGAAGTCATTCAGCTCTGCGCTCTTCGTGAAAAGCTCATGAAGAACCTCGGCGGTATCAAGGAAATGACAAGAATTCCCGACGTTATGTTCGTTGTCGATCCCAGAAAAGAAAAGATTGCTATTCAGGAAGCACACATTCTCGGAATCCCCGTTGTTGCTATTGTAGACACAAACTGCGATCCTGAGGAAGTTGATTATGTAATCCCCGGAAACGACGACGCTATCCGTGCGGTTAAGCTTATAGCCGAGACGATGGCAAACGCTGTTTTAGAGGGAAAACAGGGCGAGCAGTTTGAAGAGGAATCAGATGAAGAGGCGGCGGCGGACAGTGAAGAGGCTGCCGAGTAATATAAAAGGAGATAGAGTGTAGTATGAGCTTTACGGCAAAAGACGTCGCGGCTCTTCGTGAGAAGACCGGCTGCGGCATGATGGATTGTAAGAAAGCGCTTACGGAGGCAAACGGTGACCAGGATAAGGCTATCGAGCTTCTCCGCGAGAAGAGACTTGCCGCTCCGGCTAAAAAGGCGGGAAGAATTGCCGCTGATGGTATGGTAAGCGTATATATAGACAAAGAAAAGAAAGTCGGAGTTATCATCGAGGTTAACTCGGAAACTGACTTTGTTGCAAAGAACGCGGAATTTCAGGAGCTTGTAAACGGCGCGGCTAAAGCGGTTGCCGATTATAACCCCGCCGATGTTGATGCTCTTCTCAAGTGTAAATTCGGTGATACCGAGTTTACGGTTGAGGATATACTTAGAGAAAAAATTCTTAAAATCGGCGAGAATATGAAAATTCGCAGATTTGAAAGACTTGAGGGTGACCTTGTAAGCTATGTTCACGGCGGCGGCGCTGCCTGTATTGCCAAGTTCGAGACCGGCAACGCCGACAGTGCGGAGTTTCAGGAACTGGGCAAGAATATCTGTATGCAGGTTGTTGCAATGACTCCCGAGTATCTCTCTCCAGACGATATTGCGGCTGACGTTATTGAGCATGAGAAAAATATTCTTATCGCTCAGATTAAGAACGATCCTAAAACAGCGGATAAACCCGACGCCGTTATAGAAAAAATGGTAATGGGCAAAATCAATAAGTTCTACCAAGAAAATTGTCTGCTCAAGCAGGCGTATGTCAAGGAACAGAAGATTTCTGTCGAGCAGTATATTGCTCAGTCTGCAAAGAGCTTTGGCTT
>ERZ779894.1834-NODE-1834-length-20256-cov-6.597198_pt1 | contig 20256 bp, 20 predicted proteins | sample MGYA00511587_ERZ779894 | MGnify/ENA primary metagenome ERZ779894 (study PRJEB29588, sample SAMEA2160490) | human gut metagenome | biome: human gut; feature: human-associated habitat; material: faeces | place: Denmark | collected 2008/2010 ... | reverse complement strand
TATTAAGAAATAAAATAAAATAAAAAATGAACGAATTCTTTTCCATATTCAATCCTGACTGGTGGGCAGACGAGAACAACAATGCGTTACAAATGACAGATGCTATTTTATATCTGCTCTTTTTAATCCCAGTAGCCTACCTCTTCATTTACGCAATTGCGTCATTGATGAAATACAAGAATCCTTACCCTGAAGCCAAGAAACAACATAAATTCTTGGTGCTCTTCAGCGTACTCCGTAACGGAAAGGAAGTTATAGAATCCATCAATTATTTCCTTGATACACAAATATACCCACGAGAGAAATATGATATAGCAGTAGCTGCTACCCAACTTACGGAGGAAGATTTAACAACTCTGTTGCAAATGCCAGTCAGCATTGTAGTCCCAGATAAAGAGCATTGTACAAAAGTATATGCCATTCAGCAGGTTATGGAACGATATTCTCCTCATGAGTATGATATGATAGTCGTTTTCAACTCTGATAATCGCGTTGTCCCCAATGCATTGCATTTGTTGAATAATGCCTACTACTCCGGCTGTGACTCCATACAAGCACACCGCATGACGGAAAACTTAACAACCAGTACAGCTGTCTTAGCAGCCGCCGGCGAAGAAATCAACAACAATATTTTCCGTAAAGGACATACTAAACTAGGTTTTTCGTCTGCATTACTTGGTTCCGGAATGGCTTTTGATTTCGAAATGTTTCACCGCATCAGCCCGACACTGGAGGGCTCTGACCTTGCCAAAGCTGTAGAAATAAAGCTGCTGGAAGAGAATATATACACTGAATATATGCAGGAAATTATCTGCTATAGTAAAAAGCAGGACAGCGCCCAAGGATATAGCCGAGAACGCCAACGCTGGCTCTCTGCACAATATAATAGTACTTTCCTGGCACTGAGACGTCTGCCATTGGCGTTTCTTCAAGGAAAGTGGGACTATTGCAACAAACTATTCCAGTGGTTGTTGCCATCACGTTTTTTGCTCATTGCCTGCATCACTATTGCGGCAGTAATCTTCACCGTACTTGATTGGACCTTATCCTTCAAATGGTACATACTACTTTTACTCATCATAATTACATTCTTGATGGCTTTACCGGAAGGTGAAATAAACAAGCGTTTCAAACACGCTGTATGGGCATTGCCTATACTGATTTTTGCTTCCATTTTCAGCCATTTCGGACGTATTTTCAGAAGAACAAAAAAGAATAAATGAAAATAGCAATCGAGGCCCAACGTATCTTCCGCCGCGACAAACACGGAATGGATTTTGTCGTTCTTGAAGTCTTAAAAGAACTTCAGAAACGAAAAGATGGCAATGAGTACTATGTACTTGTTGCTCCCGGTGAAGATTGCTGCCTCAAAGAATCAGACAATCTCCACATCATCGAACTGCGTTGCCCCACCTATCCCCTATGGGAACAGATTGCATTACCACGAGCTGTACGCCACTTAAAAGTAGATATATTGCATTGTACCTCAAATACGGCCCCATTGTGGTGCCCCATACCGCTGGTACTTACGTTGCATGATATTATTTACTTGGAACCACGCCAACACCGAAGCCCCTCGCTATATCAAGAAATGGGATGGCATTACCGGCGATTGGTTGTTCCGCGTATCTTAAAGAAATGCAAGAAAATCATCACTGTTTCACATTTTGAATGTACACGCATCCGCGAAGCACTGCACCTGCCTAATAGACAGATAACCGCTGTCTATAATGGATATAACACACATTTCCGTAAGAATGAAACACTTGACGAGAATATTGTCCGGAAATATATTCCACAGGAAGGTTTTCTGTTCTTTTTAGGGAACACAGACCCCAAAAAAAACGCGGCACGCACGCTGAAGGCCTATTCACTTTACCTGAAAGCATCTGCAATAAAACGCCCGTTACTCATTGCGGACTTAAAAGAGGAACATATTGACGCACTCCTCCAGCAAGAAGGTATAACAGATATAAAAGCACATTTATTCTATCCGGGATATATTGACAACCGTGATTTGGCAACCCTCTATAGTGCAGCTTTTGCTTTCCTTTACCCTTCTTTAAGAGAAAGTTTCGGCATTCCAATGCTGGAAGCAATGGCTTGCGGTACTCCCGTAATAACCAGCAATACCTCTGCAATGCCGGAAGTGGCCGGAGCTGACGCCATCCTTGTCAATCCGCAAATGCCGTCAGAAATTGCAGACGCCATCCTGCAATTAGAAAAGAACAATGATCTCTATCGGCAACAATCTGCCTACGGACTGGAACGTGTAAAACAATTCTCTTGGAAAAACACAGCTGAAGAATATGTGAAGATTTACAATGAAATCCATACACCATAAACCCACACCTCTAAAACTATGGCAGACTTCATCATCACCAGCCTCCAATCCTGGGACATCGAGATAGGAAGCACCATCAAGAACACCGCATCCGAGATAGCCAAGAAGCACCGTGTACTCTATGTCAATCCTCCCATGGATATTGCCACAAGGCTGCGCATTGCAACAGGAAAAGGGAAGCTCTCTCCTACCGGCCGCAGGCAGCTGGAAGTCATCCAAAACAAATCGGCTCCATTGCGGCAAATCAATGAAAATCTATGGGTATTGGACTGCCCCTTCATCATACACTCCATAGGACAACTTCCGACATGGCTATTCAACTGCCTCAATCGCCGGAACTGCAAAAAGATTGGCAACTGGATAGTACGACAAGCCAATGTTCTTGGTTTCAAAGACTATACGCATCTGATTGATACCGACCTTTTCCGAAGCCTGCACCTCAAAGAATATATCCGCCCTGCCATCAGCATCTATTACCGACGCGACTACGTCGTCGGCTTTCCCTACTGGCGCAAGCACGGACCGCGTTGCGAAGAAATGCTTGTACGTCAGTCAGATATCGTACTGGCAAATTCCAGTTACTTTGCAAAACAACTCCGGCCTCTGAACCGGCACACATATGTCTTGAATACCGGTGTCAATCTTGAACTATACGATGCCGCCCGTCATTGGGACAAGCCGGCGGATATGCAGGATATCCCCTCACCTATAGTCGGCTATACGGGAGCTATCATCGAAAGCCGCCTGGACAGCGAGCTGCTCTACGACATCGCAAGGCAGCTGCCCGACTATAGTTTTGTCTTCGTCGGACCTGAAGACGAACATTTCAAAAAACACCCGCTACACAAATTGCAGAATGTGTTCTTTACGGGACGTAAGGAAGTGGAAGAACTGCCACAATATATACAGCACTTTGACATCTGCATCAATCCACAGATACTCAATCCTATAACAGACGGCAACTACCCCTTGAAAATAGACGAATACCTTGCCATGGGAAAACCGATAGTGGCCACCAGCACGCATACCATGCGCAGCGTCTTTGCCGGACACACCCACTTGGCAGTCTCGGCAGAAGAATGGATGATGGCACTGAAAACAGCAGCAAGCGAGGCAGGCAATCAAAAACTGGCGGATGCCCGCATTGCCTTTGCACATACACACAGCTGGGGACATAGTGTACAGACAATTTACAATGCCATCACCGAATATACGACAAAAGAATAATTATTCATAACTTTGCACCTTTTTAATATTAAACAGTTATGAATAAAAATTTAGATTGACCATCACACTGGATGGTAAAGAATTCTGGGACTTCAGCGGAACAACCAAGCACAAAGATGAGAAACTGGTAATAGCTGAAATTCTAAAGCAGGTAATCCGCAACGTTTTCAAGAGCGACCGGAAAGCCAGCTTCAGAGAAAGCAAGGAACTCATCCCCATAGAGAACCGGATAAGAAAGATAAAACAAGTCGCCGAACAGGAAAAAGAATAAAAAGACCTTTTATTTGCATTTTTTAGGACAAGTACGGTTTCCAATGGCTTGGAAACCGTAAACCACTGTTTGTCAATAAAAAACATGCGTGCAGACCGTACCCGTTCGGGCTGCAACGCTATTTTATTATCCTTACCTTTGCATCATAAAACAAAGAGAAAACGCTACGAAAAACGCCGTCGCAACAACAAGCAACCTCGCTTTGCGCAATACTTTCCCTTGCAAAAAACATCATAATGAAAAGAAATTTCTATTTACAACATCCCCTGATGGCCATGTGCGACCCCAGAATGCAACAACTGACAGAAAAAGAAGGCTTGAGAGGACTGGGTGCCTATTGGGTCATCATCGAAAAACTGGGAATGCTGCCCGAACCCCGCGCACGACAGGAATACCTCCGTCCCTATTGCGACGGGAAGAAAGTAACACTTGCCTACCTCCTGAAAATTATCCGGGAATACGGACTTTTCGAACTCGAGGAAGACGGATATTTCACGCCGAAAGAGCTGAATCCCCCACGCAAAAATGACGAAAAAACGGCAAAAAAGGGGGAGGCAGAGCCGTATTCCAAGGCAAAAAATGACGAAAAACGGCAAAAAACACCGAGGGAAAACGCCGAAAAACAAGTCCCCAAAACAAGCAACACACTGGAAAACAGCAAATTGCCGAAAACAGCAGAGAAAAATAATAAAGAGAATATAAATAATTATATAAAAACAACAGCAGCATCAGCAGCAGAAGAAGAAGAAACTGCCGCTGCTGCCGATAGGTCTCTTCGACCGTCGGATGCCGGAGGAGTGCCACCGGCAACGTCCGGAGGAGCGCAGACCGCCTGCGACGGCAACGGAGACGACGATGGCAACGGAGACGACGATGGCAACGGCGGCGGCAACAGTGGCGATGACGGCAACGGTGGCGACCAGTCACAACGCCCGGGACACCCCGTGCGGCCGTGGCGCGAAATGGCGGACGACCTTGTCCGCGAAAGCTCCTGGCTGGACATCGCCTGCATGAAAAGCGGCTACGGATGCCTGCTGAAACGCTACATCCGGGAAGCGGTGAAGATATTCAAGCAACATGTCGAAGCCTACGGAAAAGGAGGCAACTTGCTGGATATGAGCGATGTGCAAGGATATTTCGTCAACTACGTCAGTGCCGGAAGCCGGACTTCACGCACCCTGCACGAAGCCCTCTGCACCCTGGACACCCACCGGCAGGCCGCCGCCCCTCCCGACCCCCATCGCTACGAGCAACTGGTGGACGGCAAACGCACCTACCTGGGCTGCCCCATCCCCGACGACGCGCCGCCCCGACCGGACAGCAACGCCTTCTGGAACGAGACGACCCGTTCCTGGACCTCGCCGCAACAACCGCCGTCGCAGAAAAGGCCGAAGCAGCAACCCGGCTGAAACGCCACACTCCGGCATCCGGAATGCCACACTTCAACGTTCCGAATGCCACACTTCAGCACCCCGAATGCCACACCTCAGCATGTCCCAAGTGTGGCATTTCCCCTCGTGAAGTGTGGCATTTCCCCCCACGAAGTGTGGCATCGGAAGGGGGAAAACCATTCATGTATAATCATTTTTCAGACAAAAGAACAAAAAGACAAAACAAGAAAACAAACAGGTTCTTTTGTTCTTATGTCAAACAAACTGAAATCATTATGAGAAATTTCCATCAACACGGTATCGACACCCGTGGCCGCATCAGCGGCAAAATCAAGACCATCTGTCCGCAATGCAACGACACCCGCGGACACAAAGGCAACAAATCACTCTCCGTAGACCTGGACAAAGGCTTGTGCTACTGCCACCACTGCGGCTACAAGTTCTACGTGCCCGACGATGCCGAAGAGCGCCTGAAGCAGCAGCGCCGCGACATGCGCCGAAAACCCGCCGCACCGCCCCAGCACTTCCGCCGCCCCACCTTCGACCCTGCCCGGATGCAACTTTCCGAGAATCTGGAACGCTACTGGACCACCGTACGCTGCCTGCCTCAGGAACTGCTGCGCGCCCTGCGCATCACCGAAGAGACGGTGCGCCTGCCCGAAACCGGCCAGGAGGAGAACTGCATCTGCTTCAACTACTTCGAGAACGGAGCACTCGTCAACACCAAGTACCGCAGCGCCCTGAAGCACTTCATGATGGTGAAGGGAGCCGAGCTCATCCCCTACAACGTGGACAGCATTCTGGACACCCCGGAGTGCATCATCACCGAAGGCGAGTTCGACGCGGCAGCCGTCATCGCCGCCGGACGCAAGGACGTCGTCTCCGTGCCCGCCGGTGCACAGAGCAACCTCACGTGGCTGGACCGCTTCGTCGAGTCGCACTTCGAAGACAAGCAGGCCATCTACATCGCCGTAGACGAAGACCCGGCCGGGCAGTCGCTCCGGCAGGAACTCACGCGTCGCCTCGGAGTGGAACGCTGCCGCATCGTGCACTTCGGCGAGGGCTGCAAGGATGCCAACGAACACCTGGTGAAATTCGGTGCCGAAAGCCTCCGCATCTGCATCGAGCAGGCCGAAGAAGTCCCCCTCGAAGGCATCTTCACCGCCGAAGACTGCCGCGACGACCTGCGCTCCCTCTACGAGAACGGCCTGCAACGCGGTGCGGACACCGGTTGGGACAACTTCGACGAACACTGCACCCTCGAACCCCGCCGCCTGCTGGTCATCACCGGACGCCCCGGCGACGGCAAGTCCGAATTCACCGACGAACTGGTGCTGCGCCTCTGCCTGCGCCACGAGTGGAAAATCGCCTTCTTCAGCCCCGAAAACATGCCCATCGCCTACCACCTGCACAAGCTGGCGGAGAAGCTGACCGGCCACCGCTTCACCCCCGGACCGGGCATGACGGAAGCCGTCTACGAGCAGGCGGTGGGCTGGCTGGACCGCAACGTGTCGCACATCCTGCCCGACGACGGGAGTTACGGCATCGACCACATCCTCGAGAAAGCCCGCCAGGTGGTGCGCCGCAAAGGGGTGCGCATCCTCGTCATCGACCCCATGAACCGCCTGGAGCAACATCTGGAACCGGGGCAGACGGAAATGGCCTACATCACCGACACGCTGAACAAGCTGGGACGTTTCGCCATCCTCAACCAGTGCCTCGTCATCCTCGTGGCCCATCCCCGCAAGGTGAACCGCAACGAAAAGGACGGCACCCTGCGCCGTGTCGAGATGAACGACATCAACGGCTCCGCCAACTTCGCCAACATGTCCGACTTCTGTCTCGTGGTAGACCGCAACGACACCAAGCAGATGGTCACCGTCTACATCGAGAAAGTCCGCTTCAAGCATCTGGGCAGCGCACACACCGATGCCAAGTTCGTCTACAACCACCTGAACGGCCGCTACTGGCCCTGCGAGGAAGACATCGTCCACACGCCCGAAGGGGACAGACCGGGACCGGTGAACACGCAGTTCGACAACGAAAATTGGTTGAAAAATAGTGACGAACAAGGTAGGTTATTCGAGTAAAAATCCGTATCTTTACAAGGCAGGAAAAGGATGCAGGCTCCCCCCCCAGACTGTCCGAGAACTCTTGTTATGCTTTCCTTTAGGCACGGATTACGCGGATTTCGCGGAAAAGATAAAGAAAAATCTGTGAAATCCGCGTAATCCGTGCCCAAAATCATAACATAACGTAAGCGATGACCGAGTTCTCGGACAGTCTCCCCCTTGTAGCCTTGTCGACTTGTTTACTGAAAGCAGGCCCAAGACATGCGAAACTTAAAAAACATATAACCTGAACTTTAAGAATAATGATGAAACAGAATGATTCCTTTGCAGAGCCCCGTTTCCCCGTCCGCAGCTACGGGAAAGGCGAACTGGCCATGTACTACCTTCCGGGCATTGCCCAGCAGACCGCCGTCAACCGGCTGAACGAATGGATACGCACCGCCCCCGGTCTGGAACAACGCCTGCTTGCCACGGGCATGAACCCCTATTGCCGACGGTACACGCCCGCGCAAGTGCAGCTGATGATTGATGTCTTCGGGGAGCCTTCTTAAAAGGAAAGGAAGGAAGGGGGAAGGATTAATCCTTAATCCCTACCCCTTCCCCACTTTGAAAAGAAAATAAAAACAGCTCCCCAAGAGTTGTATATCTGTATAACTTCTTATATCTTTGTACCATGAGAAAGATAATCGCATATAAAGAGTATTTCAGCGACTTCATAAAGAAACTGTCAAAAGACGAAACGAACAAAATTCGCCGTGCTTTAGACTTATTTAAAGTAGAAGGTAAAATCCCAAGTCACTTTATAAAGTTTATACGAGATGGCATTTATGAATTTCGTGTAAATTATGGAAACAATGAATTTCGCATCTTTTTCATATATGACGGTGATACTATTGTTGTACTTTTTAACGCATTCAAAAAGAAGACACAGAAAACACCTGATAGTGAAATCAGAAAGGCTTTAAAATTAAAGGAGGAATATTATGGCACTAAAAGAAATCAGTAAAGACATCTACGATGTGGATGCATGGCTGGACGAAGAACTTGGCAAAGAAGGAACTCCCGAACGTGAAAAAAACCGCGAAAAAACATGGGAAGAGTACAATGCCCAAATCCTATTGGATGCCCGTAAAAATGCAAGGCTTACACAAGCGGAGCTTGCCAAACGTATAGGAGCCGACAAAGGTTATATTTCAAGAATAGAAAGAGGACTTACAGTTCCTACGGTTTCCACCCTGTATCGAATTGCAGCAGCCATGGGACTGACAGTGGAATTACGGCCTATGTAAAATCAAGCCGGACGGACTGCCCGAAAAAACCTTGTCATGCCCTCTTTCAGGGCGCGGAATTACGCGGAATAACACGGATTTTTCTTTATCTTTTCCGCGTAATCCGCGAAATCCGTGCCTAAAATCATAAGTACTCAATCAAAATAAATTCGTACTATAAATGGGAATTTATACATTTACGATTTGACGATTTACGATTTACGATTGAAGTTTGTATTGTCAAACAACCGCTCATCAGCAGGCAGGGTTATGATTGCATGAGTAACTTCAATCGTAAATCGTACATCGTAAAATCGTAAATCCCCTAAATTATCATTTAGTCACCTATTTATTATGTGAACTAATTATGAACACTTACTTAACATAACGTAAGCGATGACCGCACATCCCTAACCCCTAATCCCTAACCCCTAATCCTTAACCCCTAATCCTTAATCCCCAATAACCTCCCTTATCCTCCCCCCTCCTCCTCCTTCCTCCCCCAACCTCCATCCCTCCCTGCCCCATGTACTATCTTTGTATCAACGAAACGGAGCAGAGGCCATCGCCGCGGAGACCGCGCTGTCCACTTCGGAAACTAATAATTAATAATTTAAAATTAATCAACATGTCAACAGCATTGGTAGTGCGCACACAGCGCCACAAGAAAATCGGGGACAGCAACTCCCCTATGGTCCACACCCTGAAACGCAAGCCCCAAGATGCCAAAATCTTCGACCTTGCCCGTATAGCACAAGACATTGAAGCGCTGGGCGCCATGTCGGCCGAAGACGTGGAGCACGTAGGCAAGGCCATCGTACGGCAGATGCGCCAGACGCTTACGGACGGCAACAGTGTCCGTCTGGACGGTTTCGGCATCTTCCACACCACCTTCAAGTGCCGTGCCACCGAAGTGGCCAAAGACTGTACCGTAAAGAACATCGAGCGCGTCAACATCCGCTTCAAGGTGGCCAACACCCTCCGGCTGGTGAACGATGCCAACGCCACCACCAAAGGCGGAGCCAACAACCTCGTCTTTGAGCTTGTATCCGAAGACAAGAACAGCTCCGGAGGCGGTTCCGGAGACAACACCCCCGGTGGCGGCGGTTCGGACGGAAACCAGGGGGAGAATCCGCTGGGATAGGGGAAAAGTGATGAGTGATGAGTGATGAGTGATTTGCTTGTGTTCACAAATCACCCATCCCTTATAACTCATAACTTATAACTTATAACTTATAACTCATAACTTACAACTTACAACCATCATCATGAGTACAAAATCATCAGCCTGGGACAAAATTCTGAAAGTAATCATTGCTGTAGCTTCGGCACTTTTGGGCGCATTCAGCGCACACGCCATGAACAGCGGTGGTTCCCTTTAGCGAACAGCCCCCAAAGGCAAACAGTAGAAAAAAATGAGAAAAATCGACTTGATTGTGATACATTGCAGCGCCACGTGCGAGGACCGTCCCTTTACCGGGCAGGCTCTGGAAGCCGCGCACCGCCGACGTGGATTTGACGGCACGGGCTATCATTTCTACATCCGCCGTGACGGACAAATCCTGACCACACGCCCGGTCGAGAGGGCCGGCGCCCACGCCCGGGGCTACAATGCCCACTCTATCGGAATCGCCTACGAAGGCGGATTGGACCACTATGGAAATCCCAAAGACACGCGCACGGAATGGCAGCGCCACTCACTCCGCGTACTGGTACGCGCACTGCTAATGGACTATCCGGAAGCAAAAGTGGCGGGACATCGCGACCTCAGCCCCGACCTGAACAACAACGGAGAGGTGGAACCGGTGGAATGGACCAAGCAATGCCCGTGCTTCGAGGTGAAAAAGGAGCAGTGGTAACCAAGAAAAGAGAGGGTATACACCCTCTCTTTTAATAAAATATAGTATCTTTGCTATCAAATGTGTTTCATACCTAATATATGGCAAAAATAAGAATAAAGAATTTCGGCCCCATCAGGCAAGGCTGTCCGGATGATGACGGTTGGATAGACATAAAGAAAGTTTCTGTATTCATCGGGAATCAAGGAAGCGGTAAAAGCTGTGTCGCCAAATTGATTTCCACTTTCACTTGGATAGAGAAGGCATTGGTCAGAGGCGATTATGCAATAAGTGACTTTTCCGCAGTAAAGTTCAGAAAGACCTATTGCGGATACCACCGTATAGCAAATTACTTTTTTAACAATGCCCACAGCGATGCTGCCGAAATAGAATATGAAGGTGAGGCTTATTCAATGAAATATCAGAAAGGTGACTTTCAGATATCCGAAAAGCAGTCTCGGAAGTATTTCCTGCCACAGATAATGTACGTGCCTGCCGAGAGAAATTTTATCAGTATCATAAAAGAAGCCAAGTCGTTCAAGTCTTTGCCGGATTCGCTGCTGGAATATATTACAGAGTTCAATAATGCTAAGGATGAAATCAAGGATGGCCTGTCTCTGCCGATTAATGATGCAGAAATAAAATATGACAAGCAGCATGACGTGATAAATGTGACCGGAAACGATTATCAGGTGGAACTGTCGGAAGCATCGAGTGGATTCCAGTCACTGGTTCCTCTCTATCTGGTTTCCTACTATCTGGCCAATGCTGTAAGAAGACAGGTTGAGAATCCGCAAAAAATGAGCCATAATGAATCCCAACGCTTTAATGATGCCGTCAAATCCATTTGGGCTGATACGACTCTGACTGACGAGCAGAGAAGGATTGCTCTGTCGGCAGTATCTTCACAGTTCAATAAAACGGCTTTTATCAATATCGTTGAAGAGCCGGAACAAAATCTGTTTCCGGTTTCACAGCGGAATATGTTGTATAGCTTATTGGAATTCAATAATTATTCGGCAGAAAACAAGTTGGTTATAACCACCCACAGCCCGTACATCATAAATGATTTGTCCTTGGCTGTCAAGGCTAAACAAGTTGACACAACGATGGGAGTTGCCGGAACAGAAAGCGATTTGAAGGAATTGGACAGAATCGTCCCGATAAAATCTCTTTTATCTCCGGATGACCTGGTAATATATGAGATAAATAATCGGGGAACTGTATCCAAATTGGCAGATTACTGTGGACTTCCTTCTGATGAGAACTATCTGAATGAACTTCTGGCAGAAAGAAACCGGGAAAGAGGAAGAAACCCAACAGGTGTGTGACGGGTTGCTCCATTATGACAATGAGCTGATTTTTGTAGAATTGAAGGACAGACAATATAGAGGTTGGGTAAAGACAGGCTGTGAACAACTGGTTGCAACCGTAGAACATATAAGTAGAACCTCTTCATTCAAGAATTTTTGTTCCGTAAAGGCCTATATATGTAATAGGCAACGGCCATTTTTTAGTGCAAATTATAACTGCCATATACAGGATTTTAAAAACAGAACAGGACTGGAATTGAATATTATGAGAAAAGTCACCCTATAAGGACAAAAGCTTTGCCACCTCATTTTTTATTCATACATTTGTTTTAATTAAGCAAAATGCGCATCAAACAAAGTTCAGCCGTATGAAGTACCCTATTGGAATACAGAGTTTTGAGAAAATCCGTCTTGGTGAGTACACCTATGTAGACAAAACTGCATTGATTCACCAATTGGTTAATACAAGTAACTACTACTTCTTGAGCCGCCCACGGAGATTCGGAAAGAGTCTGCTCATCAGCACACTGGAAGCCTACTTCAACGGACAGCAGGAACTATTCAAGGGACTGGAAATGGAACGGCTCGAAAAAGAATGGACGAAATATCCGGTACTGCATTTGGATTTAAACACAAGCAAATACGATGAAAAGAACAGCCTTATCAATGTATTGAACGATACCCTCTGCCAGTGGGAAAGCATCTACGGAACTGTCCCCAGCGAAGTCAACCCCGAACTGCGTTTCAAGGGAATCATCCGCCGCGCCTACGAGCAGACCGGCCAGCGCGTGGTCATTCTCGTGGACGAATACGACAAACCCATGCTCCAGGCCATTGGTGACGAAGAGCTGCAAAATGAATATCGCAACACACTCAAAGCCTTCTACTCCGTAATGAAAACGCAGGACCGGTATATCCGCTTCGGATTCCTGACGGGGGGGACGAAATTCGGAAAGGTCAGTGTGTTCAGCGACCTGAACAACTTGATAGACCTCTCCATGGACCGACAGTTCCAGACGCTCTGCGGAATGACCGACAAAGAGATACACACCTATTTTGAAGAACCACTGCACCAGATAGCCGAAAACTACGGTATCACCTACGACGAAGTCTGCCTGCGACTGAAAGAACGGTACGACGGCTACCGCTTCCGCCAGAACGGAACCAATCTGTATAACCCCTTCAGCCTGCTGAATACCTTCCGTTCCTTGGAGTTCGGCAGCTACTGGTTCGAGACCGGTACCCCCACCTACCTTGTGAAACTGCTGAAGGAAAACAACTTCTGCCTACCCGACCTCACGAGCGAAGGGGTGACTGCAGAGACTTTCAACCATGTGGATTTCCTCATAGAAACACCGCTTACAATGATTTATCAAAGCGGCTATCTCACGATAAAGGGGTATGACGAAGAATTCAACGCCTATCAATTAGGATTCCCAAACAAAGAAGTGGCCGAAGGATTCATCAAATACTTGATTCCCTACTATATGCCCTACCGTTTGCAATAGGTAGTACCGCATGGGGATGAACCTCTCGTTGGAGAAAAAGAGTATAGTCGAGGGAAGATTGAATAAAAGTGAACTCTATTTTTTTCTCAAACACAAAAATAAACCAGAAAGAATTCCTGTACAAACAGCTTTTGCCAAGTCTAATCTTTTCTTTATTAAATATAAAAAAGCTCTTTTAGGTACTACCAAAAACAATTGATACCCACAAGCCAAATATTTATCAATGCCCTGACAATTACGCCAAGCATAAATTAGCCGTGAACGGGTCAAATAGTATTCACGAAATGGGGTTTCTTTAGGAATACTCATACTTTCTTTATGATATACAACTGAAGTAGGTTCGTAAAACAACTTATAACCGACTTCACGCATACGGCGACTCCAATCAAACTCCTCATAAAAGAGAAAATAGACCTCGGTCATCGTCCCAACCTCCTCTATCACTTCACGACGTACCATCATGGCTCCTCCATGCAATACCTCAGTTTCATGCGGAAACATAAAATCCCCACGACGGGAAGGATCAAAGCTCTCCGTTGTATGCTTTAATGTTATGGGTGTCATTTCACAATATCCATAATATTGGATTATATCTGGCTTATATAAGAATACAATACAAGGTGACACCCCTGCAAATGATTTATTTTTCAAGCGATTAACCATATTCTCCAATATTGGTGTTTTTATCACCATATCATTATTCAAGAAGAAAATATAGTCACCTTTTGCGTACTGATATCCTAAATTATTGCCTCCGGCAAAGCCTAAATTCTTATCACTGCTAACAACTATTGCATCTGGACATGTTGCTTTTATCAATTTCACATCATCACCTTTTGATGCATTATCCACAACAATTATTTCGTAAGGATACTCCTCAAATTGATTTAAAGATGCTATCAGCTCGCAAGTATCTTTCCATCCATTATAATTGATTGTTATAATTGATACCATAATCTTCTGTCTAAAAGTGAAACCAACGATGCAATATACTTCGCAAATCAACTCTTACTATACCCTTTACCAATCCTTTTTTCACCATCATCGGCAAAGCATAAAAAGTTAGTAATGGCAATAGTTTATATGTGTTTTTGCTCATAAAATTCCAATGTCCGGGCGATGAAAAATGGATTTCCAAGAAGCTTTGCAGGAAATATTCCTTTTCACTTTCTGCTATTTTGGATGATGCACACACTCTATAAAGATGATAAAGGCTCATTTTCAATAAATCTACCAAAGCTCCTGAATAAAAAGGCTGTTCTGCCAATGAATATATATAATCAGCTTTTAACCTCTGAGTTCCCAAATACTGTTCTCCAAGAAATGCAGTATATCCATCTTGTTCTTTGACACTTGTTACAGATTGAGGATTGTATGTAAAAAATAGAGTACAATCAGATATTAGACGACAAGAACGTGCTCTTATAATAACCTGATATGTAAACCAAGGGTCATCAATCAAGTAATGGGGTACACAACATATTTTATTTTTACGTAAAAAATCAGTCCGATAGAGCTTATTCCAAGTTGCGACAAATATATTTTTTCCTTGTCCATAACGATATTGAGCAACAGCATAATCTCCTTCTTCAACTAAAACATCGTCATATTGACATCCACCCGGATATATATTTCCTTGTACATCTTTACGGACAAATGATGCTGCTACAAAATCAACAGGGTGTTCCACCATTTTCCGATAAAGTATCTCAATGCAATCAGGTATAATCACATCATCACAGTCCATTGTAAAAAGGTATTGCCCCGTAGCATACGTAACAATGGCATTACGCGCAGCACCAGTCCCTTGATTATGTTTTTGATCTATAATACGTACAGCATTTCTTCTGGGATGCTCTGCTATTATCCGACGAACAATATCCATACTATTACCTTTATCATCTACAAAAATAAATTCAATATTCGGATACGTCTGATTAAGAGCAGACAGCAATGTCCGTTCCACAAGATTTGCAGCATTATATATGGGAATCCCCAATGTTACTTTATCCATACAAAATATCTACTCTTTTTATATTGTGAGTTCTTCAAACAATTGTACCCATCTCGGAACAATTCTTTCAATATCGTATCTATGAACATTTACAGAAGCTTGGTATCCCATAGTTTTACGAATTTCATCATTTTCAATTACATAAGATATTTTACAGGCTAGTTCCTTGATATTTTGAGGCTCTACTAAAAAACCATCCACTCCATCAACTATAATTTCTTTTGGTCCACACGGACAAGCAAATGACACAACTGGCAATCCATATGCCATAGCTTCTACAATGACAAGACCAAACCCTTCGAAACGAGAACTTAAAACAAACAATGAACTTGTTTTAAAACATTCGCCTATCTGTAAAGTATGATGTTCTAAAAAGCATGAGTCTTCTAATCCTAAGGAAATCAGCTGTTTCTGCAAATTTTCTCTCAATATTCCCTCTCCATATATATGCATTGTCCAGTCCTTATGCGTATTAGCCACCTCCTTCCAAGCTTTCAACAACAAATCGAACCCTTTTTGATGCTCATACCTTCCCACCGCAATTACCCGTTTATTCTCGCATCGTGATACCCCATCAGGAATGATAGTTAGTGGATTAGGAATAACCGCCAAATTATGCAGTTCCGTCCAAGCTTTTTCATCTTCATGAGTCAACAGAATAAACTTATCAAGCTTACTTAATGAAGCGATAATATTTTCCCGGTATCTACGTTTTAACCACATTGGCAGGAATTTCGACAAATGTGGATTCATCGAATCCATATAACGGCTCTTATCAACATGATTTTCTGCAATCTTCACACTTCCATCAGTCATACTTGCAATGAATCCAACTTCCCTACGAGTCATAATCACCGTAATATCCGGTTTAATCTGATTCAGACATCTATTCAAACGTTTCTTATGTAGATAACGTTTATGGAAGAACTCCCAAACACGTCTACAAGGAGAAAAATAATCATCATAGTTAATATTCAACTGATGTACTTTGACAGAAGGATGTAAAGTGAAAAAAGGAGGATATTTCCCTCCATCAGTTGTGACAATATGTATCTCATAGCCCAATTTTTCAGCAAAATAATTTGCCTTGACTGTGAGAACACGCTCCCCACCCCCTGAAACATGAAGTGCAGGATTACAATATACTATTTTTAATATCCTATCCATTGAATCTTATTCAGAGCAAAGATAAAAAAAGTTGTTCATCTTTCTACATACAAACCATTTTATTGTTATTTTTGCTCAATAATACAAGAAAAGATATGCCACATGAATCACGCGTAAAGAAATCATTGCTTAATGCTCGGGTTAATATGATATTCTATTTTCTAAATCTTGCACTATCCTTCTTCTCCAGAAAAATTTTTTTAGATACACTTGGTGCTGATTTTATGGGATTAACCGGTACTCTACTTAATCTTTTAGGATTTCTGAATCTCGCAGAACTGGGCATCGGCATGGCTATAGGATATGTATTATACAAACCCTTATATCAACATGATGAAAATAAAATCAATGAAATAATTTCTGTCTTCGGATACATCTACCGTTGGATTGGACTAAGTATATTAGGAGCTGGATGCCTACTTGCATGTTTTTTGCCATTAATATTTTCAAATACAGAGTTTCAACTATCAGTTATCTATTTTGCCTATTTTTCATATTTAACAACTTCACTTATCGGATATTTTGCTAATTACAAACAAACTTTATTAGGCGCCGACCAAAGAAATTATGTAGTGACTGCATACTATCAAAGTGCTGTATTGCTAAAAACCCTAATACAAATGACTCTAACTTACTATACAGGAAATTACTATCTTTGGATTAGCATGGAGTTAATATTAGGCATAACTTATACTTTTATTCTAAACTGGAGAATAAAAAAAACATACCCATGGCTCCATAGCGAAGTCAAACAAGGAAAATCACTACTCAAAAAATATCCTGAAATCATCAAATACACCAAACAGTTATTCATACATAAGATAGCATGTTTTGTACAATTTCAAACAACCCCTTTCCTCATATATGCATTTGTATCACTGAAAACTGTAGCCTATTATAATAACTATACACTCATTATTGATAAGATAGCCCAACTCATCAATAATCTGCTCAGTAGTACCAGCGCCGGAGTAGGCAACCTTATTGCTGAAGGAAATACCAAACACATTCAAATCGTTTTCTGGGAGCTCTTAAGTTTTCGTTTTCTTATTGCCGGCACAATTTCTTTCTGCCTATATCAACTGACAGAAGCTTTTATTTCACTATGGTTAGGAGCTGAATATATTATGCCTAATCATATTCTATTCTTGATTATTTTCAACTCATTCGTTGGATATACAAGAGGAGCAACTGACCAATTTTTACAAGGATACGGTTTATTTCATGACATATGGGCACCTATTGCAGAGGTCGTAATTAATTTGACTGTAGCAATTATTGGGGGGTATTTATGGGGACTCCCAGGAATATTGATGGGAAATATCACAAGCCTTATCTTAATTGTAGGTATTTGGAAACCTTACTTCCTTTATAGTAAAGGATTTAAAATTTCAGTTATCCATTACTGGGTGAGATATATAAAATATATGATATTAATTATATTACCAGCAATAGTTTGTATATATTTATGGCCAGCACAAGATTTTTCACCTGAAGTTTCTTTCAACAATTGGATTCTATATGCAACTATTTCATGCATAACTTACCTTTTGTTCGCTGTTATACTGTTCTTCTTATTTACACGAAGTATACGTACATTTATTAGACGGATATTACATAAATAACTTCTACTAAAATGCACCAGGTGGACAAAACATTTTCCTTACTTTCAATTTAAACAGTGTAATAAAGAACATATCATACAGAAAAACATTATGGGTCATCAGTAAAAAACGTCCAATTTTATCTATTAAATAATCAGGAACATAATATTTTACAAGGTAGTCCATATTACTTTTAATCAAGCAGCGCAAATGTTTTCTTCGAGTGGTTCCAGAAATAGTATCCAAATAATGATAATCAGATTTCAATGTACGGCAAAACAGTAAATGAATGCACTTAAATATACCTTGTTGTTGCACTGATGTCAGTTTCACATTTGCTATATATTGATTTATAACAGTTTTACATGAAAAAAAAGTTGTATATTCAGATACAAACGGAGTCACTATTTTCGACATAGTGCCTTCATAACTTATATAATTATAATCAGCTTTATTCCCGACCGAAATATAATCACAACATGACATACATTCCAATACAAATAACACATCTTCAGAGAAACGAAGAGCAGTATTAAAACGCAAATGATATTTATTCAAAAAACAACAATCAAATAATTTTGCACAAGCACTAAACATATTGTAAATCTCACTCCCAATAAATAAAGAAGGAATGTCCGCCTGAGTATAAACATGAGAAAAGAAATTAAAAGACTTTATTGCCTTCCCATTTTCTTGACACCTTTTATATCCCTGAACTGTAAATCCTAAACCAATCTGAGAATCAGGAAGTAAGCGATAAAGGTTTATCAAGTAATCAATATCGACATAGTCATCCGAATCAATAAATACCGCATAGCGACCTATTGCATTATCTAATCCCTTATTACGCGCAGCGCTTAAACCTGCATTCTTCTGATGAAAAACACGAATCCGTCGATCTTTTTTAGCCCAATTATCACTGATTACTCCACAATCATCAGGACTACCATCGTCTATTAACAACAGTTCAAAATCTGTAAAGCTTTGTTTTAATATACTTTCTATACAATATGATAAGTACTTTTCTACTTTATATATAGGTACTATTACTGATATTAATGGTTTTTGTTCCATATTTTTCTTATTTACATTCTTATCCATTCTTCCGGTACAACATCATCCGTCTCAAAATAATACCACCAGCGTTTTGGTGCAATAACAATTTTATTGTCATGGGAATTAAGAAAAGCACTCCACCAACTAAATGTAGAATTAGCTATAATATTATGATTGCATGAACTCATTAGAAACATATCTTGCCAAGAATCATTCCCCCTATTACCATCAATATAGAAAGCGTCTTCCAACTTTATATTTTCCTTCACATAATCCATATCATCAGAAAAGACATAGAAAACCGGGGTATCCATATGCTCTTTCATATATTGAATTGCCCTTTCAAAATAATCGTTAGGACAACATTTACTCAATCCTTCAAAATCTGGTTTCAAATAATCACCGCGACGTACATGCAAACTTACACTGTTAGGAGTCTTTTCTATTTGGTTTAAAACATCTCTTGTATAAGAAGAAATCATTCTTTTGTCAAATCGAAATGTATCCAATATCTCTTGCTTGGCATGAACAAAATACAAAGGACTCTGCCAAGTTCCTTTAAAATAGCAATTTTCATGTGGATGTTGAAATACCTCATCATAATATATAAAATTTTCTTTAACACTTACCTCTTTAAAGAAAAGGCTGATTAATTTAAAATAAGGTAATTCCATAGCCCCCAAGAACTCTACTAAACGTATATATATCCTTTGGAAAATATTAAGTCCTTTATAAGGATGTACTTTAAACAATTTATCAAGCTCATATCCATTATGTTCAAAACGTAATTTTTTATGTAATAAGAAACAACAAGCTTCTCTTCCTCTAAAACGCAGTTCACATAAAAATGCGTACTGAAACATAACATTTCCTAATCCCCAACATGGCAATACTATTTTCATAATTTATTTCCTTTTTGAACCAAACATATATACAAATTGTATTTTCAACAAGCCTCTCATCCATAAATCAAAAAACAGATAACAACGATTCAACAACAAAAATCGAGCAATCCGATCTGACAAGTAGTCAGGACGAAAACAATATTTTATCCAATCGGAATATGTCAGTACCAATGATTTCAAAAAAGTTTTTCGTAACTTATAAGATTCTTTTGGTAAACTAACATACTAAAGTTTCGCAAGTGAAAATTCACAAGCGTGATTTAACGTAATTTTGGAAT
>ERZ779894.1829-NODE-1829-length-20325-cov-2.765812_pt1 | contig 20325 bp, 16 predicted proteins | sample MGYA00511587_ERZ779894 | MGnify/ENA primary metagenome ERZ779894 (study PRJEB29588, sample SAMEA2160490) | human gut metagenome | biome: human gut; feature: human-associated habitat; material: faeces | place: Denmark | collected 2008/2010 ... | reverse complement strand
CTTTTTGGAATGTGTTATGATACAAATACTTTCCCTTGTTTTTTACGTGGAGGAAAATATGATGGAAATCGTTCGCCATGCGGAGTTGACAGTCGCATACGAGGAAAAATATCAGACCATAGACGGTTTTGGTGTGAACATCCACAGCAAATATTGGAATGGCGGTGCGCTGCGCCCTGTCGTTGATTTTTTGGTGGATGATTTGGGTGCCGTGCTGTTTCGTGTGGATGGATATGGTAATGCAAATTGGATTGATCCAAACAATGACAGCGACGCGACATGTTTGTGTGAAGGCTGTTTTGCGCGCGTTTATCAATCCGCCGATTTTCAAAACATGTTGGGACTTTGCAAACACCTGAACGCGCGCGGAATAGAACCATATATCACCGTCAGTGGTGTGGCACCCACCTGGATGTGTGCAGAGGATGGCGTGACACTGCTAAAATTTGATTGGTATGCGCAGATGCTTGCAGATTACGCTTTTTGGCTTCGCCAATGCGGTGTAGTGTTTCATTTGTTCGGTCCTCTTAATGAGACCGATTTGGGACCACCGGAGGGACCGTTTGTTTCTCCCGCTTCTTTTTGTGATGCTTGCCGCGCGGTTGTTCGTCAATTGGATTTGCGTGGTATGCAGGATGTAAAGCTGGTGGTTGCAGAACAAAACGGTGCACAGATGGATTATGTGAAAGCTTTGCTTTCTGATCCAGACTTGTGCGATCGAATTGCTGTGACGAGTATGCACTTATACGGCGATTGGCATGTTGATTCTTTTGTGCGGTATGTTGCACAACATGCACCACACGTACATCCATGGATCACGGAATTCGGTGATTTGGATCAAAGTACTGCGCGCGAAGAACAAATTGCCTGGAGTTGTCTAAAACGGTTATTTATGGTGTTAGAGGACGGCGCGCAGGGGGCGCTATTTTGGGATGCGTTCGACAATTATCATGATCATGATCATGCATGGACAACATTTGGATTATTAAAAAACGCATGGGATGTTTATATTCCCAAAAAGCGTTATTATGCACTCAAACATATTTTTCGCTTTGTACGCCCGGGATTTCAGCGCATTGGCGCATATAGTACATTGAAACATATGCCTTTTCTTGCCTTTGCCGATGAAACGACAGGTGCATTTACGGCGGTTGGTATGAATCCGTTGAACGAAGGGATACACGTTAATTTAAACCTTGGCTGGTTTGCGCCGCAAGACGGGTTGAAATATTTGCAATTCGATGCATTTCGGACCAACCATTTTGAAGATTGTGCGTGTGTCACAACACCGGTTATCAATCTAAAAAATCGTGGCGGCCAGTATTTTACCACGACGTTATTGCCACATAGCATTTTTACAATTACGAATATTACAAAAATCGATTTGTTATGCCCTTGAACATTGATGCGAAACCAATGTTCTCCAAAAAATAATGATAAAAAATATTGAAAAAAGGCTTGATTTTCAATCTGTGTTATGATATAATCAATCGAAATATTGATTAAGTCTATGTAAAGAGGTGCAAAAATGAAAGAAGGACTTCATCCGGAATATAAAGATGCGACGATCACCTGCGCGTGCGGTGCCGTTATTCATACCAAATCTACCAAAGGCGATATGAAAGTGGAAATTTGTTCCAAATGTCATCCGTTTTTTACCGGAAAGCAAAAATTGGTAGATGCCGGCGGTCGTGTCGATAAGTTTAAGAAGCGTATGAGTGGCATGACCAAATAATATATTCCAAACGGAATGGATTGCGTAAAGCGACCGAACGAAAGGGTGAGGGAGAGATTGTGACCGGCATGGTCGGTACAACCTCCCCTTTCTTTGTTATTTTTTGACGTTTTCACAAACTGACGGATTCTCTTTTTTTCTGTATGCTCGATGTGATGTTTCTTTTGATGAACATTGTCGTTGTATTTTGATTTGCGCATAGGAGTACGGTATTTTTATGATCATTTCCGATATGAGACAAAATGATCCCATGACGAATGCTATGATAACAGAACAGGACAGCGCGTATGCGCGTGCTGTTTTGGTTGCTTTGTGTTGTGATGGCGATGATGCGCATGATGTAGAGGTTTCTTTTGCGGAGCTGGAACGTCTGTTGGAAACGGCCGGTGGAACAGTGGTTGCTAAGATGATTCAAAATCGTCCGTCTCCCGATCCACGTACCTGTATCGGTGCGGGAAAAACAGAAGAATTAAAAGCGCTTTGTGATGCAAACGACGTTTCTCTCGTAGTGTTTGACCGAGAATTAACACCCTCCCAAATCCGAAATTTGGAGGCTTCCTTGGGAGATGATGCGCGTGTAATTGACCGCAGCATGTTGATCTTGGACATTTTTGCGCTGCATGCAAATAGCAACGAAGGAAAAATGCAGGTAGAGCTGGCGCAATTAAAATATACGGCACCTCGATTGACCGGACAAGGTGAAGCACTGTCTCGTTTGGGGGGCGGTATTGGTACCAGAGGCCCCGGAGAAACAAAACTGGAGACAGACCGACGCCATTTACAACGGCGGATTAAAACCTTGGAACAACAGATCGACGAAATGGAAGAAAACAGAGCGGTACAGCGAAAACAACGCAAGCGCGCCGGTATTTTTTCTGTTGCAATTGCCGGGTATACCAATGCCGGAAAATCCACTTTGCTGAATGCACTGACTGGTGCGGGGATTTTGGCGCAGGATAAACTGTTTGCCACATTGGATCCAACAACAAGAAAATATACGCTTCCACATGGCACGGAAATTCTTTTGACCGATACGGTTGGATTTATTCGCAATTTACCACATCATTTGATCCGCGCTTTTCATTCTACGTTGCAGGAAGTGACCTATGCAGATTTGATCGTGGTTCTGATCGATGCTTCTGATCCGGAGTGGCGCGGGCAATTGACCATTACTGATACGTTGATTGCACAGCTTGGTGCCGGTGAGAAACCGGTTTTATATGTAATGAACAAATGTGACATCGCGCCGTCTGCAGATATCCCTGCACGCTATGATGCGCATGATGTCATTTGTATTTCGGCTGCACAGGGGACAGGCTTACAGGAGCTTGCAGAAAAATTAGAAGAATTTGCAGACGGACAAAAAAAGACGTTGACATTTCGTTTTCCGTATGATCAGCAGGGAAATGTAGAAAAGTTACATCGAGATGCTGTGATTATCTCGGAAGAATATCAAGAAGATGGCGTATATGTGACAGCAAAGTGCGACGCACGCCTTTGTGGACAGTTGGCATCGTTTTGTGTAAACGACTGATTCTGTATTTTTTGATTTTGTCGCATGGCTTTTTTGATAGGTATTCATTTATAATACAAAAGTGCGGAGATAACAATCAAACGAATGGGAGCGCGCTTTGATGAACACACCGGATCCATCGTCAATTTATCTTTCCTTAGCTGGGGAGGGAAGGGGCGAATATACAGAGAAGAAAAGCCGTTTCCTTGCACGCGCAGTGCCGTGTACGACGGAGGCGCAGGCAGTGGAAGTGATTAACGAAGCACGGCACCAATATGCCGATGCCAGACATCACGTGTATGCTTATTTGCTGCGGGACAATCATTTGATGCGTTATACTGATGACGGAGAACCGCAGGGCACCGCCGGCGTACCAATATTGGATGTTTTGCGAAAACGGCAATTGACAGATCTTTGTGTCGTGGTTACCCGGTATTTTGGCGGTGTTTTGCTCGGCACCGGTGGACTGGTGCATGCATATACAACAGCTGCTTGCCAAGCAATAGAAAACGGCGGAATCGTCACTTATGCATTGTTTCAAACATTTTATATACAGTGTAGTTATTCTGATTATCAAAAGATATTGCATGAAAACCAACGTTTTTCTGTTCGCGTGGAGCATGCTGATTTTTCCCAGCATGTTGCGCTCCATTGTACCTGTCCCGCTACCTTGTTCGATTCATATCAAAAGAAATTAATTGAGTTGACTGCGGGAAATGTAGAATTTGTTTTGGGCGAGACACACTATGATTGTGACAAATGAGTGACTTTTTTGTTATTATTTTTGTTTTTGCGCACTTTTGGGTAGGTCCATCGTCCATTTTGGTGTATATTAGTAGGTAGAGAAATGACAGTCTGTTTGATGGATCAAAATCAGTTGCAGTGATATGCTGTCATTTTCCGACAAAACGCGATTTGGAGGAGACAAGAATGGAACCATTGCCTCAGAACAATTTGCCAAATATTCGCGTCATGTTGGAGGAAAGAGAAAAACGCGATCTTTCTCCCTATGCCAAACAATCCAGCGAAACGCGCGGCAGAGAAACGCCGTTGTCGCCGTGTGATTTACGCACGGAATTCCAACGTGACCGTGATCGTATTGTTCATGCAAAGTCCTTTCGCCGTTTGATGCACAAAACGCAGGTATTTCTATCGCCGGAAGGGGACCATTATCGTACGCGTCTGACCCACACATTAGAGGTGATGCAGATCGCACGAACGATTGCGCGTGCATTGTTTCTCAATGAAGATTTAACAGAGGCCATTGCCCTGGGGCACGATCTGGGACATACGCCGTTCGGCCATACGGGAGAGGCTGTGTTGCAGGAATGTTTCGATTCCTCTTTTACCCATTATCGCCAGAGTCTGCGTGTGGTAGAGCGATTGGAAAATAACGGAAAGGGATTGAATTTGACCTGGGAAGTGCGGGATGGTATTGTCAACCACACAGGAAAACATCTTGCATCCACCTTGGAAGGAATCATTGTAAAATACGCTGACCGAATCGCGTATATCAACCACGATATTGATGATGCCGTTCGTGCCGGTATCTTACGTACGGAAGATATTCCCGCGCATCTGCGCGCGATTCTTGGAGAAACACATGGTGCGCGTATTGACACGATGATTCGCAGTGTCGTGCAAAACAGTTATATGCAACCAAAAATTTGCATGGACGAGCGCATCGGAAGCGCAATGAATGAATTGCGTGATTTTATGTTTTCCCATGTTTATACCAATCCTCGCGCAAAAGCGGAGGAGGCAAAAGCGGTGGAAATGCTGCACTTTTTGTATGATTATTTTTTGCATCATCCCACGCAGATGCCAAATGAATATCAGACAAATACAAACGAGCCGGTTGCACGACATGTCTGTGATTATATTTCCGGCATGACGGATCGATATGCCACGCGGATGTATCAAACACTTCACAATAATCTATAAAAAAGTATGTCACTTTTTATCATACATAAAAACGGTTGATATTACCGTTTGATCTATCAAACAAAATATTTTGTTTGGAAGTCTTCAGAACAAAATAATTGATTTATTAGATTACATAACGCTGGATAAAATATAAGAGGAGACAGCATTGAGATTTTCACATGAATTTATTGATGAAATCAAATACCGATGTGATATTTATGACGTGATTTCTTCTTATGTCAATTTGAAACGAGCGGGTTCCAATTACACCGGTCTTTGTCCCTTTCATAGTGAAAAAACGCCATCATTCACCGTGTTTCCATCCACATCATCTTTTTATTGCTTTGGATGCGGCGCTGGCGGTGATGTCATTACATTTTTGATGAAAGCGGAAAATTTGGACTATGCGGAGGCAGTGGAAACGTTGGCCGCCCGCGCGGGAATCCCTTTACCGGCAGCATCTACCGCGGAAGAAACGCAGCAAAAGAAGCGAAAACGCTTGTTGGAGATGCATCGTGAAGCCGCACGTTTTTTTCACCGGTCACTTCTCAACGCTGAGCTCGGTGCAAGAGCGCGCTCTTATTTGCAGACACGTGGCATTCAGAAGCATGCCGTGACACATTTTGGCCTTGGGTATGCACCAAATGAATTTTATGCATTAACCGATTATCTGCGCAGCCTTGGGTACACAGAGGAAGAGATGGTGAGCGGTTCGCTGTGCTACCGAAGCAAAAAAAACAATCGTGTATTTGATGCATTTCGAAACCGTGTGATGTTCCCTCTGATTGATACAGGAGGCGATGTGATTGGATTTGCCGGTCGCGCCATTGATCATGTAGATGAAACCACACGAAAATATATCAATTCTTCTGACACCCCAATCTTCAAAAAAAGCAGATTTATCTATGCATTGAATTATGCGCGGAAACACAGCCGGGATTATATGATTCTCTGCGAGGGACCGATGGACACCATTGCGCTGCATATGGCAGGATTTGAAATGGCAGTCGCAACGCAGGGAACAGCTATCACCGATGAACACGCGCGTATATTAAGCAAATATACCAAGCGTGTGATTTTGGCATACGACAGTGATGCGGCGGGACAAAATGCGTCTAAAAAAGCGATCCGGTTGCTTGGAAATGTCGGCATGGATGTACAGTTGCTGCAAATACAGGGTGCAAAAGACCCGGATGAATATATCCATAAATTCGGAGCGGACAAGTTCCGTGTACTTTTGCAAAAAAGCGTTGGGGATCAAGAATTTCTTCTTTCTTCCACATTGTCAAAATATGATTTGCAAAAGGCAGAAGAACGCGGCCGCGCCGCACGTGAGATTGCAACAATGATCGCTCAAAATCCATCTGCAGTGCAACGAGAGATATTTGCAGGAAAAGCTGCGGATGCGCTTGGCGTATCAAAAAGTGCATTGCTGGACGATATTCGCCATGAGCGAAGCAAACAAGCGAAACAAACACATAAACAGTTTGTGCAAACACAAGTGCGTCAAATGCAGGGAATATCTGATCGTATTAATCCGGATTCTGCCAAAAACAGACGTTCTGCACGGGCAGAAGAACAAATACTGGGCATTTTATTGGCAACGCCGGAGCTGTGTGCAAAAGTTTTCTCGCCTTGTAACGATGAACTTGCTTTGACCTCGGATGATTTTTTTACAGAGTTTCATAAAAAGCTATTTGTGCTCATAAAAGATCAGTTTGAAAAAGACGGCAAGTTTGATTTAAGTTATCTTGGTCAGGAATTACAAGAGCAAGAAATGGGCCGTGCGGTGCAACTGAAAATGAAACGAGACGGATTGCAAAATGACGAATCAGTACTCTTGGAAAATATTGCTGCATTGCACCAGGCAAACCGGCAATATCGGCAAAAACAAGAAAAAAATATAGATATGCAGGAATTGAGCCAGTTGTTAGCAGAAAAAAGACAAAACAAGCCTCTTGAACAATCAGAAAATGCAGGGAAGGACAAAAAGAATGGAAAAACAGAGTAAAAATGTCGAAAAAACAAATCAATCCAAGCAAAAGCAAACCGCTGCGCAGAAAATTTCGACACAGGAAGAAAATGGTGTGACTGTTGTCGCAGAAATCGGAACAGACGATCTTAAGAAAACGTTGTCAGATATCACTTCCGATGAAAAGCACGATGTATCTGATAAGAACATCGCAAACGAACAGGATCCATCTGAACACACGTCAGACAGCGAAGAGAAGGACCCCAAAAACGGGAAAAAGAAATTGACATTAGAAACGTTGTTTGAACGTGGAAAAGCAAAGGGAAGCATCACCAATGCGGAACTGATGGAAGCGTTGGAGGATGTCGATTACGACCTGGAACAAATCGAAAAGCTTTACGAAACGTTCGAAAATATGGGTATTGAGGTGACCGGATACCTGGAAGCGTCCGAAATGAATAAAATTGAGGACGAAGTCGAACAGTACGAAAGCGCCGAAGAAATGGAAAAGATGCTGGCACAAGAAGGGCTGGCAATCGATGATCCGGTGCGTATGTATCTCAAGGAAATCGGCAAAGTTCCACTTTTGGATGCGGAAAGTGAAAAGAACATAGCACAAAAAATTGCCGCAGGGGAAGAGGCACTGGAGAAAATCCGTCAAAAAATTACGGAGCAGAGTACAGAAAAAATCAGCGATGAAGAAATGCAACGGATCTGTTCTTCCATTGCCAAACAAGGCAAAAGTGATGTGTATACGCCAGATCCGGAAACGGCAAAGATCATTCAAGTTGGACAGCATGCAAAAGAGCAGCTGGTGGAGTGCAACTTGCGTCTTGTTGTTTCCATTGCAAAGAGATATGTCGGAAAGGGCATGTTTTTCCTTGATTTGATTCAAGAGGGAAACCTTGGACTGATGAAGGCCGTAGAAAAGTACGATTACAAAAAGGGATACAAATTTTCCACCTATGCTACTTGGTGGATTCGCCAAGCAATCACACGTGCCATCGCCGATCAGGCACGTACAATCCGTATTCCTGTACACATGGTTGAGACCATACACAAAGTTTCTCGTGTATCACGACAGCTGTTGCAGGAACTGGGACATGAAGCATCAGCCGAAGAAATTGCCAACGTGATGGATATTTCACCTGATAAAGTTCGTGAGATTATGAAGATTGCGCAAGAGCCGGTTTCTTTGGAAACACCGATCGGAGAAGAAGAGGACAGCCACTTGGGTGATTTTATTCCCGATGATGACTCTCCAGCTCCGGCGGATGCTGCGTCATATCAACTTTTGCGGGAGCAGTTGTGCGAGGTGTTGCATACCCTGACACCGCGAGAAGAGCAAGTGTTGAAACTTCGATTCGGTCTGAAGGACGGCAGAACCAGAACACTGGAAGAAGTAGGGAAAGAATTTAATATTACCAGAGAACGGATTCGTCAGATTGAGGCAAAGGCATTGAGAAAATTGCGCCATCCAAGTCGTTCCAAGCGTTTGAAAGATTACTTGGAATAAAGTGTCGAATGATTTGTTACCAATGTGAAAACAATCGAATGTACCGTAGATTTGGGCAAAATGCACCTTGACAGAACCGCTGTTTTGGTGTAAAATAGCCAATAGATATCATATCTCGCACTGGAGGAGAGCGCATGAAAAAGAAGTTGTTGAGTCTGTTGTTGGCGGTGCTCATGTTAATGTCAATCATGTTGACGAGCTGTAGCAACGAAGAAGACGATGGCACGGTTACGCTGAATGCTGACAGTACCAATACACGTACCGTGGTGATTGCCGCAATCACGGGCGAAACTACTACGCCGGAAGCCATTACACAGGTGGAAGAGGCATTGAACCGCGTTTCCAAATCGATGTACAAGACGCAGGTCGTTTTGCGCTTGATGACGGAAGATGAATATGAAGATTATATCAATGATACATACACTGCTCTGAAAGAGGAAGAAGAAGCCGCAGAAAAAGCAGAGCAAGAGGCGAGAAAAGAAGCACTGGAGCAGCAGCGTCAGCAGGCACTGGAAGATGCAAAGAAAAAGGTGCGTACCAAATGGGTGAAAGACGATGAAGAAGATGAGGCGGAAACGTCGGAAACCCAAGCCACTGCAACCGATGAATACGGTCGTGTGGTGCTGCAATACCCGGACGCAGGTGAAAATCAAATTGACATTGTCTTTATGACCGGCGTCGACATGTTTTATCGTTTCTTTGATAAAGATTATCTGATGCCTATTACCTCAACGATTGCGTCTGAATCACAGGCAGAAAAGGATCTGTCGAAATATATTTATCCAACTTTTATGGCTGCCGGTCGTATTGACCGTACACAGTATGCAATTCCAAGCAATCAACCTTTGGGATATTATACTTATTTTTTGGTAAACAAAGAGCTGGCGGATCGTTATCAATTTACGGTCGGTGAAACCATTACGCTCAATGACTGTGAAGCTTTTTTGGATAGCGTACATGCCAACGAACCGGGTGTCACGCCGATTAATATGGTACCTGACATGAAAGGTTTGTATTATCTGACCGGAGAAGATTCTCCGATCGGATCCATCGTCAGCGATACGTATCAGCCGACTGCTGACGCAAAGCCGACCAATTTGTATGAGAATTCTGAATACGTGGCGTTCCGTGCATTGAAAGAAAAGCTGATCAACGGTGGATATGTTGACGAAAATGCGACAGATCCAGCTATCAAAGTAGTACGCGCGTTTGATACGACGCCGGAAGATGAAGGATGGAGCGATGAATATTATGTCGCTTTGCACTCCACTCCGCGTGCAAGCAATGCAACTGTTTATTCCGGTTTGTTTGGGATCAGTTCCTATTCTGCAAATCCCGATCGTGCCTTTGAGATCATCAATTTGTTGAACACTGATACAACGTTCCGCAATACATACCAATACGGTGTGAAAGACGTCAACTATACGTTAAATGATGATAAAACCGTGCACATGCTCAATGACGATTATTCGATGGATTTGTTCCAGACCGGAAACGTTTACATGGCTTATGTGCCGGAAGATATGCCTGCAAATTCGTGGGAAAAGAGTAAAGAACAAAATCTTACTACATATGTAGAGCCTTTCTTCCACGTGTCCACACAGGTGCTGAGCGATACGAACGCAGACTTGGCCGAAAATATGGAAAAATACAGTGAAATGGTGGAACGGCAAAATCAAACCATCTCCTCGTCTGCCGACCCCGCTGCGTCTCTACAAAACATATCTCCGAGCGATTCTTACTTTTTGAACAATATGCTTTCTTCTGACTCCGATTCCATATGTTCTTTCTATTATGATTATTTCGGTGCGCAAGAAGATTTGTCAACCGGTACACTTCCCGGGTAATTCATTTTGCTTTCTTACAACGATACTTTTTGCTAAAAAAGCTTGCTGCATATCATTTGATGTGCAGCAAGCTTTTTTCTTTTTATACGCAACTTTTTTGCTTCTCATTTTATAAAACTGCTGAAAGTCTCATTCCCTGTAATTCCTGCAAACGTCGCAGTGCGTCCATTGCTTCCCGTCGATTGATGGCATAGTCTTCATGATTCCCGGTACATACGGCAGTATACATTGTGTTGATTGCGCTGTCGGCACGATTGACCAAAGAATATCCAACAAGATAAACCATGCGCTGAAATTCTTCGTCCCACAACGCTGCAATATCTTCCACGTCTTCCCGCAATTCTTTTTCTTCTGTTTTTTCCAGATTTTCCATATTATTTGGCAAAGAATCGAGTTTATGAAGCATTTTTTCGGTGAATGATTGAAAATGAAATGTAATAAAAAATGCGCATCCGATCACAAGTGCAAAAATAACAATGGCGATAATGACACTTTTCATGACAGAGGTTCTCCCTTATTTTTTCTGATTCGATTGTTCAGCTTTAGTAGATGATGTGGCTTGCCCTGATTTTTTTGAATTTGTCGGTGATTGAAGATTGTAAGATGTTGTATGTTTTTTATTTTTCTCTTTTTTTGCAATATAAATTTCGCCTACGTCATTGATGGTTAAAATAAAAACATCAGACATTTTTTTGATCTTTTGATCTTTTAAGATCTGATCAATCATTTTTAAATCGGTGTGCGTAAATTCGATGTTATATTGATTCTTTTTTCCATCCGAAATCAACAAATGCGAGATACCTTCTTCTGGTATTTGGGTCGATAAGTCTTTTTTTTGTGTTGTGGCGTAGGCAGCATGGGGGACAATTGATATTTTTCCGTTTTGTTCCAAAATAGCATAATTGATTTCTTCAAACCCACTATATCCCTGTTGTCTGATCAGCGCCAACATTTCCTCGATGCTAAGCCTTGCCCGTTTTAATTCTTTGACGTCAATATTTCCTTTGTGAATCAACAAACTGGGAGAACCGTTAAACATGCGTTTGAATAACGGAATTTTCGTAATGGAATAGGAAAGAATGATTTCCAGAGAAAGCAGAATCAAAACCGGAAAAATCGCATTGCAAAGCGGGATTTCCGGATCCGTGATTGGATGTGCGGCAAGTTCGGAAAGCAACAAGGTGATCACAAGTTCCGATAACTGTAATTCTCCAATTTGTCGCTTTCCCATCAGTCGCATGGCAAGAATTAAAAAAAGATAGATCAAAAGTGTACGTATCACCATGACAAACAAAAAAATCACCCCTTGGATAGTTTCGCCAAGCGGTGATTTTTTATGTAATGATTCGTTATTTCAGCAATTTGGAATGTTATAGCAATGGATAACTTTTCAATGGGTAGTACCGTTAGATGTTTTCTTGTTTTTCTGCCAACATGGCGTTTTCGATTCCTTCAACTATTTGCGAAGCTTCCAGACCATGGCATTGCCAAATCGTTTCTCCTTTTTTTGGTGAAACAAATGGAGAAAAAACTGCAAAAAAGCGTTCCTGCGGGAATACTTGATATGACAGTTGATGCAATTGCGTAGACATAGCCATGGAAAAGCCGCCTTGAAAAATACCTTCTTCCACATATGCGATAAGTGTTACAGATTTTGAAATATATTTTCTCAGATGTTCAGCGACCACATGGATGGGGGAAAGTTGTTCGCAAAGTATAACACCGACAGCGGTGCCTTGCATTTGTAACTGTTTTGCGGCGGCAAGCGCTTGTGCGGCGATGGTACCATATGTGATAAAGAGGACTGTAGGAGCAGCGTCACCCCAAAAATGAATCGGTTCAAAATCAGTTTGGGGAGGAAAAAATGCACTGGTAATTTCCGCAATTGGTCCTTTTTTGCCATAACGTATGGCGGTGCTGTATGCCGCATCAAATGAACGAGAAAGCAAGTCCATTAGAGAATTGGAAGACATCGGGGCATATAAAGCAACATTTGGAAACGGAAGCAACATGGAAACATCAAAAATACCGTGGTGCGTCACCCCATCTGCTTCGTTCAGGCCGCATCGATCGATGCACAGTGTAATTGGCAGATCCTGCAATGCGACGTCGTGCAACATTTGGTCATATCCACGTTGAAAAAAGGAAGAATAAACGGCAAATAATGGTTTTTTCCCCGCAGCGCGTAATCCTGCGGCAAATGTCAGCGCATGTTCTTCCGCGATACCGACATCAAAAAATCGACGCGGAAAAGCTGCTCGTATCTCACGCAAACCCGTTCCACCCGCCATGGCCGCTGTGATGGCTACCACATCGCGGTCGTTTAACATGATTTGTTTCAATGCATTGCCCATGATCGAAGAATATCCGCCGGCAGGATCAAATTTGTCTTTTTTCTTGTTGTCTGCAAACCCGGGCGGCAGGGCATGGTATAAACCGGGATTTGCTTCTGCCGGTGGATACCCACATCCTTTTTTTGTTTTAATATGTACCAAAGCGCAACAATTACATTTTTTGGCTTCCGTCAAGACCCGTTCCAAGCGAGGATAGTCGTTGCCGTCGACAGGGCCAAAATAATGTATGCCCAGATCTTCGAAATAATTGGTGTGATAAAACATGTCCTTAACGGATTTTTTGACTGCATGCACTTCGCGGAACAATGCATTTCCAACCAGCGGAATTCCGTGTAACACGTTGGTTACATGTTCTTTCGCTGCAAAATAGGTTGCCGACGAGCGAATTTTTGTCAGATGATTTTTAAATTCTCCGGTCGTTTCTGAGATGGACATGTCATTTTCATTGAGAATGATTAGTAAATGCAAATGACGGTTGATGTTATTGAGTGCTTCATGAATCATACCGCCTGTATAAGCGCCATCTCCCAGTATTACAACCGTATAATCGTTTTTTTTGTTCAAATAATCGGCATAAGCAAATCCAAGGGCTGCGGAAAGGGAAGTGCTGCTGTGTCCCGCACCGAATGGATCATGCGCACTTTCCGTGCGTTTTGTAAATCCGGATAATCCACCTGGTTGCCGAAGTGTATGGAACGCTTCATATCGTCCGGTAAGCAGCTTGTGTACATAACTTTGATGTCCCACGTCAAAAATGATATGATCCTGCGGAGAGGAAAATATGCGATGAATCGCAACCGTTAATTCAACCAGTCCTAAGTTAGATGCAAGATGTCCGCCGTTCTTTGTTACCGTTTCAATCAATTCAGTGCGAATTTCTTGTATTAAACGCGGTAGATCATTTTTTGTAAGTGCCTTGACATCCTGTGGTGAATGAATTTTGGATAACAATGATTTTGTCATAATGTCTCCATTTCCCGCCGAAGCGTTTTCCTATTTTACCATAATAAGCGATAAATTGCAACAAGGGAAATACAACGTGTCATTTTCTTGCAGGCAACAGAGAACGATCATCGAAAGATTTAAATGAAACTATTGCTATTTTTTTTATTTCTTGGTAAAATAATATATGTATTTCTGCATTTACTTTTTGTGTTGTTCATCTTTACATGAGGTGTATTATTTATGAGCAAAAAATATTTCATTGTTTTTCTTTCTATCTTGCTCCTTTTGTCAATGACGCTGAGTGCATGTACACACGATTATTCTCAAGACGAAGGATATCAATCCTTTTTTTTGAATACGGATACCGTAGATGACAAGGAAATCAAAAATATGATCATCGATATGTTTGTGAAATATAACGATGAAAACTTTATGGGTTATATTGATCATTTCAATTGGGAACGCACAGAAAAACGGCAGTACGTGCAAAGTGAAAAAGAAATGCCAACCCGTCAAACATATGAAATCAAACATTTGTCCACGGTACTGATGCTCAATGATGATGCGCGTGCACAGGCAGGCGTGACTGTGGTTTGTACGATTCGTGATCGTGACAGCGGCGAAACACAAATGACGTATCAATGTGATATTATTTTTACACTTGAAAAGCAAGATGGTGAATGGATCGTCACACAGCAGGAAACCGATGGGGAGAGTTATGACTATTTGTCTTAATGACCGATTATAGGTGTATCACATTTTGGAAATTTTAGATTTGTTGCGTCGTTTGAATAAGGAGTACGGCAAGATGAAGATTTTAATGGCAACGATGAAAATGGATATCGGCGGGGCAGAAACGCATATTTTAGAGCTTTCGCGTGCGCTTTGTCAAGAGGGCCATGAAGTAACTGTGGTTTCAAACGGCGGCTCTTATGTAAAGATATTGGAAGAGTCAGGCGTGAAACACGTGTGGGCGCCGTTACACACGAAAAAAATAGGTGCTTTGCTCCAATCAAAAAAAATTCTCGCCCGGTTGATTACAAGCGGTCACTATGATATTGTTCATGCACATGCGCGCATTCCGGCATTTTTGCTTCAATCATTACAAAAAAAATATCATTTTCCGTTTGTTACAACCGCGCATAGCGTTTTTGCCACCGAGTATGGGTTAAAGTACATCACATCTTGGGGCGATAAAACAATTGCAGTCTCTGATGATATTAAAAAGCATTTAATGGATGTTTATCATATTCCGTCTTCTGATATTCGTGTTACCGTTAACGGAATCGATATGGTCAAATTTTCTCCACAAACGGATACGACCTCGATTCGTGAAGAATTCGGAATAGCCCCCCAAGAACAGGTCATTGTACTTGTGAGTCGCTTGGACGAATCCAGAAGTCTGGCAGCCAAACATCTGATTGCAGCTACACCGGACTTAGCAAAATCGATTCCAGATCTTCGTGTGGTGATTGTTGGCGGTGGAGATGATTTTGAAGTTGTTCAACAAGCTGCTCGGCAGGCCAATGAAGCCGTGGGACGAAATTGTGTCATTTTGACAGGACCGCGTACAGACATACATCTTTTTGCTGCGCTCGGTAAATTGTTTGTTGGTGTTAGCCGTGCGGCATTGGAAGCGATGGCAGCAGAGTGCCCTGTGATTATGGCCGGGAACGAAGGTTTCATCGGTTTGTTTGAACCGAGTAAGTTGAAAGTCAGTATTGATACGAACTTTTGTTTTCGTGGCTGTCAAGCATCCTCAACTGAGGAGATGAAAAGCGAAATTTTACGCTTTTTTTCACTTTCTCCAACACAGCAAAAAGAGCTGGGCGTCTATAGTCGCGGAATTGTTGCAACCTACTATTCTGTACAGCGAATGATGCAGGATGCTTTGTGTGTTTATCAGTGGGCATTATCGAAGCAAAAGGAAATTTTAATTGCCGGTTATTACGGTTATTCCAATATGGGTGATGAATCGATTTTATCTTCTATCATCCATGGATTCCGTGAAACATATGAAAGTCCCAATTTAACCGTTCTATGTAAATCACCAAATAAAATTTTTCAACGTTTTCAGGTCCGTGCAATTTCTCGTTTTCGTTATTTCACGATCACCAAACACTTAAAACATGCAGATATGCTTGTTTTTGGCGGCGGATCATTGTTGCAGGATCGTACGAGCCAACGTTCACTCAATTATTATTTGTATTTAATCCGTATAGCCAAGCGTTATGGATGCAAAGTTATGATATATGCCAATGGCTTGGGCCCCTTTACCCACGCCTCTTCGGCAAAACGTGTAGCCAAGGTTCTCAACGGTGTTGATGTGATTACCCTGCGTGATCATGCATCGTACAATCTATTGCGCACCATCGGCGTGAAAAATCCGAATGTGTGTTTGACGGCTGATCCTGTTTTTTCCTTATTGCATACTTCTCCAGAGGCCAAGAGTGAACCGCTTTCATCAGAAAAAAGTAATCATTATCTTGTCCTTTCCATTCGTCCTTGGCATGGTAATTCAAAACAAATGAGTCAAATCATTGCCTCTGTTTGCAATTATGCCTATAATACGTATCAATTGTCTCCAGTTTTTCTTCCCATGCAAGAAAAAGAAGACCTTCCCATTTTGCAAAGTATTTGTAAGATGCTGGAAGTTCCCGGAAAGGTTCTACCGATTCCGAACAATGTGAAAAGCATCGAAAAAATCATGGAAAGCGCTGATGTTTGCATCGGCATGCGCTTACACAGCCTCATTTTTGCATCAATGGCTGATGTACCGATGATTGGATTGGAATATGACCCCAAGATTTCGGCTTTTATTCAAGATATTGGCGGGATCAATGCCGGAAGCGTTGCCGCTTTGACGGAAGAAACGTTACGCGGTGCTTTAGATAAAATCATGTCGAACCACCAGCAGTATAAAAATCAAATTGCAGAACGCGTTCGGCATCTTCAAATGATTGCTAAGAAAAATGTTCAATTGGCAATCCAGCTCTATTTGCATGATCATACGCCGTATGAAATGCCCAAGGAGTTGATACAATCAAATCATGAGCAAAATAATGGATGATCAAAAATATTAAAATAAAAAGCTCAAAGCATTCTCACATCAATGCTTGAGCTTTTTTCATATCACAATCAATGCAATGGTGATATTCCGGCGTAGAGCCATTCTTCCTGATACAAAGATGCCAATTCATCACAGATCTGACAATCATTGTTGACAAGGGCGTCATAGCCGTAAAAAATACTGCCTCGATAGGTTTTCTTTGTCCTGGCATCATTGATTTGTCGCAGCATTTCCCCGGAAATATTCCAACTTAAATATTGATAGGCAGCGTGAGAAATGTACAGGGATATGCCGGTTCCTTGTAGCTGCGTATCCCACCAATCAGCAAGAACGGAAAAGGAGGCGCGGTCAAAATCACATTGCCAATAAAGTTGCGGCGCCAAAAAGTCTACATATCCGTCCTTTGCCCATGTAAGTGCGTCACAGTATAATGTATCATATGCAGATAACCCATTTGTTGCACTGCCACCGTTGCTGCCATCGTCATTGCGCCAGATGCCAAACGGTGAAACACCAAAACGGCAGTTTTGATTGACCGCTTTGATCGTCTCGTATGTTTCCCGTATCAGCGAATTGATATTGTTTCGTCTCCAGTCAGCAAGGGAGATGTTTTCACCGTATGTCGCGTAACTTTGACTGTCATCAAATACAACAGTTTTGCCGTTTTCATCGGTAACAGGATAGGGGTAAAAATAATCGTCAAACGCAATACCAGTGACATCATAGTTGGCTGCTATTTCTGCTGCGGCAGATGCAATGTATGTACGCAGCTGCGGGATGCCCGGGTCAAAATAATACATAGAACCGTAACGAATGACCCAATCCGGATGCGTTTTTGCCACATGATCTTGCGGCAAGTCTGCAAAGGTGCTTCCGGTATAGGTGATACGTAAGGGATTGATCCATGCATATACATCAATATCGTATGCATCACATAACTGAATCAAATAGGCAAGGGGATCAAAATCCAGTGTGCGCGTTTCACTGAAAAAAAGGGAAACAGGGAAATAGTAGGACGCATAAAGCGCATCCGCTGCGGGTCGTACTTGAAAAAAGATTGTGTTGAGTTTCATTTCTACACAGTGCTCGACAATCTTTTCCAGTTCTTCTTGGCGTTGTGCAACAGTGGTGTCAGCGGAAGTGGGATAATTGATATTGCCCACGGAAGCGATCCATACGCCGCGCATCTCCCGCTGCGGTTGTATAATTGGTGTGTCCGCGTCTTTTGCATTCATGGGTTGCGGTCCGGACGGCACCGCGGCATTGTTTGCACCGCCACATCCAAATAGACACATGGAGAGCATCAGGCTCCATGCAAATATTTGTAACATCCGGTACGCACGGTTGCCGTATATTTTTGACCGCTTTTGATTACATTTTTTCTTCATATTTCACCCGTTGTAAGTAATATGCGATATCAATCCGTTTGCCATGGTTAAGAAATACCGATACATCAATAAAATCATACCAGATTTTGAGATTTCTTGCAAGATACTTGAATCTGTGATTTTGAGAAAAGCAGCTTTCAATGTTCGCAAAATACGACAAAACGCCCATTGAAAAATGGGCGTTTTGTTTCTATGTGTGAAAAACGTTTTATCATTGTGAATTTCAAAATCAGTGTATTTATTGCACACGTCGATAATAGTTATTGATAATTTCATTGTCAAAGGTATAGATGATATCAGCGTTCGGAATCTCGTATTGCTCTTCGGTCTTGTCATAGCCATCTTCACCGTATAACCCATCATACCACAGCGGCAACTCTTCGCAGACTTGTTCAAAAATATCTTTCGGGATATGAAAATGTTTGATAAAGGAAACCGTATACATTTCCTGTGGTTCTACATTGTTGATTTTATTTGGAATGACGGTTTCTTCGCGCCATTGATCAATTTCTTCATAACTGATATTGGCCGCTTCTGAAAGACCTTTTGGTATCCAATGGTAAATATCTCGATATTCCGGTGTATAGGTGTAGAAAAATCCGCGCTGTTCCAACGCTTCCTGAGGAGACAACACCTGATAGGCGGTTTCATCAAACTCCGGAATAACATCCGGAATCACACGGTTTTGTGTCACCCACGGATCTTCTTCCGTTTCTTCCGGAATAGGTGTTTCTATCGCTTCCGACTGATTGGTCGGTTCTGTCGATTCATCAGGTGTAGAGCCTTCAGTGATTGTGGTTTCTTCCGTTTCCTGTGTTTGTTGAGTTTTTTGAATTTTGGTACTTTCCGTCATCTCATCGGATTTTGGCCCAGCGGATATGGCGCTCACGGTGAGACTGACTGCTGTCAGAACGATCGCGATCATAAGCGCAATGATACCAACGATTCTTCGTTTCATTATATTTCCTCCATTTTGGTATTTCGTAATATGGTTTATTTGTTATGGGGTAAAATAGTGAATCAGTTTTTCATTATTTGCCGGTACAATTTCTTTGCTCTCCGCCTGTTCGGGAAAAGCACCTTTTAAATTAACTCCTTGCATGGAACGTGCCAATTGCATATAGAAAATTTCTGCACGATAAGCTTGGTTAGTTTGCGTATCGTAAACGATTCTGACACAAGCTGAAACGACTAAAACATCACCAACCGATGGAACTATCACAGTATATGGTGAATGTCCTATTACTGTATATAATATTTCTCCCGGTTTTAAATTGTACGGATTTGGAATGATGTTCCAGCGATTTCGATCCGGCTCTCCTTCTATAATCTCAACGTCTCCGTTTGTCCAACCTTTGTTTATCAGTTCATCACGCGCTGCATTGATTTCTATCTGCAGTGGTTCTGGTGAGTTGGGTGGCAGTGTTGCCTCGGTAGCAGCAGTGGTCGAAACAGTTGTTGCAGTTGTATCACTTGTTTCTGTTGCTGTCGTTTCCTTTACTGTCGTTTCCTGTATGGAGGGAACGGTTGTTATCTCAGCAGTGGTCTCCACTGTTCCCTCGTCGTTGCTTTTACACGCTGTCGCACCGAGCAGAATTGCAAACATGAGGATGAGGCAGAGAAATAATGTTCTTTGTTTCATGGCATTTTCCCTCGTTTATGGTCAAACTTTGTTCTCTGTTACTTGACGTTTTTTATCTTTTGTGGTTATGTACGCGTTGTTCGCGTAAATAAATATATAAATGATTTGGAACAGGGAAGAGACAAGCAGCCCCGACCCGTCGAAACGATGGGCCGGGGCTGTCGTTATGCCACACGGTTTCTATTGGTCTGTTCCATATGCTGTTTCAAAGTAAAAGTTTTGAAGTTATGACAGTGGGATCAGACAAAGGATTTTGATGTTGTTATGATTGTACACGCCGATAATAGTTATTGATAATTTCATTATCAAAGGTATAGATGATATCGGCATTCGGCATTTCGTATCTTTCCATACTGAATATGGCATCACCCTCAGCCCACCGTTCGCTTTTATCTTCCAGCCATAACTGAAATTCTT
>ERZ779894.1826-NODE-1826-length-20363-cov-3.102964_pt1 | contig 20363 bp, 16 predicted proteins | sample MGYA00511587_ERZ779894 | MGnify/ENA primary metagenome ERZ779894 (study PRJEB29588, sample SAMEA2160490) | human gut metagenome | biome: human gut; feature: human-associated habitat; material: faeces | place: Denmark | collected 2008/2010 ... | reverse complement strand
CGAAGAATTATTTCATATTTTTCCCATAGAAAGGCTTCAATATGTTCCGGCATTTCGCAGCCCATTGCCGAAAACTCCACTGTAATGAAGAAATGTGGAATAGATATTCCGGCAACTTCCTGAAATATACGATCGATTATTGTCATTTCTTAGCTTCTTTTGATACCTCCAAGAGCTTTCCGTATGCATCAAATGACCTTCGCGAAGCTAACGAAATGGTTATCATCAGCGACAACATGGATGCAGTGAATGTGATCACCATAATCATCATCTGATATTTGATAGCCACATTCGGACTGCTTCCTCCCAAAATCTGTCCTATCATTGTTCCCGGAAGGGCTACTAGTCCCATTACGGCAATATTGGCAATCAACGGGCTGAAGGATTTGATAATAGCTTGTTTGATAAATGGTGCCTGCGCTTCTTGTCGCGTAGCTCCATTTCCCAATAAATATCGGTATAGTTGTTGCTCACGTTTCAGGCCACTATAATATGTATTCAAAGCAATCACATTGCTCGATAGCATATTTCCCATTAGGATTCCGAAGATCGGAATAAAGTACTGGGCGCTAAAAATATTATCCAGTTGAAGCACAATACCTATAAAATATAATCCGACCAATATTACACTGCACAAGAATCCCACAGTAATGGGAATCAGTAAGATGCGTCGTTTCAGTCCGGTCCGTACCAATGCTGTTTGTCCCGCAACGAATATCATAACAATGACCCAAAGAAAATTAATCCAGGGGTTATTCCATAAAAAGAGATATTTTAGATAAATGCCAATAAAAAATAATTGAATAATCATTCGGAGTGTGCCTATCACAGCAGGTTTCAACAATCCCGTCTTAAATTTCCATAGATAGAAAAAGGGAATGGCAAGCAGCAGCAAGCCAACAAAAAGATTATAATATGATATATCAATGGTTCCCACAACAAGTTTCGTTTTATATCGTCCTAACAGATTTCGTTTATAATTCTATTAAATAATGGCATCCCGAAGCAAAGTCCTTATCATGCGATACCGCCAAAACAGCTGCCCCTTTTTCTGCCTGCCGTCGGAAAAAAGCCAGTACTTTGTCTGTCGATCCGGTATCTAATGCCGATGTCGGTTCATCAATTACAATCAACGGCTTATTGAGCAATGCGGCCACAGCTAACATAATGCGCTGGCGCTGTCCACCCGAAACCTCATTTACTCTTTTAAAGTATAATTCATGCTCCAACCCCAACTCGTCAAAACACATAAAAAGCCTTTCTTCCGAAAAAGGAACGGAACGGTTTACTTTCAGCTCGAATGGCAAAGATACCATTTCTTTTACCCATTCGAAAGGTAACGCCAGTTCTTGGGGAATCCATGCAATCTGGCGGCGGACAAGATCAATGGTTGATTTATCCAGTAACGTCCCGCCTACTTTAATAGTCCCCTCATATAATGGCACAAAGCCCATTACGGCGTTTAGTAAGGAAGTCTTTCCACAACCGGATTGTCCTACGATACAGGCTGTCTCTCCCTTCTCCAATTTCATTTCAAAACCGGAAAAAAGGACTTCTGTTCCAAAAGCGATACAGGCATTATTGATATGTAACATGGCGTTTTTAATTCTTTCTTTCCGGCAAAGGTACTATTTTCTTGAAAAACGTTATCTTTGCCTCACTAATTAATTCGAGAAAAGTTATGATACTAAACGAAAGAGATGCCCGTCACGAGCATATATTGCAGGTTGCCCGTCAGATGATGACAGCTGCACGTACTGCTCCGAAGGGAAAGGGAATTGATATTATTGAAGTGGCCTTAATCACTGATGAAGAGATTAAACAACTATCCGATACAATGGTTGCTATGGTTGAAGAGCACGGAATGAAATTTTTCCTTCGTGACGCTGACAACATCTTAAATGCCGAATGTGTTATATTAATAGGAACGCGCGAACAAGCGCAGGGCTTGAATTGTGGCCATTGTGGATTTACAACCTGTGCCGGGCGTACGGAAGGAGTCCCTTGCGCAATAAATAGTATTGATGTAGGTATCGCTATTGGTTCCGCTTGTGCCACAGCCGCCGATATGCGCGTAGACACACGTGTCATGTTCTCTGCCGGACTGGCAGCACAACGCCTGAACTGGCTAAAAGACTGCAAAATGGTTATGGCAATTCCTGTAAGTGCATCCTCCAAGAATCCGTTTTTCGACCGGAAGCCTAAACAGGAAACCAAGGCTTAACACCGTGTATGGCCGAGTTAAATTAAACAATTTATATAAACTTAAATAGATTAGTCTAATGGGAATTATGGTTGGACTCCCCAGCCCCAGTGGTTCGGAGAAGGATTTACAATTAAATTTCGGAAAGAATATGACCGTACAGGTGGAAATGAGAGCTCCTCATCTGCCTGCCGAATGGCATACGCAAAGCGGCATACAATTAACATGGCCACACGCCGGTACGGACTGGGCATATATGCTGACAGAAGTACAGGAGTGTTTTATAAACATAGCCCGGGAAATAGCAGAACGTGAATTACTCCTGATTGTCACTCCCGAACCGGAAGCCGTGAGAGAACAGATCGCTTCAAGCGTAAATATAGATAACGTCCGTTTCTTGGAATGTGAAACCAACGACACATGGGCGCGTGACCATGGTGCTATCACCATGATAGACAACGGCACTCCTTCCCTGCTCGACTTCACATTCAATGGTTGGGGGTTAAAGTTTGCCTCCGACTTGGATAATCGAATTACCCGACACGCCGTAGAAGCGGAAGTATTAAAAGGTCATTATGTCAATCGTCTCGGTTTCGTCCTTGAAGGAGGTTCTATCGAAAGCGACGGTATGGGTGTTCTACTCACCACTTCCGAATGCCTGCTCTCTCCCAACCGGAACGGACAACTCAATCAAGTAGAGATAGAAGAATACCTGAAATCAACCTTCCATCTGCAAAAGATTCTTTGGCTGGATCATGGTTATCTGGCAGGTGATGACACTGACAGCCATATCGACACTCTAGCACGTTTTTGTTCTACAAATACCATTGCTTATGTGAAATGTGACGATAAAGAGGATGAGCATTACGAAGCACTGCGCGCAATGGAAGAACAACTGAAGACATTCCGTACGCTGGCAGGAGAACCTTATCGTCTGTTAGCTTTGCCAATGGTCGATAAGATAGAAGAAAATTGCGAACGTCTGCCTGCTACATACGCTAATTTTCTGATAATGAATGATGCCGTTCTCTATCCTACATACAACCAGCCGGCAAACGACCGGAAAGCAGGTGAAGTACTGCAACAAGTATTTCCCAAACATGAGATAGTAGGAATTGATTGCCGTGCGCTTATCAAGCAACACGGTTCTTTACATTGTGTCACTATGCAATATCCACAAGGAGTTATTAAATAAACAGTCATTATGAGAAAGATAAAAGTAGGATTGATACAGCAATCCAATACCGCAGATATACGAATGAATTTAATGAATCTTGCGAAAAGTATTGAGGCTTGTGCTGCTCATGGCGCACAGTTGATTGTACTTCAAGAATTACATAATTCGCTTTATTTCTGTCAGACAGAGAATACTAATTTGTTCGATCTTGCCGAACCGATTCCCGGTCCTTCCACCGGATTTTATTCGGAACTGGCAGCAGCTAATAGAGTGGTTCTTGTCACCTCTCTTTTTGAGAAACGTGCTCCCGGGCTCTATCATAATACTGCCGTTGTTTTTGACCGTGACGGAAGCATTGCAGGAAAATACCGTAAAATGCACATTCCTGATGATCCTGCCTACTACGAGAAGTTCTATTTCACTCCCGGAGATATAGGGTTTGAACCGATCCAGACTTCTTTAGGAAAACTTGGAGTATTGGTATGTTGGGATCAATGGTATCCGGAAGCTGCCCGTCTAATGGCGCTGAAAGGTGCAGAACTTTTAATTTATCCTACTGCTATCGGCTGGGAAAGTAGCGATACGGATGATGAGAAAGCTCGTCAACTCAATGCATGGATTATCTCCCAACGTGCCCATGCTGTTGCAAACGGTCTTCCTGTTATTTCCGTCAACCGTGTAGGACATGAACCCGATCCTTCGGGACAGACTAACGGTATTCTATTTTGGGGAAATAGCTTTGTGGTCGGTCCGCAAGGAGAATTCTTAGCGCAAGCAGGTAATGACCGTCCGGAGAATATGGTCGTCGAAATAGATATGGAACGTTCGGAAAATGTACGCCGTTGGTGGCCATTCTTGCGTGACCGTCGGATTGACGAATACGAAGGACTGACTAAACGCTTTCTGGACTAGAGTTTGAGATATAATCAATAGTCGTATATTAAAAAACGAAGGGCACAGAGTGAAATGTAAAATTAAAACTCTGTGCCCTTTCTATATACTGTATAATGGACTTCTTATTGGAAAGTTATCTTTTTATTAGCCAAAAAATTGGCACCTCCATAAATAAACAAGCCCAGAAATTGCGCAAGATATTCATTAACGTCCAATCCTTCTACTAACAGGATAAGAAATAAGAATTGTGCGGTGTAAGCCACTCCGAAAGCAGAGCAAAAGAGCAGTATCTGTTTCCAGAGACTGTTCTTTTTGTTTTCTACGGGAAATATCCAGTACTTACACCAGATAAAATTATGAATCTGAGCTATCAGGTACGCCGTTATATTAGCCACCATATAGTCACCGTCGAATGATATTTCTTTCATCATTAACCATACAACCAACGCCATAATCAAAGCGTTCATTGTACCGATTACTATAAAACGGAATATACGTACTGATTCTTTCACTCTCCTTCCTTGATATCAACGATCAAATTCAATTCGTCAAGTTGAGTCTGGTCAATAGCAGACGGCGCATCCAACATTACATCACGTCCTGAGTTGTTCTTCGGGAACGCAATACAGTCGCGGATAGAATCGAGCCCGGCAAACAGAGATACCCAACGGTCAAGTCCGTATGCCAAACCACCGTGAGGAGGTGCACCGTACTTAAACGCATTCATCAGGAAGCCAAATTGTGCCTGTGCTTTTTCAGGTGTAAAGCCCAGAATCTCGAACATCTTAGCTTGCAGCTGTGCATCGTGGATACGGATAGAACCGCCGCCAACTTCCACACCGTTAATAACCATATCATATGCGTCAGCGCGCACAGCAGCAGGATCTGTATCCAGCAAAGGAATATCTTCTTCTTTCGGATGAGTGAACGGATGATGCATAGCCATTAGACGGCCTTCCTCTTCACTCCATTCGAACATCGGGAAGTCTATCACCCAAAGGCAAGCAAACTTGTTCTTATCACGCAATCCTAATTGAGAACCCATTTCCAAACGAAGCTCACAAAGTTGCTTACGTGTCTTCATTACATCATCACCGGACAGGATCAAGATCAAATCACCCGGTTTCGCACCGAACGCTTCTTTCATCTGCTGCAATACTTCTTGGGTATAGAACTTATCTACGCTCGATTTCACCGTTCCATCTGCTTCGACGCGGGCATATACCATACCTTTCGCACCAATCTGCGGTTTCTTCACAAACTCAGTCAATGCATCCAGTTGCTTACGGGTATAGGTTGCAGCACCTTCCGCACAGATACCACCCACGTAAGCAGCATTATCAAATACAGAAAATCCGTGGCCTTTCATGATATCCATTAGTTCCACAAATTTCATACCGAAACGTAAGTCTGGCTTATCACTACCATAATATTTCATGGCATCTGCCCAAGACATACGCAGGAACGGTTCGGTTAGTTCCACACCACGAAGGGTTTTAAACAGATGTTTAGCCATTCCTTCGAAAGTGGCGATAATGTCTTCCTGCTCAACGAAACTCATTTCACAGTCAATCTGTGTGAATTCCGGCTGACGGTCGGCACGCAGGTCCTCGTCACGGAAACATTTTACGATCTGGATATAACGGTCATAGCCGGAGCACATCAGAAGCTGTTTGAACAGCTGCGGAGACTGCGGCAGTGCGTAGAAGCTGCCTGGATGAACACGGCTCGGTACCAGGTAATCTCTGGCGCCTTCCGGTGTGGATTTCGTCAGCATCGGGGTTTCGATCTCAAGGAAGCCTTCTTTGGACATGAACTCACGGGTGAGCATTGCCACTTTGCTTCTCATGATCAGGTTTCTCTGGATGTCCGGGCGGCGCAGATCCAGGTAACGGTATTTCAGACGGAGCTCTTCTCTCGTCTTGGAATCCTCCTCGATCGGGAACGGCGGGGTTTCTGCCTCGGAAAGAATGCGTAAGGACTCAGCCTTTACTTCGAGCTCTCCTGTTGCCAGATTTTCATTGACAGCACCGGAGCGGGCCATAACTTCACCTTCTACGGCAATGACGAACTCGCTGCGCAGTTTTGCTGCTTTCTCAAAACCTTCCTCACTGATCGGGCCGTTCTCAAAGATAATCTGCATAATACCGCTTCTGTCACGCAGATCGACGAAAATAATTCCGCCTTTATTACGGCTCTTCTGTACCCAGCCCATCAGGGTTACTTTTTTTCCGATATCTGCTTTTGTGACTTCCGCACAGCGGCAGGTTCTCTTCAGGCCTTTCATGGATTCAGCCATTTTCTTGTTCCTCCTATTTGGAACTGCGGACACAAAGAATCTGCATCCGCAGCACATCGTTTTTTCATGCGATTACTATTATTGGATATTCCTTACATTTTGTCAACAAAAAATTCTTCGATCTCGGTGTATCCTTCTCCGGCAAGCTGTTCTTTCTGGAATTTCTTGTTTTTCTTCATAACAGCGATGTTAATGGCAGTGCCTTCGCTTCTTTCTTTCGTTGCCCGCTGGATGATCTTCTGCATTCCTTCTGCCGGCATGTTTTTCTCAATCAGATATGCTTTTTTCTTCTGAGCACCCGGAATCTGGTAATCTCTCTCAAGCAGAAGCATAACGATACGCTCAAATCCGATGGAGAATCCGCATGCGCAGGTCTGGTTTCCGGTGAATTTTCCGATCATTTCATCGTAGCGTCCGCCGCCTCCGACAGATCCGCCGTACTCATCCATAGCGATCTCGAAGATCGGTCCGGTGTAGTAGGACATTCCGCGCACCAGAGTCGGATCGAAAGCGATCTTGAATTCTGCGGTCTTCACGGCATTGACACTGTCGATGATGGTCTTCAGGCCGTCTGCGTACTCTTTGTCAAGGAATCCCTCGAGTTTCTCACGGCAGTACTCTACGCCTGCGGTATCCGGGGTGATCTCCTCGAACATTTTCAGGTATTTCTCTACGGACTCTTTTGCAAAGCCGGCTTCCTCGAGCTCTTTGGCAACGCCCTCAAAACCGATTTTATCCATCTTATCGAGGATAATAAATACGGTGTCATAGGACTCCTCCGGGAATCCGCTGTAGGCTGCCATTGCTTTTAAGATACGGCGGTCATTGATACGGATCGTAAAGTTCTTGAAGTCCAGTTTTCCAAGCAGTGTGGTGGTAGCAAGGATCAGCTCAATCTCTGCGAGGTTGGTCGGCTCGCCGAGGATATCGATATCGCACTGCATGAACTGGCGGTATCTTCCTCTCTGCGGACGGTCTGCACGCCATACATTTCCCATCTGAAGTGCTTTGAACGGGGACGGAAGCTCGTTTGCGTTGTTGGAATAGTAACGGCAGAGCGGAACGGTCAGGTCATAACGCAGGCCGCTGTCTACGAGATCGTTTTCTTTCTCAGCGGTCTCGAGTTTCAGCTTCTCTCCTCTTTTTAAGATCTTGAAAATCAGTTTCTCATTCTCGCCGCCCTGTTTGCTGTTCAGGTTTTCGATGTGCTCCACGCATGGGGTCTCCATGGAGGTAAAGCCGAAGGTTCCGTAAGTTTCCTTGATCAGACGGATCACGTAGTCACGGATTGCCATTTCTTTCGGTAAAATATCTTTCATTCCGGTAACCGGTTTCTTCTTTAATGCCATTTTCTGTTTTCTCCTTTATGATTTCCTGGATCAATTCATCGACATCAGAAAGCTCGATCGCTTTCCGGCTGCCTCTGTGGATCACTCTCTGAAATGCCAGGAACATTTTCAGATCGAAATTTTTGACTTCTTCTGCCATAAGCTCCATCGCCTGTTCCTGCGTAAACGCGCTCCGGTACGGGCGGTCGGAGGTCAGTGCGCAGTACACATCGCAGATACGCAAAATACGCGCCCCAAACGGAATCTTTTCTCCTGCCAGATTCGCAGGATATCCTGTTCCGTCATAATTTTCATGGTGGTACAGAATGCTCTCCATGACAAAATCGGAGTATCCGCGTCCCTGCAGCAGCTCATATCCCAGTGTGGGATGGGTCCGCACAAAGCGCATCTCCTCGACAACGAGCGTATCCTGTTCTTCTACGTAATTCTCCAGGACAACCTTTCCGATGTCGTGGAGAACGCCCGCTTTTGCAAGCTCATAGCAGATTTCTTTCTCATACCCAAGTTCCCGCGCAAGATCGTAAGCTAAATTGCTCACTTCCATGCCATGGATGAGCTGCTCGGTCAGGGTATAGCGCAGCATGTGAAGCTGCTGACTGGAATTTTCTTTCATTTTGGCAGATACTTCTCCATTCCGATACGTTTTCTCTCGATCATTTCATCGATACGCTCCACGTAGTTTTTCAGATCCTTCACGTTCTCCACCCGCTCAATGCGCTCTCCGTGTTCAAACACGAATTTCGTGGACGCTCCGGCTCCCGCGGCCAGAATGGACTGTTTTTCCTCCATAATGAGGATGTTGTAGATACCTGCTTTTCCTTCGCGGGAGTAGCCGACATTCTCAAAGTTACCCGCCATATTTTTCTGGCGGTACATGTAATACGGTCCCATCTCCATGCGGTGTGCGCTGTCCATCGTCATTTTCATGATCTCGGCAGAGTTTTCAAACGAGATTTCCTGATATTTGTCTTTGAACAGGTTGAGTCTCGTTGCACGCTTTAACGCAAGGGAATGGACGGTCAGGGAATCCGGATTCAGCGCTTCCACTTTTTCCAACGTATGCGCCACTTTTTCCTTGTCCTCGCCCGGCAGACCGACGATCAGATCCATGTTGATGTTGTCAAATCCAAGGGAACGCGCCATACGGAACTTCTCCTCGATCTCCTCCACGGTATGGTGGCGTCCGATCAGATCCAGCGTTTCCTGGTTCATGGTCTGTGGATTGATCGAAATACGGGTGACCGGGAATTTGCGGATGGCTTTTAAGACCTCCTCATTGATCGTATCCGGCCGTCCTGCCTCCACGGTGAACTCCTGCACCTGCTCCATCGGGAAGAGCTCTGTCACTTTCGTGAGCAGGCGCTCCATCTGTGCCGCATTCAGCGTGGTCGGCGTACCGCCTCCGATGTAGATCGTATCAAGGGTGTAATCCTTCATGTTCTCACTGATAAAGATCAGTTCTTTGATCAGTGCATCGAGATACGGATCTACCATATGCTCCCAGCGGCTTAACACATGGGAGCCGAAGGAACAGTACAGGCAGATGCTCGGACAGAACGGGATGCCGATGTACAGGCTGTAACCGTGTTCGTAGTCGATCGTCTTTAAAATGTCCTTTTCCCGGTTGGCAATCGTGATCGCAAGTGCCGTCTTTTCCGGGCTGGTGTAGTAAGTTTCGCGCATGTATTTCGCAATCTCTACATTTTTTTTACCCTCTTCAAGCATCTTCATCGGAATTTTCGTCGGACGGATGCCGGTGAGATCGCCCCATGGAAGTTCTTTGCCGCTCACTTCGGAAAGCGTGCGGTATACCATCCGTTTCAGGACATTTTTCGTTTCATGGCGGTCTTTTTCATATTCCACCGCCTCACACTGCGAAGCGAGCGTCTCATGTTTCTCGTCTGCAATCGAAAAACAGATCTGATCCGCCTCGTATGTGATCGTATCATAATATGCAAATTCCCCGTCCAGCGCCCCATCCTCTTCGTACCATGAGGTAATCTCACAGCCCGGATAGAATGCCTTGATCAAGGAATACACATCGTATTCAAAATCTTTTCTGTTAAAACAAAGGCTGATATTAAGCAAGGGGATTGTACCTCTTTTCATGTTCAATCGTAGTTTCATCGTTGTGGCCCGGATACACGGTCACATCCCCGGGAAGCTCTTTTAACAGGCGCTTGACCGACGCGGTCAGCTCTCTGCCGGAGGATGTCGGGAAGTCGTATCTTCCGTAGGACTCGCAGAACAGCGTATCACCGGAAAAAAGTGCTTTCTCTGCCGGAATATAGTAGCAGACACCGCCTGCCGTGTGCCCCGGTGTCGCAAGAACGTGGATTTCAAAATCTGCGAGATGCAGCACATCGCCCTCTTTTACGGTTTTGTCCGCCTGCATCGTGTACGGTTTGCTCCAGAGCCCGGAAAGATTTTCCTTTGGATCCCCCAGCAGGTGCTGCTCTTTTTCATGGACATAGACCGGGATATGGTATTTTTTCCGCAGCGCATCCGCTGCCAGCATATGGTCGAAATGGCCATGGGTCAGCAGAATGGCCTCCGGGTCGCCGTCGATCTCGTCGATCTGGCGTTCAATCTCCAGCGGCGAATCGCCCGGGTCCACGATCAGCACCTTCTGGCTGTCCGGATTTTCCACAACGTAGCAGTTTGTCGAGAGCATTCCAAGTGCCCGGTAATTTACCTTTATCATACGCTTTTCTCCTTTTTATCCTCTCGATCTCTGAATATCAATCACGCTCTCCACCTGGCGCACCTTCTCGATGATGCTGTTCAGCTCTTCGTTGTTGTGCACGTCGAACGTCACATCGATGGAAGCCGTTCCCTGCTTGCTCGTTCTCACGTTCATCGCCGCAAGGTCGATCTTCCGCTCGGTAAAGATCTTGGAGATATCCACCAGAAGACCGGTACGGTTGTTTGCGTAAACGCTGATCTCCACGGTATAGAGAGAGCCGCCGTTGTCCTCTGCCTGCCATTCAGCATCAATGAGGCGCACCCGCTCAGATTCCGGCAGATTCAGGACATTGACACAGTCGGTGCGGTGAATGGTCACGCCGCGTCCTCTTGTGACAAAGCCCACGATCTCATCGCCCGGGATCGGATTGCAGCATTTTGAGAAGCGAACTGCCACATCGTGGATACCGCGCACGACGATGCCGCCCTTGCTCTTTCCAACCGGCAGAACTTTCTCTCCAGATGCCGCCTCGAGCACCTGCTCGTCGGTGATCTCTTTTTTATGCTGCTTTTCGTACGTCTCAATCAGCTTGTTGAGGACCTGGCCCTCTTTTAAGCCGCCGTGGCCGATGGCCGCAAGAACGGAATCCCAGTCGCGGAAGCCGTACTTTCTCATGACAGCCTCTTCGTACATCGGTTTCGTATAGATTCCAAGGTTTTTGCCCTTCAGCTTTGCATAGTTGGTGAGCATTTCCTTGCCTTTGACGATGTTGTCCGTCTTGTTCTGCTGGCGGAACCACTGGTTGATGCGGCTCTTTGCCTGGGAACTCTTCGCAATTTTCAGCCAGTCGCGGCTCGGTCCCTTGGAGTTCTGCGAGGTGATGATCTCGACGCGGTCTCCGTTGTGAAGTTCCGTCTCGATCGGCACGAGTTTTCCGTTGACCCTCGCTCCGACCATCTTGTTGCCGACCGCACTGTGGACGGAATAAGCAAAGTCGATGGCACAGGAGCCGACCGGAAGCGTTTTGACATCGCCCGCCGGGCTGAAACAGTAAACATTGTCGGCAAACAGGTCGAGATCGCTCTTTAAGAGGTTCATGAACTCATGGTTGTCCGCCATGTCCTGCTGCCACTCCAGAATCTGGCGCAGCCAGGTCAGTTTTTCCTCTTCCTGCTCCGGTCCCGGTTTCTTGCCGTCGGAGGCCTCTTTGTATTTCCAGTGTGCAGCGATACCGTATTCTGCAATCCGGTGCATCTCATAAGTACGGATCTGAATCTCAAACGGCTGTCCGTTCGGTCCGATCAGGGTTGTATGCAGGGACTGGTAACGGTTTGGCTTCGGCATCGCAATGTAATCTTTGAAACGGCCCGGGATCGGCGTGTACATTTCATGGATGACACCGAGCGCTGCATAGCAGTCTTTGACGGATTCCACGATGATGCGGACCGCAAAGAGGTCATAGATCTGATCCAGCGTCTTATGCTGGTTGACCATCTTTTTGTAGATGCTGAAAAAGTGCTTGATTCGTCCGTTGACATCTGCCTCAATGCCGGCCTGGTGGATATGACGGGTCACCTCTTTTACGATCGCATCGACAAACTCCTGCCGCTGCTCCCGCTTCATGCTGACCTTCTGCACCAGTTCATAGTACGCATCCGGCTCCAGATATTTCAGAGAAAGGTCATCGAGTTCGACCTTGATCTTGGAAATACCGAGGCGCTGTGCGATCGGGGCATAAATATCCATCGTCTCACGCGCTTTTTTCTTCTGCGTCTCCGGCGACCAGTACTGTGCAGTCCGCATGTTGTGCAGACGGTCCGCCAGTTTTACCAGAATAACACGGATATCCTTTGCCATCGCAAGGAACATCTTTCTCAGGTTTTCTGCCTGCTCCTCGACCTTATCCGCAGAATATTTCAGCTGTGCCAGCTTCGTGACACCGCTTACAATCAGGGACACCTCCGGGCCGAACTCCTCGGTCAGCTCTTCTTCGGTCATGACGGTATCTTCGACAACGTCGTGCAGAAGGCCTGCCGCGATCGACTCCTTGTCGAGCTCCAGATCTGCCAGGATAATTGCCACACAGAGCGGATGGATGATGTACGGTTCCCCGCTCTTTCTTTTCTGGTCCTTATGTGCATCCGCTGCCACGCGGTATGCTTTTTCGATCAGGGAAATATCGTCCGATGGATGATATTTTTTCACAGAAGCGATCAATTCCCCGTATAATTCCTCCGGACTTGTAAAATCGTCCGTCTTGCGGATTCTGGCTTCTGCCGCCGCCACATCCTTCTTTAATTCTTCTTCACTGATTCTTTTCTCTTCTTCCATATGTATCCTCCGCTCTCATGATTAACCCCTGCGTTTCGTTGGATACGTTATTTGCCATCGTAACGGATGACAGATTTTACATCATATTTTGCCAGTTTTTCGCGTCCTTTTAAGCCGGCAAGCTCCATCAGGAACACGATTCTGGTTACTTCGCCGCCGAGGCGCTCGATCATTTTTGCACAAGCCTCCACGGTACCGCCGGTTGCAATCAGATCGTCGATGATGACTACCTTCTGGCCCGGTTTGATGGAGTCTTTGTGCATCTCGATCGTTGCGCTGCCGTACTCCAGGTCATAGCTCTCCTCGATGGTCTCCAGAGGAAGTTTTCCTTTTTTACGGATCGGCACGAACGGTTTGTGCAGATTGTAAGCAATCGGCATACCGAAAATGAAGCCGCGGGACTCGGTTCCGCAGATTACATCACAGTCTACTTCTTCTACAAAATGCTGCATCTCATCTATGGCAAGCTGCAGTCCGTCTGCGTCCTGCAGGATACTCGTTACATCTCTGAAAATAATACCCGGTTCCGGGAAATCCGGAATACTTCTTACGTAATCCTCTACTTTTTTCATAAAATATTCCTCCGTTTCGTCAAGGTTTGACAATTCACCTTACAGTATAGCATCAATATTCTTCTGCGTCAATTTTGTTTCCGATAGAAAACAGGGCAGAAAAATCAGGTATTTGCGGCTTTTCTGCATCTTTAAAAATAACTCTGGATATTGATCTGTAATTTGTCGCGTCCGTTCCACGTATCGATCGACGGATAGTACGCTACCGAGAGGGTCGGATGTGCATCCACGTATGCGGCGAACGCTTCTCCCTCGCCGAAATAGACACCATCCATCTGGTATCCGCCCGCATCGGCAAGCTGTACTTTCACCACGTTTCTATTCTTTCCAAAAATGCGGTAATTTAATACAGTCAGTCCTTTCTGTGCGAACAGCGGTTTCGTGTTGCCTTTTCCGAACGGCTCCAAGAGACTTAACTGGCGGATCAGATTTTTGGTGATGTAGGTGATCGGCATCGGCACATCGATCACAACTTTTTCGACGAAATCCTCTTCCGTCAGCGTGGAATTATCGTTCAGTGCCCGGCGGAACGGTTCGATCATCTCCTCTCCTGCGAGGGAAAGGCCCGCAGCCATCGGGTGGCCGCCGAATTTCGTCATCAGTTCTTTGCATTTGCAGAGCTCCTCATACATCGAATACGCTTCGATCGAGCGGCCGGAGCCCTTGACGCCCTCCTCACTTCTGGTGAGTACGAAGGATGGTTTGTGGAAGTGCTCCCGCAGGCGACCTGCGATGATTCCGGCAAGGCTCTCGTGGCAGTCCGGCAGATAGACGACGAGGACTTTGTCGTTCTGCAGCGGGGAGGTTTCCACGAGCTCGATTGCTTTCGCCTCACCCTGGCGCGTCAGCTCTTTGCGGCTTTCATTCAGGTCTTTCAAGTCCCCGGCAAGCTTTGCGGCCTCCTCACGTGTCTTTGCGCAGAGCAGTTTTAACGAATGCTCCGCCGTGTCAAGCCGTCCCGATGCGTTGATGCACGGGCCGAGAACGAAGCCGATGTGATACGGTGTCACGTTTTCCGCCTCGATGCCCTGCACACGGATCAGCTCCTGCAGGCCGAGGTTCTGCGTTTTATGGAGCGCCCGAAGGCCGGCTTTTACAAAAATCCGGTTTTCTCCCTGCAGATCCATCACATCACCGATCGTCGCAATGGCGACAAATTCCAGAAAGCGGAAGCTGTGCTCCTTTGGAATACCTGCTTTTGCCTCCATCGTCTGGATCAGTTTCCATGCGACGGCCGCACCGCAGAGGCCCGGAAACGGATAGGAACAGTCTTTCTGTTTCGGATTGACAACCGCGTCCGCTGGCGGCAGGATGTAGCGGCGTTCTCCGTTTTCATCCTCCTCAAACGGAACCTCGTGGTGGTCCGTCACAACAACCGTCATGCCAAGTTCTTTTGCCAGACGGATCTGACTGCCCGCCGCGATGCCGTTGTCACAGGTGACGATCTGGAGCTTCGCGTCTATACCGGGCCGGGCGACCTTGCCACCGGAGCCTACGGCATAGAGGAGCCCACCGGAGCTTTGTTTACCGACTATGACGCGATAGACTTTATTGTCGTTCCGGGAGTAGCGTTTGACCGTAACGGAAACCGCTTGGGAAGAGGAAAAGGATATTATGACCGTCTGCTTCCCCGCATACCTTCCGCATACAAAGCAGGCATCTGTTTCCCGTTTCAGATTGTAGAAGAAGTCCCGGCGGAGACGTTCGACATCCATATGGATGAAGTCATAACCTGCGAGTGAAGAGAAAGCTGACCGCCGCCCGGTTGCACTATCTGAATATAATATTGGTTATCACCTGCGCTCCTACGTGCCTGTTCAGATTGCGCACCAGCAAATCCCGGCCCATCATCAGTTCCTGACGAAGGGCTGCGGAAGTAAGATGCACGTACAATACTTGGTTCTTGATATAGAGTTCGCGTGTATAAGACGCAATGGTAGGTCCCAGCACCTCCGCCCATGAACTGATGAGCCGCCGTTCATTCAACTTTCCTGCCTCAGAAAATTACGTATCAGTTTACCAATCTGTTCAGCGTCATTCCGTTTCATCCCTCACTCTCCTCATCGTTCAGCGCTTGGCTCTCCGCCATTTCGGAAACGGCCCCTTGCTCTACGCAGAACATTTTATAGTCGCTACCTACCTTATGCAGAATACGATCCAGATGCTCCCGGTTGGTATCCGTTATAAAGATTTGCCCGAAATTATCACCTGCCACGAGCTTGATAATCTGCTCCACACGCGAAGCATCCAGCTTGTCAAAAATATCATCGAGCAATAGCAACGGAACCGTAGCACCCGTCCGTTTCAGGAAATCGAACTGCGCCAGCTTCAAAGCCACCAGGTAAGTTTTGTTCTGTCCCTGCGAACCCTCCCGTTTGATAGGAAAGTCACCCAACAACATATTCAATTCATCCTTATGAACCCCACGCAGGGAAAATCCCATAATCTGATCACGCGTACGGCTCTCCTTCAACACCTCCAGCAAAGAAGCGTCACGAGCATGCGAGTCGTAAATCAGCCCCACTTTCTCCTTATCCTGAGAAATAAATGAATAGAAAGACTGGAAAATCGGTATGAACTCCTTGATGAACTCTTCCCGCTTACGGAACACCACTTCACCGGCTTGTGCCATCATCTCTTCCCATACCAGAAAAAGTTCTTCTTCCACCGGCATCTCATTCTTAAGCAAGGTGTTCCGCTGCGCCAATGCTTTGTTGTAGCGGATCAGTGCATCCAAATATTCTTTATCGTACTGTGAAATCACCACATCCATAAAACGGCGACGCTCGTCACTACCTCCGTTTATCAATGCCGAATCGGCAGGCGACACCATCACCAACGGCAAAAAGCCGATATGGTCGGACAAACGTGTGTACTCTTTCTTATTCCGTTTGAACTGCTTCTTCTGCCGGCGCTTCATACCACAGTAAATCTCCTCCGGCGTACCGTCGGAGGCCTCGTAAAATCCCTGAATAACAAAGAAATCCTGTTCGTGCCGAATGTTCTGCGAATCAATCGGATTACCCGAACTCTTGCAGAAAGATAAAAAGTACACTGCATCCAGCAGATTCGTCTTTCCCATCCCGTTCTGTCCGAAGAAACAATTCAGTTTGGCGGAGAATCCGATCTCTACCTGTTCCAGATTCTTATAGTTTAATATGGATATCCGTTTCAGTATCATTGTATACGCGTTAATTTGTTCACAAAAGTAGCAAGTTTTTCGAGGTTTTCGAGCGTAAAACAAAAAAAGATGCCTCTAAATTTCGTTTGTAGATATAAAAAAACTACTTTTGCGAGTCGAAATATCAAATAGCGAATAATAACAAAAAGAATCATATAAAAATGGCAGAACAAAAGAATCAGAACGAACATCTGAACGTAGAAGATGCACTGACACAATCGGAAGCATTTCTTGTTAAGTACAAAAACGCAATCATCGGCGGTGTTGTAGCCGTGATTATCATCGTAGCAGGTTTTATCATGTACAAGAACCTCTATGCTGAGCCACGTGAAGAAAAGGCACAGGCTGCTCTTTTCAAAGGACAGGAATACTTTGAACAAGATGCTTATGAACAAGCACTGAACGGTGATAGTATTGGTTATGTAGGTTTCCTCAAAGTTGCCGACGAATATAGCGGAACAAAAGCCGCTAATCTGGCAAAAGCATATGCAGGAATCTGCTACGCACAACTGGGTAAATATGACGAAGCAGTAAAGATGCTCGACGGCTTCAACGGAGGCGACCAGATGGTAGCTCCCGCTATCCTCGGCGCAACAGGAAACTGCTACGCACAACTGGGTCAGCTGGACAAAGCCGCTTCTACCCTGCTCTCTGCAGCAGACAAAGCTGACAATAACTCATTAAGCCCTATCTTCCTGATGCAAGCCGGTGAAATTCTGGTGAAACAAGGAAAGTATGATGATGCCGTTAATGCCTACACTAAGATCAAGGACAAATACTTCCAGTCTTACCAGGCTATGGACATCGACAAGTACATCGAACAGGCTAAATTGATGAAGAAATAATATACCTTATTATATATAATATAAGGTTAGGCACGGATTACACGGATTTCACGGTTTTTAGAATTACGCTTTTATAAAGCAACAGCGTAATCCGTGTAATTCGTGCCTGATAATTCCCATTTAGTTAATTTTCGGTTTGAGCTCGTCAGGAGAATCTTTGGTATAAGATTTCACATCTCCCGCCACTTTGGTGAATAATGCTTGTATTAGCTCCGGAGCTATCTTGTCTGCCGGACGGAAAGCATCCGAATTCATATAATTCAGGATTGCTTTGTGCATCTGGCGGGCAACGATTCGTTTTTCCGGTTGGGAAGTAATGTCCATACTGGTCATCATCAATTTACCGTTCAATACCTTTGCTTCGAACAACATGCCAATTTTCCGGCTGATAAACCAGGTATCAATACTTTGAACCGTTGGTTGGAATGTTGCCGGGAAGTCGGTGAATTGCATCACCTGCGCTTTGTTCAGCAGTTCCCACCATTGCAGGTTGCTATGATACTCGGTAGGGAATTCGCGGAAAAGAGGGTGATATTCATTCAGGAAAATACCGGTTGTGTGCGGCGGACGCATCTTGAACCAGGAAGTATTCCAGAATACGGGAGTGAAGTATTGTTTGACTTCTTTGCCGTATTGTATCTTTCCGGCAGCCGTAATCAGCACATTTCCTCCGTCCTGCAACACTGCCAATGCTTTGGCGTCCAAGGTGTCGGTGGTATATACTGTTCCTTGTACCAGTTCCACTTGTGCCGGATATACCCAGAAATCCCAGTCGTTTACGGCATCACAGCCTTCGATACGTACTTCCAGATTTAGTTTCTGCTGTGTATCGATTCCTTCCAGAGTCATATCTACACTACCCAGAGAATAAAGATTTCCGATGGGAATGTGATGGGTGCCGACAGTTCCATGAGCATATACTTTTCCGAATTTATCCTTAATGGTATATACTGTTTTTGCACTTTCTAAGGGAGCAGCTCCGAAATGAGATACTTCAATGTCGGCATGGAATGTTTCATTGTTGGCATATACAAATTTAGGAATACGTGCCAAAGGTACGGTCGGACTGCAAAAGCGTCTGAACTGTTCTGCGTTGATATATCCTTTTTCTTCAAAGAACACGTCCAGTACACCGACTAATGCAGTTCCCTGGCCGGAATAATCATTGAGAGCCAGCAACTGGAATCCCGCATAGTCCGGAGTACGCAAGGTCTTTTCAATCTCATGTTTGTAGCAGAGTGCCTGCAATTTGCCCGAAGCCATCATAAAGTCGTGACTCTGGCTTCCCATGTGGTTATCGTTCAGAATATCCCGGAAGATTTCAAAGTTCTTCGCTTTGTTGACTCCGGTATATTTACGGATCTCATTGAAATTCGGGAATACGCACCATTGACCTGTTTCGTGTGATACATACGGTTGTTTCACCGTGTCGATTCTTGCACGATAATCCGATTCACTTTCCGGTTGCGCACCTGCCCAACTAAGTCCGCGTGCGCCGGCTTTCACATGATACTCATTGTGAGGTTGCCATTGCCAGCTGTTTCCAACGGAGGCTCCTGTGTATACACGACGCGGATCGGTTGCTTTCCAATAATCCACGAACTTGCTGACCCATGCCACCCAACGACCGGAAGGTTCATTGCCGCAAGCCAGCATGCAGTAAGAAGCGTAATTCCCATATTCCTTGGTCAGTGCAATGGTTTCGTCCATCAGGTATTTGTCAATCGGTTGTCCGTTACCCAGTCTCGGACCGTGGTTCGGCCAGCTCGGTCCTTCCGGTTGCAGATAGAAACCGACCAGATCGGCAGCGATGAAAGCTGCTTCCGGCGGACAGAAAGAGTGGAAGCGCATGTGATTCAGGCCATAGTTACGACAAATGCGGAACACCCGTTCCCAGGAAGCTACATCCATCGGCGCATAGCCTGTCAATGGGAAGTCACAGTTTTCCACCGTACCGCGAAGCATCGTTTTGCGACCATTTACATAGAACCATTTCCCTTCTATCTTGAAATCACGCATACCGAACTGTACTTGTTGTGTGTCAGTTTGCTTGCCGTTGGTCAATTTTGCCGTCAGTTTATAAAGTGCCGGACTGAATTCATCCCACGTCAGAAACTCTTTTCCCATCGGAAGTTCCATTTCCACCGGATTATCTCCCGGACGGATGTTGAAACTTTGATGTACGGGAGCCACTTTGTGCTGAATGTCCGTGTTAAAGCTCGCAGCGGAAAGGGTGATCTCTCCCTTGGTGGAAGAAGCAGACCGTATATTCATGCGAACCAGCGCTTTCTGATTGCTTAAATCGGGATATACCTGAATATCTTCTAAATGAACTTTGGGAGTGGCTTGTAATTCGATTCGTCCGACGATACCGTTCCAGTTACCTTGTGTCTGGTCGGTGATGCTGTGAGAATCTGGACCTACGTTGATTTCTTTGATTCTATTATCGATACGGATGGTAATCAGGTACGTTTTTCCGGGGGTGGTTGCAGCAGTCAGGTCATAGACATGGGGAACACAAAGACTGTTTTGCATACCAAGCTCCTGCTGATTTACCCATACAGTAGTTTCGATGTGCGGACGTTCCAGAAAAAGAGTGATTCTTTCTCCTTTCCAGTCAGCCGGAATTGTCACTTTCTTTTGATACCAGGCCACACCTACATAATGTTTGTCGGGAGTCAGAAAGAAGGGTAGCTTTACTTGTCCCTCTATCCTGTATTTTTCCATATATGGGTTGAAGTAGTAAGAACTGTCGTAGAGGCTTCCGGTCCATTGGGTACGGACGGTCACTTCATCTCCTTTCAATTTTTCGGGCATGGAGCCGGG
>ERZ779894.1823-NODE-1823-length-20401-cov-17.871179_pt1 | contig 20401 bp, 18 predicted proteins | sample MGYA00511587_ERZ779894 | MGnify/ENA primary metagenome ERZ779894 (study PRJEB29588, sample SAMEA2160490) | human gut metagenome | biome: human gut; feature: human-associated habitat; material: faeces | place: Denmark | collected 2008/2010 ... | reverse complement strand
GCCTATTTTCAATTTAGGAACGCATTATTTATCGTCCTACTAAATTATATCCTTCCGGGGACAGCTCGATGGCGGTGACAGTCTCGCCGTAGTTCGCCGCCCAGCTATCGAAGTGCTGTAAGCCCTGTTCCTCCAGCGCCGACATCTGCAAGTAACGCTGGATGGTGTAAAGCTCCACCATGCTGTTGGAAATGGGGGTGCCGGTGGCAAAGACAATGCCGCGTCCCCCGGTGATCTCATCGAGGTAGCGGCACTTCATAAAGAGATCTGAGCTTTTCTGCGCCTCGGTCTGGGCAATACCGCCCACATTCCGCATTTTCGTGTATAAAAAGAGGTTCTTAAAATAGTGTGACTCGTCAATGAAGATGCGGTCAACGCCCAGTTCCTCAAAGGTGACCACATCGTCCTTGCGGCTCTGGTCATTCAGCTTGTCGATCTTGGCTTGCAGGCCCTTCTTGGTTTTCTCCATCTGTTTGATCGTGAAATTCTCCGCTTTTTCTCGCTTGGCTTCGGAAATGCCCATCATAATTTCGTCGATCTGCTGTTCCAGAATGGTCCGCTGGCGCTCTACGCTCATGGGGATCTTCTCGAACTGCGAATGCCCGATGATAACGGCATCGTAGTCGCCGGTGGCGATCCGTCCACAGAATTTCTTGCGGTTCTTGGTTTCAAAATCCTTGCGGGTGGCAACGAGGATATTTGCCGCCGGATAGAGCTGCAAAAACTCAGTGGCCCACTGCTCTGTCAGGTGGTTGGGCACCACAAAGAGAGATTTTTGACACAGGCCCAGCCGCTTGCTCTCCATGGCGGCGGCTACCATTTCAAAGGTTTTTCCCGCGCCCACCACATGGGCAAGCAGGGTATTTCCACCGTACAAAATGTGCGCGATGGCGTTGACCTGGTGCTTGCGGAGTGTGATCTCCGGGTTCATGCCTGAAAAGCTGATGTGACTGCCATCATACTCGCGGGGGCGGTTGCTGTTGAACAGAATATTATAGGTCTTACAGATGGCTTCGCGCCGGTCAGGATCTTTCCAGATCCACTCAGCAAAAGCGTCTTTAATGAGTTCCTGCTTACTCTGCGCGATAGCAGTCTCTTTCTTATTCAGAACGGCAGTTCTGCGCCCTTCTTCATCGTATTGGTAATCAAAAATGCGGACATCCTTCAGGTTAAGTGTCGTTTCGATGATCTCATAGGCGTTGACGCGCTTGGTGCCGTAGGTGCTGATGGCCTTGACATTGCCGCGATCCGTGCTTTTACCTTCAATGCGCCACTCGCCGGTGATGCCGGAATAGTGGACCTTCATACCCCATTGCGCGCTGCGGGGTGTTCCCAGCGTTTCAAAAATAAACCGGCGGACATATTCGGTGTCCAGCCATGTAGCGCCCAGCCGGACGGAGATCTCGCTGGCGGTGAGGTCGGTGGGCTGCACCCGCGCCAATGCCTCGGCGTTGATCTGATACTGCGGGTCCTGCTCCGCCTTGCCTTGGGCAACCGCCAATTTCTGACGCACATTTCCGGAAAGATACTCGTCCGCAGGCAGGTATTTCTCATGCCCATCGTTTTCGCCGGTGTAAGCGGGGTTCAAAAAAATCACGCCCTTGAGGTCAGAAAACAGCGTTTCCTCGTCCTTGCCGGTGAGCCTGCCCATATAGTCCATATCCACATGGGCCTTTTCGCCAATGGACAGCGCCAGCGCCTCCACCGCTGTGTCTACCTTTTCAGCGGGTTTGTGGCTGCGGATGGTGCGCTTGGTGAACAGGTCGGCCTTCCTTTTCAGGTTCCGATCCTCGTCCAGAATTTCCAGCGAACACAGCAGGAAGTAGGAGCTGTCCTGATCGAATGCGATGGCGTTGCCGCGGGAATTGATGAGTCCGTATTTCCGGGTGAAGGCATCATAGAGGGTATTCAGCTTTGCTTGCTGCGCCTTGATTTCTTCATCTGGATAGTCCTCGGTCTGGTATTCCAACAGCGTCCGCACACAGTCCCGCAGCTCGATCATGCCGCGGATTCTGCTCTCTGCCGTCTTGGATACCTCCACCGGGTTCATGCGGCTGTTTTCACGGTAGTAGATTTGCCCGTTCACCAGTGTATAGGAGAAGTTGCGGACAGCGGGGTCAGCCTCAATGGAATGATCCTCGCCCTCCAGCTCCTCCTCCCGGTCGTAGGCGGCGATCTCGCCGTGGATATTCTGAACGGCTTCCGCCAGCAGCGCTTCCAACGGCTGCTCCGGGTACGGCTCACAGGTGGGCGTGGGGCCGAACGGCCCGGACACCATCTTCATCTCGCCCAAGATCATATCCGGGTGGTCGATGAAGTAGCTGTTCATCTGGATGCCGTCCTCGTTGGTGGCAAGATGCACCCATTCGGGTTCTATATCCACCATTCGTTCCCGCTTCTGCAAAAACAGAATGTCTGAAACCACCTCGGTGCCCGCCGCGGCCTTGAACGCATTGTTGGGCAGGCGGATCGCCCCCAGCAGTTCCGCTCGCTGTGCGATGTATTTTCGCGCGCTGGCAGTGCGCTTATCCATGGTGAAGCTGGAGGTCACAACGGCGATAACGCCGCCCGGTCTGACCTGGTCCAGCGCCTTGGCGATGAAATACTCGTGGATGGGGAAATTCAGCCGGTCATAGCGTTTATCCGCTACATGGAACTGGCCGAAGGGAACATTTCCGATGGCAACATCGAAGAAATTGTCCGGGAAGGCGGTTTTCTCATAGCCCTGCACCGCAATACCGCTTTTCTGATAAAGCTGGCGGGCGATGCGGCCAGAGAGATCGTCCAGCTCCACGCCATAGAGCTTGCTGCCGCTCATGCTTTCCGGCAGCATACCGAGAAAATTGCCGATACCGCAGGCTGGCTCCAGAATGTTGCCCTGCGCAAAGCCCATCTGCCCCAGGGCGGTATAGATGCCGCGGATGACCACAGGCGGCGTGTAGAACGCCGTGAGCGTGGATTCGCGGGCGGCGGCGTATTCGGCGTCCGTCAGCAGGTCTTTCAACTCATTGTAGCGTGGGTTCTTTTCGTCAAAGAAATCTGCCAGACCGCCCCAGCCCACATACCCGCAAGTGCCTACTATGCGAGGTCGGTGGCTTGGGCAGTCGAGAACGGGATCACGACTGGCACGGGCAATGGAAGATTCTCACCCGATGCTACCTGTACGAGGGCGCAAAGCGTGACCTTCCTCTACCGTGCGCTAAGTGCCAGGGCAGAGGGTACAGCGGAGTTCCGCGATGTTCCCAAAAACGCGTACTATGCGGATGCGGTGGCATGGGCTGCAGCAAACGGCATCACCACCGGCATCGGCGGCGGGCTGTTCGGTCCCGATAATGACTGCACCCGTGCTCAAATCGTGACCTTCCTGTTCCGCACCTACAACAAATAATCGTCTCGGTACAATACAGATGTGGGGCGGCGGTATTATTCCGCCGCCCCATATTCTGGTTTCGGGTCGATGAATGAAAGGTATTCTTATTTGTAAGAGGAAAACGCAAAAGCTCACTTATAGGCTCTGTACTCCAGACCGTTGCAGACCGACACAGTCTCTCCTCCGGACAGCACATAATCAAAACCGAAATAGTAGTCTGCCAGAGCGATGGTGACCGGACTTTCCGGCACGGCCGTCGCTGCCTGCATCACAACTTCCAGCAGGTTTCCGTAGTTGTCAAACATTGCATATCCGGAGCAGGTCAAATCTACACTCGGCAACAAAGCAGCCCGTTCCACATCGGTCAAGTCTTCAGTAAATATGCCTTTGTAGTATGGCCGGTTTGCCGCAAGCATCGAAGAAACTTCGTTGAAATGGAGCGTCCACGGAGTTCGAGGATTTAGCGTAGGTCCCGGATCAACATATCCCTCGTCGCCCGGTCTAAGGATGGGATGACTGGGATAAACGTCAGGCGGCTCATCCCGCTGTATCCTGCTCGTCATCGCAAATCAGAATGTGGTACATGGAACCCCTCCTTTGATGGCTTTATAATAACAATCTTTACATTAAGATGGTAGTGGTAGAAAGATGAAGAATTTGTGAAGATTGCCATTCCAAAAGAACAGCGCAGCTCCCGACCGGAAGCTGCGCTGTTGATGTGGTTGCTTACTCGTCAATCATTTGGAGCAGAAGCCAGATTGCAGGCTGGTTTTCTTTAATCCATTCCATATCGTGCTGTTCGCTGATCCGAATGGCACCCGCTTTCCATTCATCGAAGTATTCCTGGCCAGTTTCAGCGTAGAGTCGGAGCTGTGCTTCCGGCGCAAGATCATCGAGAACGCTTCGCATCAGATGTCCACGCAGTCCTGTCTGACCACCCTCTAAAAACTGTGAGAATACATACTGCAATGTATAGCTTCCGTAGTAGGTAAGCTCCCGATACTCAATCGGGTGTGCGTCAATGTAGTCGGCAGGTCTGGAAGATGTGGCCGGAGAGGACTCAATTACCTCAAAAAGATGTTCCACCGCAGAATAGGTATCAACTCCGCCGTAACGGACGGCCTGATCGTAGCACTCCTGCTTCTGGGCGAGGATATACTTCTGAGTATCCAGGGCTTCGTCCTCAATTTCGTCAGGGAACTTATCCCGAATATCCTGAACATAGTAGGAGCCGTCCCGCGGTGTCCAATACTCCTTCAGAACATATTTCCCATCTACAACTTCAAAGGTGATGGCAACAGCGATATGACTGCCGGCAGCATCGTGAAAGCTTCCACCGGAATAACCAAATCCCTGATGAAGCGCCAGTCCGTAGACAGTGACCAGCTTGATGTGGTCGGAGGAACCAACTGCGGGGGTGCCACTGAGTTCCTGTTGATCCAACAAGGCAAAGCTGGCGCAATGATACAGACCATCCGGCTTGGAAGGCTTGTTTTCTGCCAGGATTGCTTCATTGATCGCCTTCGCCAACAACACTTCTGAATGATCCGCACCAATGAACTCCGTCACGCCGCCGTCCCGAATGTCGATGCGTGTATCGAGGTCATCCGCCAAAGCTAGATAGATATACATAGGGTCACTATCCGGACTTCCACCGCCAATCCATAGCTCATACATTTCATTGATCACATAGACACGGATATATAGGCCAGAGCCGGTCTCAATATAATCGTAATTTTCAAAATCCGACCACGATAAATCGTATCCGTATTGTGAAAGAATAATTACATCATCTAAGGTGAGTTTCGTCGTTTCGGCAACAACTCTGATGCTGTAAACTTCTTTCAACCGAGCTGGATAAGTTTCCAGTATCTCACCGCTATATGAGACTTCAATAATGTCTCCGATTTGCGGCTCCAGAGCGGGGTCCATATTCATCAGAGGAACTTCAATTTGGTCAGCGCTATTGAGTGCCCAGCTTGCCTCTGGTGCAACCAGAAAATATCCCTCGTGGATTTCAAGGACTTCCGCTTTGAAAGTAATACGATTGGGCGCACTTTCGTCAGAAATACGAATTTCCACATTTTCGACTTCCACATAAACAACGATGTCTTCGTCCGTTGGGTTTTGCATATTGATGCCAACCTTGAACCATTCATCTTTTACGGCGTCAAATTCAACGGGCATTCCATGTGTAAGATAGGTAGCCGTATATCCGGTTTCTGTTGTTTCGTCGACTGGAAATAAAAGAACTTCCGTATCATCCAGTCCTTCACCGGACCATATGACAATGGAGTTTCCCGTTGTACTGACTTCTTCATCTGAATACACAAAATCATCCTGGCTTCCTGCTGGAACGACAATTCGCAGCGTATAGCTGTCCTGTTCCGGATCAGTCAGGAAGCACACCGCAACGACCACGCAGGCGATAACTGCCAGAACGACGACCCAGAAAGCAGGCTTCTTGTAGTTCATCACAGACTTCACACGCTCCTTTACACCGACCTCACCAAAGGCAAGAGGGCAGGCTGCGATCACACGGCGGTTGACACTACAGGCCACAAGCGCCTGGGTATAGTCGGCTCTCTGCTCGTTGCCCAGTACCTTAATGACCTTCTCATCACAGGCCAGCTCAATGTCCCGGCACAGCAGCACATAGGCCAGCCACATCAGAGGATTGAACCAATGGATCGTCAGCAGTAGGAAGCCGAGGGGTTTCCACCAGTGGTCTCTTCGACGAATGTGTGCCTGCTCATGTGCGACCACATGGTTCAGATCCTGTCCGCCCATATTGTAGGGAAGATAGATCTTCGGTCTGAACACGCCCAGCACAAAGGGAGAAGCCACATTCTCGCTCTGGAAGATGTTGTCTCGGAGGATGACTGCCTCGCTGACTTTGCGGCGCAGACGCCAATAGCTGACCACGGTATATAGGAGGAGCGCAGCGATACCGGCAATCCAGAGAATGCTAAAAATCGGAATCCAGATCTGAAGCGGATTTGCGCTCGTCAATACATCCTGCGGTGGAGCGAACGAGGACAGCATAGGGTTGACCATGCTATTGATCACTGGAACACCGCTGTTGATCGTGGGCTGTACTGCCATTTCGATATCCATCGGAACTGTCTCTGCGCTGGGAATCAGACTCAGAGCGCTCTCGATAGAGAACGGAAAAGCCAGACGCACTGCCACAATGCCCCAGAGCAGGACATTGACCCACTTGGGGGCTTTCTTCAAGACAAACCGGAGCAGCAGCACAGCCAGGACAAGCCAGCTTGCTGATATGCTCATGTTTATAATTTTCAAAAACAGGTCGTTCATTATTTGCCTCCTCTCCGGATGCGGTCGATCATGCGCTGTACCTCATCCAATTCCTCCTCAGAAATATTCTGATGCTTGGTGAAAGCAGCGACAAAAGCAGGCAGTGAGCCTTCAAATGTCTTTTCAACCAGTTCTCCAATTTCATATGCCTGCACAGCGTCCTTGGAAACCAGAGAAGTAATGGTGCCGTTATCGTTCTGCAGAACACCTTTCTCTCCCAGACGCTTGATAACGGTATAGGTAGTGGTGCGTTTCCAACCCAACTGCTCCTGACACAGCTTTACCAACTCCGCAGCCGTGACCGGCTCATGTTCCCACATAATCAGACAAAAACGATATTCGCCCTCGTGAATCTTCGGAATATCCATAAGTCAACCTCCTTGTCTACCGATGTAGACTTCTTGATTATAGTCTACAGCAGTAGACGCAAAAAGTCAATGGAGTTCATATTATCTTTACAAATAAATGCCCTTGGGGAGCAGATGGCACATTGACGAAGTGCTTCAAATATGCTACTATTATGTTGCTCGATATATCGCGAGGCATAATAGTTGAGAAAGGTAGAATGGACAATGGCGGCACAAGCGCCCATGACTGAAGCCACTTATTACATTCTGCTGGCATTGATGAAACCGGGACACGGGTACGGCATGATGCAGCGCATCAAGGAACTCTCCGGAGGCCGCATCGAAATGGGTCCCGGTACACTGTACGGTGTTCTCACTCGCATGAATAAAGAAGGACTTATCACCCTAACCAGCGAGGAAGGCCGCCGGAAGAATTACGCTATCACAGAAGAAGGAAAAAACGCGCTTCATTTAGAGTATAGACGCTTAAAGCAGCTCGTGACCGATGGAGCAATTCTGGAGGAGGTAGAGGAATGAACTGGAGATATGGTATTCATCCCAATAATTACGCCATAGGTGAAACCGAAAAGTATTATTCCGATATGTCCGAGAAAGGTTGGGAGCTTGTCAATCGCGGCATAACCTTGAGCCGTTTCCAGAAAACAGAACCCAAGAAAATGCGATACCGGGTCGAGGTTGTAGGCGTGGAGCTCAACAGACACTGTCCCGGAGAGGTCATAGGGCATCTTGGAGCCGCAGGCCGTCAGGCAAAGGAGCAGGCTCAACGAGAGAGCAAGTATTGCAATCAGCTTTTTCATTATCGCACCTCCAATCCTCACTCGCCATAGACGATCAGCAGCGTCACGCCGTTTTCATCCATATACACGCTCTGGCAGTTGCCCAGCGTATTTGCAGTCGAATATGTGACCTCCCAGACCTTCGCCGTCTCGTCATAATTGACGGTCACAGTATCGTATTCGATAGTGCGTTCGTTCACGGCCTGCGTCTTTACATCCCAAATCCTACTGCTCATAGGGACAGACTCCGTATTCACGAAACCTTCGTTCTTCACACCGGGGTCGCCAGTTTTGAATGTGACCGTCACCTCAGAATAGGAAAAGCTGCCCGGCTGTTCCAGATGAAGATCCACCGGATAACCGCTGGCTATAGCGATATCCTTGATATATTGCATATCCTCCGCAGGGATCTCCGCGAATTGCTGGTTAAAGTAAATGACATTGTACTCATAGGTGAAGTAGTAAAGCGTCTTGTCTCCAGCAAACTCGATGTGTCCGTCAAAGTAATAAGCCAGTCGATCCACAAGGGCATCGTTTACCCATGTATCCACATCATCAATGATTTTCCGCAGCTTCTCCGCTCGTTTCACGGAGAGGGATGTAGCGCCGGACGAAGCTGGCTTTCTGCCTTCTCGTGTAGGCTCCGCATAGAACGTGATCGTTCCGCCACCAGCTCCTGCTTCCTCATCTTTCTGGGCACATAGATACCATTCATTCTCATAGAGGACTGCAATACCGCCCTCCACTCTGGCATAGGGCATATTCAGCTCCCGATTGAAATTGGTCTCGCCATCTTTTTCGGGGTAAGTATCCGTATAGGAGGTGGTGTACCCGATGATGGCGCTCTCATTGATTTCGGCAGGCATAGCGGTAGCAGATTTCAGATAAACCGTACCCTCTACCATGATCGCAGCCGGATAATCTTTTTCCGTATGGGGAGCGCACCCGGCCAGCGCCAGAACGCACACGATTGCCAGAAGCAGCGAAATATATCTTTTCATCGTGTTTCCTCCTTCCAGAGTAGGTGTGAAGCCTCTACTATAATAGACGTAAAATATGCCGAAAAGTTCCAATGAGCTGGGATGCGTAAGAAAGCGCAACGGCGATCCGGCGCTGTAAAAAGTGCCAGATCGCCGTCATTTTGTTTTAATTACTTATAGTTGGCCATGTAATAGCCAATCTCATGCTTAACTGCGGGGAAACTCTTAACCGCAAGAGCCACAGATCCAATCGTGCCCGCTGCGCTCAAAGCAGCATCGAAAACAGCTTTCGAAGAAGAGGGCGTGGCAGAGCCACACCCTCTTCTTCATCACGCAGGGATTCTCTGATTGTCCGGCGCTATCCCCAGTGGCGGAGTTTTACGCTTACGGGCGTTTCAATCTGGCCTATTATTTGACGCTGTCGAATTGTGTGGAAGAAATGCCTAAGGCAGCGTTAAGCAAAGCGGTTCTGCACGGACAAAGAGTGGGTTTAGTTTGTATCATGAACACTCCATTTTCGATTACAATATCATACTGACTGAAAACATTCATGATTCGCTTTCGTCCAATTCCATCAAAAATTGGATCAGACCAAAAGTTAATCCAATGCACCGACGATGGCATACAAGTGGGCAGTAAGCCCTGGCCTTTTTGAAAAAAGGCTGTATCAGCAATACACCCCCAATATGGCTGAAAAATCCGAGTGCATTGCTTGAAAACATCGGCGAACACTGTTACATGTTCAAATTCATCAAAAAATCCATCGGGAAAATTGATGATAATGGTATCATAAAACTGAGAGGATTGATTGCCAATCGTTGCGCAAAAGCTAAGGGATTCACTTTCTGCTTGAGAAGAATACATGGATATGGAATACCCTAATTCTCCTAACAGTTGGTTGCCTTTATTAACTGGATTTTTTTTAAGGGCTTCCATAAAAGCATCCGCAGACCACGCAATCGGCTGAGATGTTTTTTTCTTGTTAGCCTTATAAAAATGAGGCGAGTACTCTTCACGCAAATCCCTAATTACTGAAAACACATCAAATGCACAATCAATTTGTGTTTGAAGGGGCTTGGCTGAAGGCTTTTTCCATAACAACATGCAATGCTTCATTTTCCACTCCTTAATTGCCCGGGCTGTAGACGAGTTTTATTCCGGTAATACCATTCTGCCGGAATAGGATTTCAGTTGCGTCTCTAGCGGCCTTCTCTTTGAAGTACCAAGTTATAGGTGCCCCATTTGCAGCAGCAAGCTGGCGCCTCGCCTGATCAACAAATCCATCGGCGCCTTTAAACCAACTCCTGAATGTGCCAGAGGAATCAACAAACTGTGAGTATTTTGCTTTTGTTTCAATGAGTATCGATGGTCTTTACAATGTTTCCATTGCCATCATAGACATACCGGGTGGCATTAAAATATTGGCAGCAAAGACTTCAAACTTACTATGGAAGTATACTCTGTAGGGAGGCAATTCAATGCGAACTGCCTCCCTACTGCTAAGTGAACAGTTATAGAATTCCCTTCGCAATGAGGGCTCTCTTCATCTCCGATGCAACGCCAGTTATTGTTGTTACACCATAAATGCCCATGACTATTGGATTTGATTCCATAGGCTCTCCATTCAGGTTCTGAAAAGATTGCCTTCTAAAACTCCAAAAACCATAATCAAGCTCATCGACCAAGGGAACACTCCGATTTCCTTTTGCAAAAAAGTATCCCCTTTTCCAATATACAGCATCAACAATGCACGGTTTAATCAAAAGGCGATAATAGTCAACAGGAACTGTCTGAGTGTCAACATCTATTGACGAAAAAGGCTGGTCAAATATCACTATCAAATGACATCCACCAATAAACGGATCAATAGCGTCTTCGCCCAAATTACTTTTTATTACCTGACCGACATAGAATAACCCATCAATGGGTTGAACAAGGAACATATCACCTGTACTGATTGAGATATTTCTTTGCCGTTTGATTATTTTAAGCTGGTACTCTTTCGGATTTTCGGATGAGACAGCTTTCATTTTTCTGACAATCTCATCAGGTAATTGTGCGTATTCCGCTTCACGGCGTTCAACAAGTGGATTAGAACTAAAACTCAAATATCATCACCTACCGTAACCATTGATATAATTTTCCGCCCACTGCATTGCTTCTTTGTAATATGTAGCATTGCCTTAACAAATTTCGAAGAAGAGGGCGTGGCAGAGCCACATCCTCTTCTTCATCACGCAGGGAATCTCTGATTGCCCGGCGCTATCCCCAGTGGCGGCGTTTTACATTCAGAATGATAGCTGTCTAAACTCCGTTGTCATTGAAAATGGGCTAATTCGTTTTCGACGGTTGCGCTGGGACAAACTTACTCCATATTTCAAACACTTCATATAATCCTTCTGAACTTTTTCCATTGGCACATTGCCACATCAAGGTATCAACTATACGTCGAGGATTCATGTCAAGACCATTTTCAAATCCTAAAAGCACCGGCTCATTCACCGAGACTCTGCTTTTGGGTTTAGTAAAAAATCCCCAATATATCTGAGGAAACTCGTGAACGAATACTTCGCCCAGATAAATTGCTACATCCATTCCTATCGATAAGCTCTCTGTTGTTAGCTTATATTTGCCAGCAACGATGTATTCATGCAGCCATTTAGGAACTGCATCAAGCGATTCTTTTAAGTCGCTTTCTGTTAGCTCTTGTAATTGGATGTTAGCAACCAACCAACTCCACAAAGGACGCAGTGAATCTTTCCCTCTTGTAAGCTGTACTGTTCCGTCAACATCCGCATCAATGCATTTCTGCAATTGATCTAAACGTGCAGGAATATCATCTGTATACCATTTAAATATTTCCTTAGCTTGTCTTGTCGTTAGCAAATCAAAAGATTTTACTGGGAATGGTGGTATCTGCATTTTGTAAATCACATTTTCTACCTCGGTTCTTATTCATAGATCACAACTTTAATCCCGTAATCCTCCAGCAGCTTTTTGAGTGGCGCGGATGGACCAATTTTCTGAGTATCTGCGCTTCTAAAGAAATGCCATAAAGAACCCCTTTTTATGATTCTTTTTGATGGAGCAAAATGTTCCAGTCACGCATCCACAATCAGTGTGGTGGTTGATACTTAGAATACAAATGGAAATGCAAAAGATACGATTGCAAACCCAATAAAGATTACTGCTGCACTACGATATATTATTTTTTCAAAATGGGGCACATCAACAATCAAACAGTAGTACCCACAAACTGCACATACTGTGCTGATGAAAGTAAAGTTACAGTGCTCAAATATAGCTTCAATCATCGGTTGTTCGATTGAAGAAAATACTGAAAAGCATTTGATAACGGCAACTACACTAATGCAGCACAACAAAACCAAACCAACAACATATTCATATGTTGGCCTGTTTTTGTACCATTGAAAAGGGAAGATCATTGTTTCAATAATTCGTGAAACAAACCCTGTGTGACAGTTATTTTTAGAAAATTTTGAACTAACAAGATTATCTCTTGAGAGCCATAGTGAAATATACACAATAATCCACGCAGCAATTGTTATATAATGATTTCTAAACATTTTGCCTCCATGTCTTTAAGTAATTTCACCTGGGAAGATTATCAATTTTAGTTTTCATTGTAGAAAAAATCGAGTATACACCGTCATATAGCACGCTCTTGAGGGCACCAACACGAATTCCTTTGATAACCGCATAAGAACAAGTTACCTGAGAGTAGTAGTTTGTAATTTCTTCAAATCCATGGTGATGTTCCTGGGCCCGGTGGTGGTAGGAGAGCAGATCTCTTCTTCCTTCACCAGATTGCCGCGCTTATCGTAGGTATAGCCGTAGTCATAGATGCGGGTGAGCTTCTGCTCATAGCCGCACACATGCTTGCTCACCATCTGGTTGAGGTCGTTGTACTGGTAGGTATCCTCTTCGCCCTTGGTGGGACCGCTCTGCTTCAGCAGGTTGCCCAGCGTATCGTAGGTGTAGGTATAGGCGAGGGTATCGTAGGGATAGACCTCCAGCTTGCGGGTGCTGCCGGTGAGCCGGTTTAATGCATCATAGGTAAAGGCTGTGCGGCTCTTGAGATTTTCCGTGGCGTCGCTGTCCCGCTGGAACTCCGTCAGTTGGGTTTTTCCTCCTTTATTTGCATTTGAGAATCAAAAATTGATATGCGACAAAATAAGGGGCAGGATGAGTGATTTTGCCCCTTATTTTGTCAATGTCACATTAGCAAAAAGCGTAAAGAACCAAAAACATTCCTAATGCTATCACGCTGGCAAGTATAGTTACAATCCAAACTCGCCAGATTCTTTTTTCTCGCACGCCACGAACTCCCCATAAACTCAATTCTGCTATGCCACACAAGAGAAGATACTCTGCAAACAGTAATACATTTAGTTCCTGAATATTTGCTGTTTTCAGGAAGTATAGCGCAGAAAAAAGCACGAATGAGAATGCCGAATATATTCGCAGGAGCAAGCTGCCTAATCTGACGGTTAAGGGACGAACCATTGGATATAACAAAGTACTTGCTGCTTTGGGAATTACCACTTGTAGTTCACCCATGGTATCCCTGTTTATTTCAGATATTATCCACGCACACGCACTTCCGCTATATATGGAAAGCAAAGACATGTAACATTTCTCCTTTTAATGCGTGCAAGCAACCTTCATGAAATAGTTATTGTTTGTGGCATTGGAATTAGTAACGCTTGCTTTCTTTGCATCTGTGAGATTAACCGCAGATACTTCAGAGAACTTTTTAATAACATTAGATGAAATTGCAGCATTGATAGGTGCAATAATTGCCGTCTTCACCACTCCCATAGCAAAGTTCTTCGAGATAACACGCTGTGTTGGCTGGGTAATAAACGATTTTACAGTACCCATACCAAATTGTTGGTTAACCATTTTGATTCCCGTTCTTGTTATAGGGGCTTTTGCTCCCGGTCCCCCAATTAAACCTGCAGTCACCCCGCTTACAACTCCCGAAACAATTGCATTCGTTGCCATCTGCCATTTAGAAATTTTCCCGCCATTCGAGTTATCAATTTTGTCTCTTGCGACCGAAGCAGCAGCGGCAGTCACACCGCTAATTACGCCAACGGCAACTGCCCCAAGATTACTTCCCAATGTTGCACCAGCAATTGCCCCTTCCACAAAACTAACCGCAGTTTTTGAGATACTGATATGTCCAGTTTCTTTCTTCGATTGATATGCAGTTACCGCCGCGTTAATGATGCCTCCAGCAAGTGCGCCGACTGCCATAAGCGGAGTACGCCCTGTTGGATCAACCTGATTTACCGCGTTATCCTCGACATACAAGTACTGCACTAACGTCGTTGGATCAGCGATGAAGCCCTTCACTGGGTCCACGGCATCAAACCGCTTGTTCTCCGCATCGTACATTCTGGCCTTTGCGTAGAACTGGTTCAGAACATCATCATACTCATGCGTTGCGTAGGTAATCTCCGGCAGCAGTCGGCGGAAGCCGCCGTCCACGGTGATGTCTGTGTACCGGCGCACCTCGCCCCAATCGGTGTAGTCTGCCCGTGCGGTCACACGGCCATACTGATCGGAGAGATTCACCACGCTGCCAAGGCGGTCGGTGTGGACGTAGGCCATATTGACGCATTTCTTGATGCTCTGCCCCCACCAGTTGCTGCCTTCGCCAATCGTCATGACCTGCAGCTTGTCCAGACCGTAGGTGTAGAAGAAGTCATAGCCGTCCTGCTCGGACTTCATCAGCACCCGCTGGTCGATGTTCAGTCTGGTATAGTCAATGACATAATCCGTCTTGACCACTTCCGGCTTTTCGATGCCGGTCTCCACGCTGGGCGTCTGGCAGTGGAAGTCCGTATAGCCGTGGGTATTATCCTTCAGGATCAGCTCCGTGCCGACACGGACGCCGAGGCCGTTGAAGGTGTACGCGCTGACCTCGCCGGCCTTGTTGGTGCCCTGCACCATGCGGTTCGTCTCGTCATAGAGATAGGTCGCAACGGTGATGTTCCTGGGCCCGGTGGTCGTGGGAGAGCAGATCTCTTCTTCCTTCACCAGATTGCCGCGCTTATCGTAGGTATAGCCGTAGTCATAGATGCGGGTGAGCTTCTGCTCATAGCCGCACACATGCTTGCTCACCATCTGGTTGAGGTCGTTGTACTGGTAGGTATCCTCTTCACCCTTGGTCGGACCGCTCTGCTTGAGCAGATTGCCCAGCGTATCGTAGGTGTAGCTATAAGCGAGGGTATCGTAGGGATAGACCTCCAGCTTGCGGGTGCTGCCGATGAGCCGGTTCAGCGCGTCATAGGTGTAGAGGGTCTCGTTCTTGGCCTGGCCGACGCCGTTGCCCCGCATATACTCATAGGTTATGTTGCCGTTGGCATCATACGCATAAGTATGCTTCTGGGTCTTGGCGGGCTTTTCGCTGGGATGGGTGTCCTCGACCTTCAGGATGCGGCCCATCTTGTCGTAGGTATAATACTCCACCCAGCCGTTGGGATACCGCATCTCCGTGACACGGCCCACGCCGTCGTAGGTGTACTCCACCCGCTTGCCGGCGTGGTCCGTGGCAGTGGTCAGCTGATGCAGGAAATCCAGTTCGAAGGTAGTCGTGCCTAGCCAGTCGGTCATCTTCTACTGCTTAACCTTAAAAAACCAAATGTAGAGAATCAGCATCACACCAATATAGCCTCCTGCAACAATTAGCACAGCATGAGAATTTGCTTGGTTTTGCGCGACTAATATAAGTAAAACATTAATGGTGAGAAGTGTAGCGAATTGACCAATTGGGTGATGTACGACAGCCCATGTACGAGTAGGTTTAGGGCGTTCCTCCATAGGTAATTTAAAATAAGCAAATATTGCACACGCAAAAATCACAGTGAAGGGAACTATAATAATTGAAAAAAGCACACTAAATTGCTCCGAGCAAGAAGTAGTGTAGATAGCAAATAAGAGGCCAATAATTTCTCCTATTAAACCAATTTTATAGCAAACCCCAAAAATCTTTTTCATAATTTCTCCTATTACAATAAGTTTGGAAAGAAGGTCAGCACCTCCCACTGGCCTTCTTTCCATCTTATATTTAAACCTACGGGCTCATCTGTCTGACTACTTCTGATTAGCTACTATACATTTCTTGGACAATCAGTTCTTGGAACTAAACTATTTTTTGGCTTCAGTAAGATATGCGTTTACCCAACTCCTGAACTGACTTATTACATCAGGAAGAACTGAAGAATAGTTGTTTACAGCAAATTCAAAGTAGGTTGTATACCCAGCAAATACATATTGAGGGATAACAGTTGGGGTGTTTAATGGTTTGTAAACAGCAAGACGTTGATTTACACCATTGTTGACACGATAGTTTGCACATGCAAATTTACCGAAATAATAGTTTTGTTTTTTCACAATCGCTTCCTTAGTTTCCTGACCCTGAATTTCGGCCAAAATTTCAAACATTGTAGGGCCCATGTTGTAATGTGGAGTCCCAATAATGAAAGACACATTTCCATATGCTGCCTCTAAAAAGAACCACGGGGAGGCCTCAATAAAAATATATGCGGCTGACATTATATCCTCAACTTCGCGAATTGTACTACCGACTGGTTCAATGCTAGACATGGAAAACAATTTAAATGCAATAGCATCATACCTTGGAATCTTAGTTCTCTCTTTCAAATTATTCCAAAAGTTAAAAATGTTATATACTTGAAATGCTTTCCCAAGTGCACTTCCAATAGTTTTACTAAATGCTTTTTCGACAAATGCTGGAACTGCATCGGTTACAGCATAGGAGGCTGCAGCGCCCAATAGGACACTGGCACCTGATTCTGAATTGCCACCGACTGTATCAAGTGCAGGAATCGCCCTGAGTGCATCGGTAGCAGTACTCCACAGGCCTGGCAGCAACGACCCCAGTGCGGAAATAGTCTCGATACTCATTGAAGCGGGTACTGCAAAATATTTTCCGTTTTCTGCTCTTTTAATATAGTATTCTCCGAGTGGATCAATCCAGTTGACCGCATTATCCTTGACATACAGATACTGCATCAACCGCATGGGATCGGTGACATACGCCCGAATATCGTACTGGCTCAGCTCAAGAATGGGATCGACCGCGGCAAACCGCTTGTTCTCTGCGTCGTACATTCTCGCCTTGGCGTAGAACTGGTTCAGAACATCATCATACTCATGCGTTGCGTAGGTGATCTCCGGCAGCAATCTGCGGAAGCCGCCGTCCACGGTGATGTCTGTGTACCGGCGCACCTCGCCCCAATCGGTGTAGTCTGCCCGTGCGGTCACACGGCCATACTGATCGGAGAGATTCACCACGCTGCCAAGGCGGTCGGTGTGGACGTAGGCCATATTGACGCATTTCTTGATGCTCTGCCCCCACCAGTTGCTGCCTTCGCCAATCGTCATGACCTGCAGCTTGTCCAGACCGTAGGTGTAGAAGAAGTCATAGCCGTCCTGCTCGGACTTCATCAGCACCCGCTGGTCGATGTTCAGTCTGGTATAGTCAATGACATAATCCGTCTTGACCACTTCCGGCTTTTCAATGCCCGTCTCCACGCTGGGCATCTGGCAGTGGAAGTCCGTGTAGCCGTGGGTATTATCCTTCAGGATCAGCTCCGTGCCGACGCGGACGCCGAGGCCGTTGAAGGTATACGCGCTGACCTCGCCGGCTTTGTTGGTGCCCTGCACCATGCGGTTCGTCTCGTCATAGAGATAGGTCGCAACGGTGATGTTCCTGGGCCCGGTGGTCGTGGGAGAGCAGATCTCTTCTTCCTTCACCAGATTGCCGCGCTTATCGTAGGTATAGCCGTAGTCATAGATGCGGGTGAGCTTCTGCTCATAGCCGCACACATGCTTGCTCACCATCTGGTTGAGGTCGTTGTACTGGTAGGTATCCTCTTCGCCCTTGGTGGGACCGCTCTGCTTCAGCAGGTTGCCCAGCGTATCGTAGGTGTAGGTATAAGCGAGGGTATCGTAGGGATAGACCTCCAGCCTGCGGGTGCTGCCGGTGAGCCGGTTCAATGCATCATAGGTAAAGGCTGTGCGGCTCTTGAGATTTTCCGTAGCATCGCTGTCCCGCTGGAACTCCGTCAGCACATTGCCCTCGGCGTCGTAGGTGTACTCATACTTGACCTTGGGCGTCTTGTTGTAGAGCTGGAAGGGATCGGTGTCCACCGTCTTGAGGAGATTGCCCTCCGCGTCATAGGTATACTGCTCGATCCAGCCGTTGGGATAAGTCAGCTTGACAGGGCGGTTGGCAGCATCGTAGACATAGGCATAGGTGCCGTCATCCGCGTCAATGACGCTGGTAAGGTTATACACCGCATCGTAGAAGCTGCGGGTCTTGCTGCCGTCCGGATAGGTAATGCCGGTCTGATTGCCCACGGCGTCATAGGTGTAGGAAACCGAGTTGCCCTTGTGGTCGGTCATCTTCTGGAGGCGGCCCAGCAGGTCCAACTCGAAGGTGTTGGTGCCAGTCCAGTCATCCATCTGCACCAGTTCGCCGACCTTGTTATACTGGTAGGAGACCTCCTTTGCCCCATTGTAATTGATTTTCTTCACCAAATCAAGGGCGGTGTAGGAATACTGGGTCACATAGCCGTCCGCATCGGTCTTGGAGACCAGATTGCCGTTGCCGCTATAAACGAATAAGGCGGCCCACTATATTGGTGGGCCGCCTCTTTGAGAGATGAAGATACCACATTCCTCTCAAATTGCACATAGGGTTGGGAACTCAACTGTAAATAGGACTATTCTCTTTCCTAATGCGTCTAATTATTCCACTTGTTCTTGCACAAGGCCAAGAATGAAATCGCCCAAATCCTCTGCTACCGTTTCAGTTACTTCGAACTTTTTCCCGTTGTAAAATGCTGCAAGTACCCTTGGCTCGTTTTCTCTATTCAACGAAGAATAGTCCAGATACGCCATACTTCCATCATTATAATCGTAAATAGGTATCCAAGCCACGGGCAACCCCAATTCGGTTCGATCATTCAGAGCATATGCAACCGAGTTTCCTTCCAATATTCCAGAATCATCGTAAGGGTCAATTCCAAATATTTCATTTCCAAAAAATGAAAGATAGCCCAATTTCTTGTAAAACTCCTTACATTGTTTCGAAAAGGTCACACCCAGAATCTTTTCCGAAGCACCAATCTCTTCATCAGACTTTCCGCCTGCCGTAGTGTAAAATTTGCATTGGGGTGCAAGTTCTAACGCTTTTACAAAATTAGCATAACTCATAGTTTCCTCCGTCATGTAAGATTTTTACTTCTCCACTGCCAATATTCTTTCCTCCAACTGCTAAATGCATTTCTGTCAATTTGTAACGGCTCTTGCCCTATGTTTGTGTGCAAATTACTGTAATTTTGCTGGTGCTCTGTTGCTGTAATTTCCATCACTGGTCCACTATTTGTTTGGTCTATATGATGAATATTCACAGATTTTCCATCACGCCCAATAGGTGCTAACCCTTGTTCCATTCTTTGAACATTGGTTCGGCCTTGCTTGTCCACAAAGTTCGGATCAAAGGTGCTGTTATCCATTGTAACAGTTTTCCCAAATACATCAACAAGTTTCTTACTGTCCACAGTTTTGCACTGATACTTGGCCATGTAATAGCCAATCTCCTGCTTAACCGCGGGGAAGCTCTTAACCGCAAGTGCCGCAGATCCAATCGTGCCCGCTGCGCTCAAAGCAGCATCGAAAACAGCTTTCGAAGAAGAGGGCGTGGCAGAGCCACACCCTCTTCTTCATCACGCAGGGATTCTCTGATTGCCCGGCGCTATCCTCAGTGGCGGCGTTTTACGCTTACCTTTGAAGCTATGAAACAGCATATTTTCCATCTTCGTTGTTGGTGCTGGAATGTATTAGGAAAGAGCTGTTTTCTCAAACCCCTTTGCAACAAATTGGTATAGTCCCATGCCATCTAAGTAAACAGCAAAATGCTTCGGTTGCCAGAAGTTGAAGTCGGTCTCATTCATCTTCTTCATTGTCATCAACCATTCTGAATCCACAATCTCAACAACAGTATCGTATGCATCATACATTTCTGCAGTAAAACGCTCTGATGTATGTTTGTGGCACAAGACATTTTTGAATGATAAGCACACATGCCGATTAGCATCGCTAAGATCTTTTCCGTCCAAAATCATTGAAATGTCTAATCCTCTAATGAGAAGTTCTGGCTCATGGTTCAAGAGCGAAGATAGCATTGGCAGCTCAAAAATTTTCTTTACAATCACTTCTGTCCTCCACTTGGTCTTACGGTAGAAATCCCCTCAGATGTTAGCTTATTTCGGTTAAGTTGCCCAGAAAGAAGGCTCTCAGAAAATGCATTGCCAGTTTGGTTCACAGCATTCCACTGGCTTCTGGGAATCCCCGCTTGAATTAGTGCCTGAGATGTCCTTGTATGCTTGCTCACCATCTGGTTGAGGTCGTTGTACTGGTAGGTATCCTCTTCACCCTTGGTGGGACCGCTCTGCTTCAGCAGGTTGCCAAGTTACATAGACTCGATGTTTACATCTTCATTTACATCTTTAGCCTTTTCGAGCG
>ERZ779894.1800-NODE-1800-length-20556-cov-4.652554_pt1 | contig 20556 bp, 20 predicted proteins | sample MGYA00511587_ERZ779894 | MGnify/ENA primary metagenome ERZ779894 (study PRJEB29588, sample SAMEA2160490) | human gut metagenome | biome: human gut; feature: human-associated habitat; material: faeces | place: Denmark | collected 2008/2010 ... | reverse complement strand
AGTTTGGGCCGTGTCTCAGTCCCAATGTGGCCGATCACCCTCTCAGGTCGGCTACTGATCGTCGCCTTGGTGGGCTGTTATCTCACCAACTAGCTAATCAGATGCGGGCCCATCCTGTACCGAATAAATCCTTTCTTCCTCAGAAGATGCCTTCCGAGGACCACATGCGGTATTAGTCATCGTTTCCAATGATTATTCCCCAGTACAGGGCAGGTTGCCCACACGTTACTCACCCGTCCGCCACTAAGATAGATAAAAATCCTGCCGAAGCTCTCATTCTAAATATCTTCGTTCGACTTGCATGTGTTAAGCACGCCGCCAGCGTTCATCCTGAGCCAGGATCAAACTCTTATGTTAAAGTTTAATGCCTAGCCAGTTAATCTGGCTATCCTCCGGTTTTTTCGAAACCGGCAAACTCTTGTCATTTATCAGCGACTTTGTCGCTGTTGAATTGACTATGGGTTGTAAGTTTATTTCTGCTGTTTAGTTTTCAAGGATCAGTCTTTTTTGTTGCTCACACCATTTCGGTGTCAGCTCATTTAGTTTATCAGGTTTGTTTTATTTTGTCAAGTACTTTTTTAAGAACTTTTCGGTCATTTCTGACCGTTTATTCTCAAACCCGATATTTTGTTTTCGCCATCTTTTCGATGACGCTTGAATATCTTACCAGATTTCTTTTTCGATGTCAAGTACTTTTTAAAATACTTTTTTCTGATATTTCAATTTTTATTGAAAAACAGGCTTTTTTCATCCTTCAGATATTCTGTTTTTTTGTGCTCTCTTACGAGTGCTTGATTATTCTATCAGGTATCTTTCCATCTGTCAACTACTTTTTTCAATTTTTTTCATTTTTTTGCGATTTTTCTTTTTTCTCTCCGTTTTCTCCACAAACTGCCTCCACCATCTTCTTATGAATCCCCTGTTTTCCCTTCATTCTTCTCACTCTTTTTCGCCAGAAAAGCAACAAGCGTTTTCCTAATCTTTATCTTTGAGCCTCCTTGCCCTCCCTTCTTCATTCCCCCCTTTTATTTGCGACACACCAAAGTACATCCCAACAAATTATAAAGGAACCTCTTGGGATGATTCTTTCTGTTTTCTCAAAATCGCCTTGACTTCCACCGCCATAGAAGTATCATGGACTTAACAGATACGAAACACAAAGGAGGTTTCCATATGAAACAAGTCACCATCGGCAATCGCAACGTCCCCGCCATCATCCAGGGATGTATGCGCATCGGCAGTCTGGATACAAAATCCCTGCAAAACCTCATAGAAAAACAACTGGAATCCGGCGTCAACTTCTGGGATCACGCGGATATTTACGGCGACGGCACCTGCGAAACCATTTTCGGGGAGGCCCTGCACCAAATGCCCGGCATGCGAGATAAGCTTATTCTTCAGAGCAAATGCGGCATTCGTCCCGGCCCATTCACCTGCTATGACTTTTCTAAAGAGCATATCATCCGCAGTGTAGAAACCAGTCTGCACCGCCTGCAAACAGACCATCTGGATTATCTGCTCCTCCACCGTCCCGATCTACTCATGGAACCGGAAGAAGTGGCAGAAGCCTTTGACCAACTGGAATCCCAAGGAAAAGTCCTCCATTTCGGTATCAGCAACCACACCCCCAGCCAAATAGAACTTCTGAAAACATGCGTCAAACAGCCGCTGGAAATCAACCAGCTTCAATTCTCTCTGGCACACACCCTTCTGCTGGATGCCCCCGCTTATCTGAACACCACAGACAGTCACGGCATTTCCCGCGACGCAAACGTGCTGGATTACTGCCGCCGGAATCACATTACCGTTCAGTGTTATAGCCCCTTTCAGTATGGTGTATTCGAAGGCACATTCATCGGCAATCCCGATTATGCCCAACTGAATGCCGTCCTGACCCGTCTGGCGAAAAAATACGACACCACAGAAAACGGTATAGCCGTAGCATGGCTTCTGCGCCATCCTGCCAACATGCAGGTAGTTGTAGGTACAACTAACGCCTCCCGTATCCCCGGCATCGTCAAAGGGGCGGAAATCACCCTTACAAGGGAAGAATGGTACGAACTCTATGCCGCCGCTGGAAATAAACTGCCCTGATTCGTTTTTTAAACTTTCGTAATAGAAAAAAGCCGAAATCTTCGAAACAAAAGATTCCGGCTTTTTTATTTAATAGAAGTTTCCACTTCTCTATATTTCCTTCCCTCGTTTTCCATTTTTTGAATACATCCACTTCTCCTCATTTTTCACTTCCCTTTGCTCCAACTCACCCCATTTCCCCGCACTTCTTCCTTCTCTCTATTTCAATACACCCCATTTCCCCGCACTTCTTCCTTCTCTCTATTTCAATACACCCCATTTCTCTCCATTTTCCTTTTCCTATATTCCAACCCATCCCATTCTTTCCCATTTTTCCTTTTCTTTACTCCAACTCACCCCACTTCTCCTCATTCTCCACTTTCCTTTTCTCCAACTTATCCCCTTTCCCTACACTTCCTCCTTCTCGCTTTTCCAATACATCCCATTCCTCCCCATTTTCCTTCCCCTATATTCCAACCCATCCCACTTCTTCCCATTTTCACTTTCCTTTCACTCCAACTCACTCCCCAAACTTTCCGCTTATCCCATTTCCCCTCTGAATTTTATCCATTCACTTTTCCGTCCCATCCTTTTTCCCACAAAAACAAAAAAAGGATAAATCCTTTCGGATTTATCCTTTTTGTATCCCTTATATCAGAATCTGTTTACAAATTCCAAATTAGTTTCTGGGGAAGCTGATCTGAGCCTGAGCTGCTGCCAATCTTGCGATAGGTACGCGGAAAGGAGAGCAGGATACATAGTCCAGACCAATCTGGTGGCAGAATTCTACGGAAGAAGGATCGCCGCCATGTTCGCCGCAGATACCCAGGTGGATGTCAGGGCGTACGGGTTTTGCTTTTTCTACAGCAATCTGCATCAGCTGGCCAACGCCTGTTCTGTCCAGTCTAGCTGTAGGGTCGCATTCATAGATGTTTTTGTCGATGTAGTCAGCCAGGATTTTACCAGCGTCGTCACGGGACAGACCATATGTCATCTGTGTCAGGTCGTTTGTACCGAAGGAGAAGAATTCAGCTTCTGTAGCGATCTGGTCAGCTGTCAGAGCAGCTCTAGGGATTTCGATCATGGTACCTACCAGATATTTCAGTTTTTTGCCTTTTTCTTCCATTACTTTTTCAGCTGTTTCTACAACAACATTCTTAACATATTTCAGTTCCTTGATTTCGCCAACCAGAGGAATCATGATTTCAGGTACGATTTCGATACCTTCTTCTACAGAAACTTCAACAGCAGCTTCGATGATAGCTTTTGTCTGCATTTCTGCGATTTCAGGATAGCTTACAGCCAGACGGCAGCCTCTGTGACCCATCATAGGGTTCAGTTCGTGCAGGCCTTTTGCTTTGATTTTCAGTTCTTCAACTGTTTTGCCTGTTTCTTTAGCCAGAACTTCGAATTCTTCATCTGTGTTAGGCATGAATTCATGCAGAGGGGGATCCAGCAGACGGATTGTAACAGGTCTTTCGCCCATTGCTTTGTAGATGCCTTTGAAGTCTTCTTTCTGGAAAGGTTCGATACCAGCCAGAGCTGCTTTTCTTTCTTCTACTGTTTCAGCCAGGATCATTTTTCTGAATTTCATGATTCTGTCGCCTTCGAAGAACATATGCTCTGTTCTTGTCAGACCGATACCTTCTGCGCCGAAGTCGATCGCTGTCTGAGCATCGTGAGGTGTATCAGCGTTTGTTCTTACTTTCAGCACTCTCTTTTCGTCAGCCCAAGCCATGAATTTTGCAAAGTTGCCGCTGATTTCAGGGTCAACTGTAGGGATATCTTCGCCATAGATGTTACCTGTGGAACCATCCAGGGAGATGTAGTCGCCTTCTTTGAATGTTTTGCCACCCAGTGTGAATGTTTTAGCTTCTTCGTTCATTTTGATTTCTTCACAACCGGATACGCAGCATGTACCCATACCACGAGCAACAACGGCTGCGTGAGATGTCATACCGCCACGAACTGTCAGGATACCCTGTGCAGCTGCCATACCTTCGATGTCTTCAGGAGATGTTTCCAGACGAACCAGAATGACTCTGTCGCCAGCTTCAGCCTGAGCTTTTGCGTCTTCTGCTGTGAAGCAAACTTTACCAGCAGCAGCGCCGGGAGATGCAGGCAGACCTTTGCCGATAGGAGTAGCTGCTTTCAGTGCTTTCTGGTCGAAAGCAGGGTGCAGGATCTGATCCAGCTGTTTAGGATCTACTTTCATCAGAGCTTCTTCTTTTGTCAGCAGACCTTCGTCTACCATTTCTACAGCGATACGCAGAGCAGCGTTAGCTGTTCTCTTACCGTTTCTTGTCTGCAGGAAGTACAGTTTGCCTTCTTCAACTGTGAATTCCATATCCTGCATGTCTTTGTAGTGGTTTTCCAGTTTATTTGCGATTTCCATAAACTGAGCATATACTTCAGGCATATCTTCTGCCAGTTTTGCGATGGGCTTAGGAGTACGAACGCCGGCTACAACGTCTTCACCCTGTGCGTTAACCAGGTATTCACCCAGCATAGCTTTTTCACCAGTTGCTGCGTTTCTTGTGAAAGCAACACCTGTACCGGATGTATCACCCATGTTACCGAATACCATCATCTGTACGTTAACAGCAGTACCCCAGCTGTAAGGGATGTCGTTCATTCTTCTGTAAACGAATGCACGAGGGTTATCCCAGCTGCGGAATACAGCCATAGCAGCTTCAAACAGCTGTTCCTTAGGATCCTGAGGGAATTCTTTGCCCTGGTCATCCAGATAGATCTGTTTGAACATATCTACAACTTTTTTCAGGTCTTCAGCAGTCAGATCTGTGTCGTATTTTGCACCAACCTGTTCTTTGTATTCATCCAGTTTTCTTTCGAATTTGGATTTGGAAACGCCGATAACAACGTCAGCAAACATCATGATAAATCTTCTGTAAGAGTCATAAGCAAATCTGGGGTTGCCAGTTTTTCTTGCCAGACCTTCTACGGAAACATCGTTCAGACCCAGGTTCAGGACTGTGTCCATCATACCGGGCATGGATGCTCTTGCGCCGGAACGAACGGAAACCAGCAGGGGATTTTCGGGATCGCCCAGTTTTTTGCCTGCGATTTCTTCCAGTTTGCCCAGAGCTACTTCGATCTGTGCGATCATTTCGTCAGTCAGCTTTTTGCCGCCTTCGTTGTACTCTGTGCAGGCTTCAGTTGTGATTGTGAAACCCTGGGGGATCGGCAGACCCAGGATTGTCATTTCTGCCAGGTTTGCGCCTTTACCGCCCAGCAGGTTACGCATAGAAGCATTACCTTCGCTGAACATGTAAACATACTTTTTGCTCATACTTTTTACCTCCTGTAAACACTTTATAATGATAAAGATGATTTGGGATACATACAAAATCAAAATCCGCCGTCCTATCAACCGGCGCATCTTGTAAAAAACTTTGCAAGCCGCCTCGCCTTCCCTTTTTCTTCCCAATAAGAAACAGACGTAATTTCTTCTTCAGGGCAAGTGTTGATGCAGTTTGCCATGCTTTTTCTTTTGCAGAATTTTCCCTATACTAAGATTATACCAAAACGCCATGGAACGCAAGCCGATTTTTTTGATTTTTTTGAATTGTTTTTGACGTATTTTGCCGCGGGGCTATGTATACAATGTATGTTTTTCAATGAAATGCACAAAAAATTCCATGCGTTTTGTCCAAAACCACCAAAACAAAAATCTGTGTTTCTTTTTTCTTTTTTCACCGCCTGTTTTTCAGCTGCAATTTCCCTTCCTTACTGGGCTTTTCATTGACCTTGCAGTCCTTTTGTCTTACAATATCCGTAACTGCTTTGTATGGAAAATGGAGAGCCGCCTTCCATGACGTGTCACCTGCTTTCCATATATATTGTTGGGAGGAGATTTTCATGCGTCAGGAAACCAAAGAACTTCTGGAACAAAACAATCAGCAGGAACCCCTGCTTTCCCCGGATTTTCAGTCTGTCCTCAACCATATGGTGACCTATCTGCGTGCTACCCGCCTGCCTTATTCCCTGCAGGAACAGGCACGCCAGCAGATTACCCAGCTGTTTCTGGCAGAACAGGAGAAAGGGGCTTCTCCAGCCGAAGTCATCGGCATGGACTACAAAGCATACTGCGATGCACTTTTAGGGCAGTTTCCTCAAAATAACCGCCGCACCCGCATGCTCTGCACCATCCGCGACATTGCCCTCTTTCTTGGAATCGGTACAGCCGCCCTGTTCCTGACCGATGTGGTTACCACTCCTTTTACCCCCAACCATTCCTTTTCCTTGCAAATCGGCAAACTGATTTTTCTCTTATCTCTGGTGGTATTTGCCTACTTCCTACTGAAAAACGCCGGCAAAAACGCCTTTAGCCCCGCCGAAAAGCAAAAATCCTTCGAAAAAAACATGCATTTTCTGGCCTTGCTCTTAGGGATTGTATGTGTCTTTTTTCTGAAAAAACCCGCTTGGGAAATTCCCTTCTGGGTACCTCTGGCCGCCTTTGTTATTCTGTTTTTGTGTTATAAACTGCTAAGTCATTTTCTGGACTGATTTACAAACAAAGAAAGCACGAAACCTTCTATTATATATAGAAAGATTTCGTGCTTTTTCATTGCCGATTTTCAAATATTGCTTATTTTATGGAAGATTAGAATTCCATTTTTTCTTTCAGGTAAGGAATCAGGTCTGCGATAGGCATTCTTACCTGTTCCATAGTATCTCTGTCACGAACAGTTACGCTCTGATCTTCTTCGGATTCAAAGTCGTAAGTGATGCAGAAAGGTGTACCGATTTCATCCTGTCTTCTGTAACGTTTACCGATGGAGCCGGTTTCGTCATATTCGCAGTGGAATTCTTTGGACAGCATGTTGTAAACTTCGATAGCTTTGTCACCCAGTTTCTTGGACAGAGGCAGTACTGCTGCTTTTACAGGAGCAATTGCGGGATGGAAATGCAGAACAGTTCTTACATCGTTTTCACCCACTTCTTCTTCGTCGTAAGCTTCGCACAGGAATGCCAGTGTCATTCTGTCTGCACCCAGAGAAGGTTCGATGCAGTAAGGGATATATTTTTCGTTCTTTTCCTGATCGTAGTATGTCATATCCTGACCGCTTGTTTCCTGATGGCATTTCAGGTCGTAGTCTGTTCTGTCTGCAATGCCCCACAGTTCACCCCAGCCGAAGGGGAACAGGAATTCAATGTCTGTTGTGCCTTTGCTGTAGTGAGACAGTTCTTCAGGAGAGTGGTCACGGAGTCTGATGCTTTCTTCGGACATGTTCAGATCCAGCAGCCACTGTCTGCAGAAGTTTCTCCAGTAGTGGAACCAATCCAGATCTTTGCCGGGTTCACAGAAGAATTCCAGTTCCATCTGTTCGAATTCTCTTGTTCTGAATGTGAAGTTACCGGGTGTGATTTCGTTACGGAAGGATTTACCAATCTGACCGATACCGAAAGGCAGTTTCTTTCTGCTTGTTCTCTGTACGTTTTTGAAGTTTACGAAAATACCCTGAGCTGTTTCGGGACGCAGGTAAACCACGTTTTTCGCATCTTCTGTAACACCCTGGAATGTTTTGAACATCAGGTTGAACTGACGAATATCTGTAAAGTTGTGGGCGCCGCAGGAAGGGCAAGCTACCTGGTGTTCGTCAACGAAAGCTTTCATCTGTTCGTTGCTCCAGCCGTCAACAACTTCTTCAGGCATGTTGTGTGTTTTCATGTGGTCTTCGATGAGTTTGTCCGCACGGAATCTTTCTTTACATTCCTTACAGTCCATCAGAGGATCGCTGAAGCCGCCAACGTGACCGGAAGCTACCCATGTCTGAGGGTTCATGAGGATTGCACAGTCAACACCTACGTTGTAAGGGCTTTCCTGAATGAATTTTTTCCACCAAGCTTTCTTTACGTTGTTTTTCAGTTCTACACCGATGGGGCCGTAATCCCATGTGTTTGCCAGACCACCGTAAATTTCAGAGCCGGGGTATACAAAACCTCTGTTTTTTGCCAACGCTACGATTTTTTCCATTGTCTTTTCTACCATTTGAAAAACCTCCTTCAAAAATTCCATTAGAAACTTTTTTTCGAGGAATAAAAAAAGCCTTTTCATCCCTCGCCGTAAAGCAAGGGACGAAAGGCATCGTGTCTTCCGCGGTTCCACCCTCATTGATTTGCATTGGTTTATGCAAACCCACTCTTGTGAAAAATTGCTGCTCCCAAGTGCCATTCTTCGCTTTGTCCTGCCGGTCTTGCACCAACCGCCGGCTCTCTGAAAGTCCGCCGCAAATACTCCTCTTGTTCGTCACAGCTATGTAATTTGGTATCAATCTAACACGTTTCCAGAAGAATGTCAAGGGGAATTTTGATTTTTTTCAAAAACAAATGTCCGCCGCAAAACGTCTGCTTTTCAAATCCAGTCCCACATGCATCTGTAAATACTGCCGCATGACCTTGTCCAATTGTTCCAAGGCTTCGGGAGAAAGACGAAAGCCAAATATCTGTTTCCCCTCGTTTTCCAGCACATGGGAAAGAGCCGCTCCCACCGCCGGCAAAAGTAGCCTTGCACCGGGTCTTTTGTGCTTTTGACAGGTGAATCCTTCCCCGTCGAAATATAGCTGCGCCGGCGTTTCCTCGCACACCATGCAGTCTGCCGATGCCAGCAGACCGGACAGCTGCAAATATTTGATTTCAAAGATACGCCCCGCCAATTTCGGCTCCAGATGTCCCTTCGCCATGCCCTGCAAGGTAAAGAGAAGAAGCTGCATAATCTCATCCTGTTCCATGCCTTCGGGGCAGGTTTTCTCCACCAGTTCCGCCAGATACACCGCCTGAGAAAGCACCGCAACATCATTCCGCAGACCGTAAAAACTTTCAATCAAATCAATCTGCGTCACCGACCAGAAGCCCCGCCCCTCGTAGATGGTAAAATCGCAGTAGGCAAAAAGCTGTGTCCCTGCCAGCAGGTGACTTTTGGCGTTTTTCGCCCCTCTGGCAGACAGACGCACCTTCCCCACCCCTTTGGCAAGAACGGTGATCTGCTTGCTGCTTTCGCCCCGCTGGGCTTCCCCTATGACGATGCCTCTGATTTTCCCTACGCTCATGGTCTGACTCCCTTTTTCATAAAACCAACGGAGAAAGCCATGGGCTTCCTCCACTCAGGGTGTCGAAAAAGTCGACACCCTGTCGTCAAAGGCTCATTGCATTCAAGCCTTTGACGAGTAAACAGAAGTATAAAACCGAAGTTCCATCAGCTAAAATCCTTGAAACTTCGGCTTTTTCCTCGTCGGAAGTGAATTCCGACTGCGGATTCCAGTTGGGAAACCCACACCGCAAGAGATGCGGACAGCCATAAATGGCTGGCATTTGCGGAGCAAATGTGTTGCCTCTTTGTTTCCCAACCCCTTCCGCGTTCTTGAAAAAATATATACCTTAGTTTTTCTACAGTTTGAACGGAGAAAGCCACAGGCTTCCTCCGCTATGTCAATAAAATTCTTTATATTTCGAGCTGTTTTCGATGCGTCTGCGTCCATTTTCCTGCTCCCGTCTGGTGCTTTCGTGGTACCGCAGATAATCGCTGACCTGCCCTGTCTGTGTGAACCGCTGCCATAATGCCGTCTGTTTTTTGTCCATATCCATCGTCCCTTTCCGTTTTTAGAATATGAAAGAGAACCAAAACCATACGGCACAATTCCTGCCAGTTCTTCCAGCGAATTTTTTTAAATATTTTTCTTGTCGTAACCGAAGTTTTTCAGCAGGAAATCGCTGTCCCGCCAGTCTTTCTTCACCTTTACCCAAATCTGCAGGAAAATAGGAGAGCCCAAAAGACGTTCCATATCCTGACGGGCATAGGTGCCGATTTTTTTCAGCATACTGCCGTGTTTGCCGATGATGATGCCCTTATGGGAATCTTTTTCGCAGTAGATCAGCGCCTGTACGTCTACCATATTCTGGTCAGGACGTTTCTTCATGGACATGATTTCCACAGCGATACCGTGAGGGATTTCATCCTGCAGCAGATACAGCGCTTTTTCACGGATGATTTCAGAAGCAATCTGACGTTCCGGCTGGTCTGTCACCATTTCCGCAGGGAAATACTGAGGGCCTTCCGGCAGGAATTTCCGAATGACAGAAAGCAGTGTTTCTGTGTTGCTGCCTGTTGCCGCGGAAATAGGCACCACTTCTTTGAAGGGGTACAGTTTCCGATAAGCGTCAATGATAGCCAGCAGTTTTTCCTTATCAGGCACCGTGTCAATTTTGTTAATAACCAGCACCACAGGTGTTTTTACATTGCCCAGTTTTTCCAGTACATACTGGTCTGCTTCCAGTACCTTGTCTGTGGGTTCTACCAGAAACAGTACCAAGTCCACTTCCTTGAATGTGTTTTCCGCAGAACGCACCATAAATTCACCCAGTTTGTGTTTGGGTTTATGGATACCGGGTGTGTCCAAAAATACACACTGGAAATCGTCTTTTGTCAAAATACTTGTGATTTTATTTCTTGTGGTCTGAGGTTTGTTGGACGTAATGGCAATCTTTTCCCCAATCAAGCAGTTCATCAGTGTAGATTTCCCTACGTTTGGTCTGCCGATGAGAGATACAAATCCAGAATAAAATTTTCCCATAGCTACCTCCTTACGCCTGTTCTGCTTTTTCCGCTTCTTCCGCAGCCTTTGCCGCCGCTTCTCTTGCGTCCCATTCTGCCTGCATTTCCAGCATCATCATGTACTGGAGCCATCTGTCGTTTTTGGTGTCGATGTCTTCCTGTGTCAGGCCTTTCAGTACGGTCAAGGCCTGATAATATTTCATACCGTCCTCAACGGTGATATATTCGGATTTCATGCCCAGCACAATGCCGATGCGGTTGGGCAGCATATAACGGCGGATTTCTTCCTGTACGCCTTCGATGGGCTTGCCCAGACGTTTCATGAATTCCAGAGCGTTTTTGTAGTGGATGATATATTCACTTTCTTTGATTTTCACCCGCTGGCCTTGCCATTTTGTTTCGATGTATTCCACGATTTCATCCATGGTTTTGGGATTTGCCTGTACTTCGATGCCTGCAAATCTTGCTTTCAATGCTTCAATGCCTTTTGCTTCCATTGTTTACACTCCTTGTTCTTTCAATTCATCATATTTTTTCCGAATGGCCTGCATATCTTCCCAAGCCGGTCGTTTTTTCGTTTCGTCCCGTAATAATGCGGAAGGGTGGTAAGTGGCGATGATGTGATATCCTTTTCGCTCAATCCACTGCCCCCGCTGTCTTGTGATTTTAAAATCAGGAGAAATGATGGTGGTTGCCGCAATTCTGCCCAGACAAACGATAATTTTCGGGTGAATCATGGCAAGCTGGTATCTGAGATAATTCAAACACGCCTCTTTTTCGTCATCATGAGGGTCTCTGTTTCCGGGAGGTCTGCATTTGACAATGTTCGCCACATACACGTCCTCCAGAGAAAGATTCACCGCCGCCAGCATTTTATCCAGCAGCTGTCCCGCGGGGCCCACAAAGGGAATCCCCGTCAAATCTTCCTGCTGGCCGGGGCCCTCCCCAATGAACATAATATCCGCGTTGCGGTTGCCCTTGCCAATGACCACGTTTGTCCGCATTTCACCTAAGCGGCACTTTTTGCAGCTATAGCAGGCACCCTCTAAAATTTCCCAGCTTTTTTCCATAAACCATCACTCCAACATATACTGACGCAAAGCATTTTCCGCCAGTTCCACAAAATCTTCTCCTGCGCCCCAGTCAAAACGGAAAATGGCGCCTTGTCCGCCGCCGCCTGCTGCCAGATGCACATGGGTCACCCCATCAAAATCTGTGGCAAGGACAGTCAATGTTGCCCTGTTGCTGGAACGCACATAATATTTTTCAAATAATCCCATGGCTACAGTGCCCTGTTCTGTTTCCTGAATATATTTATCCAGAAACTCTGCGGAAATGGCATCGCTGACCTTTTGCCACACCAGTTCCAGCACCTCCTGTGGCGCAATGGATACTTTCAAATCTTTCACTTCCATGAGAAATCCCCCTTTTCCTCAGGCTCACTTAATGTCCTCCCCGCGGAAGCCAAAGGGCAGCAGTTCCGTCAGGGCGAATTCCTTCTCCCCTTCTAATTCGCTCCAAAGGACCACTTTTCCTTCTGGCATAAACTCAAAAAGTACCTGTCTGCAAATGCCGCAGGGAGCCGCGTAATCGCCGCTGCTTGCCACAATGGCGATTTTCTCAAATTCTCTTACGCCCTCAGAAACAGCTTTTGTCACCGCTGTCCGCTCTGCGCAAATGGTCGCCCCATAAGTGGCGTTTTCCACGTTGCATCCTGTAAATACCCTGCCGTCCTTTGCCAGCAGTGCCGCCCCCACCTGAAAATGAGAGTAAGGGGCATAAGCCCTTGTCATAACTTCTTTTGCCTTTGCGATGAGTTCCTGATTTGTCATGGAAACACTTCCTTTCCCTTATGCTCTGGGAATTCCCGCCAGTTCCAGAATCTCTTTCTGTTTGGCGAACATTTCTTTTTCTTCTTCCGGCTCCATGTGGTCATAGCCCAGCAGATGGAGCATGCTATGAGCAGTGAGGAAAGCAATTTCCCGTTTCAGGGAATGGCCGTATTCCTCTGCCTGTTCTCTTGCCCGCTCCAGAGAAATGATGATATCCCCCAGCACCACTTCGCCCTTCTCGTTTCTGTCCATGATTTCCCCTTCTTCAAATGTGAGCTGGGGAAAACTCAGTACATCCGTAGGGCGGTCGATGCCGCGAAATTGTTTGTTAATCTGATGGATTTCCTCGTTGTCCACGATGGAAATGCTGATTTCGCATTCTTCCTGAAAGCCTTCGTATTTCAGGCTGTCCAGAGCGATTTTTTCCATAACGGCTTCCAGTTCTTCCGGGAAGCCCTCTGTCCGTATATCAATCAGTACTGTCACTGTTTGTTTCCTCCTGTTCTGTGTCTGCCTTTTTCTTGGCAGCCTCCTGGATTTCCTTCTGTTCGGGATAGGAAACCCGTTCATGATACATGCCATGGAACACCTTCAGAAAAGCCAGTCGGATGGTTTCCAGTTCATTCAGCGTCAAACCGCTGTTGTTGAGCTGTCCATCGTCCAGTTTGTCTTTCATGAGGTTTTTCACAGCCGCTTCTGCTTCTTCCATGGTTTTGCCATGACCCAGCATGGAGCGCACCGCCGCTTCCACCGTATCCGCCAGCATCACAACTGCCGACTCCCGGCTGGAAGGGATGCGTCCCTGATAGCGGTAATCCGCTTCGTTCACATTCTCTGCGCCGTAAAGCTTCAAAGCTTTGAAATAGAAAAATTTCACCAGAGAATTGCCGTGGTGCTCCACAATCATATCCCGTACCACCGGCGGCAGTTTATACCGTTCTGCCAGTTCCAGCCCGCCTTTGGTGTGTCCTGTAATGATTTTCGCACTTTTTTCCGGCGGCAGTTCGTCATGGGGGTTATGCCCAGACTGATTTTCCGCGAAAAACTGTGGATACCGCAGTTTTCCCACGTCGTGATAGTAAGCCCCGGCTCTTGCCAGTGCCGTATTGCCGCCAATGTCATACACGGCTGTTTCCGCCAGATTTGCCACAATCAAACTATGGTGATATGTCCCCGGTGCCTCAATCATGAGTTTCCGCAGCAGTTCGTTGTTGGGATTGGTCAGTTCCATCAGTCGCAGTGGTGTGTTTGCCTCAAACATATTTTCCCAGAAAGGCAGGCTGCCCACAGCCACAATCATGGACAGCAGTCCCGTTACCGCGCCAATGCCTCCTTGGAACAGCAGTTCCGCAGAATACCCTTCCCCGAAGAAAAATCCCAGAGAAATGGTAGTCACAAAATCCACCGCCGCCATACCCAACGCCGCCGGAATCAGATGGGAACGCTTGTCCGTTTTCTGAATGATGAGGGCAGCAAAGGTACCACTGATGAGAGCGTACATCAAAAACTGCACATCCCCGTTGAAGATGAAGCACCCGATGATGCAGAACAAAGCATTGAGCCACAATGCCATCCGTCTGCCCACCAGCAGGCTCACCAGCATAGCAAAGAGCCCTACGGGAACGATGGTGAATACTGTCAGGTTCGCCAGTATCCGTATAAGCAGCACCATCATCATGTAGATGGTGAATAACATGCGTATTTCATTGGGCTTCAGGAGAATATTTCCCTTGCCCCACCGGAAAAACAGATACAGCGCCGCAAAGAGCATACCTGTAATGACCAGACTGCCCAGCATAGGCATCAAACTGCCCTCCAGCCCTGTTTCACTGACCAGATTCAGTGCCACCAGCTTGTCATAGATTTCCTGAGTGATGATTTCCCCTTCGTCTACGATTTTCTGGTTTTTGCGGATGAGGACTTCATCCACTTCCGCCCGTTTTTCCTCTTTGGCCGCTTCCACAGCCGCCTCATCCACAATGAGATTGGGTTCCACAGCTGCCGACAGAATAACCCCTGCCATGGTCTTTAAGTCACTGCTCCAAGCCAGTTCCTGCAAATAAGTCAGCCCGGACGCTTTGGCTTCTGTCAAACCGTCTGCTGTGACCCCTTTATCATAAATCTGTTTCAGTACCGATACACAGTCATTGGCAAATGCCTTCCGCTGGTCTGCCGTCAGATTTTCATAAGCCATGAGCTGTCTGTTAGACAGCACCACAGGCAATTCCAGAGAAATCTCCTGCACAGCGTTATAAAAACTTTCCCCCTCCGGCAGTCCTGCCAGAACTGTATCCAACTCCTGAAAGACCCCTTCCACCATGGTCACGTTTTTATCCATGACGGTGGTATCCGTTTTATAAATTGGCCCCACGCTGTTTGCCGCCGCTTCCCGGAGTTTTTCCGTCGCCGCTTCATCCACCGTGTCTTCCGGTGCCACATACCGCTTTGTTGCCACAGAACCCACCTGCACCGTTTCCCGCTGCTGGATAGAGCCTGTCCCAATGCAGACGATGGTCACCACAAAGGCCAGCACAAACAATACAATCCGGTGCAGCTCCTTACGCTCTGCCCCGTCTGTTATCTTTCTTTCCATCTGCATCACTCCGCTTTCTGGATTCAAACTTTTCATATGCCAGAATGATTTTCTGTACTAAGGGATGACGCACAACGTCCTTGTTGGTGAGGGTAATCATGCCGATGCCCTCAATGCCGCTCAATATCTTGGTAGCTTCCAACAAGCCGGAGCGTTTGCCCTCTGCCAAGTCGATCTGTGTCAAGTCCCCCGTAATGACCGCCTTGGAACCATACCCGATACGGGTCAGGAACATTTTCATCTGTTCCGGTGTGGTGTTCTGGGCTTCATCCAGTACAATATAGGCGTTATCCAGTGTACGTCCGCGCATATACGCCAGGGGCGCCACTTCAATGAGCCCTTTTTCCATATTTTTTGTGAAATTTTCTACCCCCATAATTTCATACAGCGCATCATACAGGGGGCGCAGGTAAGGGTCTACCTTCTGCTGCAAATCCCCCGGCAAAAAGCCCAGTTTTTCCCCTGCTTCAATGGCAGGACGGGTCAAAATGATGCGGTTGACTTCGTTGTTTTTGAATGCGGTGATGGCCATTGCCATTGCCAGATAAGTTTTCCCCGTACCAGCGGGGCCAATGCCAAATACCACCGTATTGTTCTTCATCAGGTCGATATATTTTTTCTGCCCCATGGTCTTGGGTTTCAGTGGTCTGCCGTTGGCAGTGATACAAATCAGGTTGTCATAAACCTTCTCCAATTCCTGCAAATCCGCTTCTTCAGCGGAAGAAATGAAGTATTCCAGATTCTGTTCTGTGATTTCTTCCCCTCTGCGGGCAAGGGCAGCCATGGAGTTCAGCACATTCCAAGCCTTGTGTACGCCTCTTTCTTCCCCAACCACTTTCACATCATCGCCGCGGTTGACAATCTGCACACCGCAGCTTTTTTCGATTTTTCTGATATTGCTGTCAAACTGCCCGAATACAGGCAGGATAATGTCATTCTCCAACTGAATGGTTCTCTCTATTTGACTCATCTTCGACATCAAATTCCTTTCTCACTTGTTTTTTTCCGATTTCTTCGGACAAAGTCACTTTGCATACTGCCCGGACTCTGTCTGTATATGTTTCATATCTGATTTCCGTCTGCGCCACGGACTCGCCTTCTGCCAGCCCTTCCGCCGCTTTTTCCTTGCATTTGGCTTCCAAAAGGGCTTTGGCCTCCTCTGCGGTATAGGTCTTTTCCGCCGTTTCATAGGGGCGGTAAACCTCTGTCCGCAGAGAAAAAGGCAACGTCCAATCTCCCAGACCGATGTTTTTTTCTTCCAAAACTTCCTTCTCGAAGTCTCCTTCCATGTGTGGCTTGATGAAATCCAGTTCCAAATCTCCAAAAAGCAGCACATGATTCTCCTTTTCCTTGCCGCCGAAAATCTTTTCCGTTTCCGTCAGCATCATTTCTTCCGTCACCTCTGCCCATGTGGTTGCCTGCACGCTTCCGCTGGCTGCCACATATTCCGTTTCCATGGGCTCCCCTTCCAGCCCCACCAGAACCTCCGCGGAAATGAGCACATCCCCAGCCTGTACCACATCTCCCGCCTGCACAAGGGGCGTTCCTTTGGCTGCTGTGATTTTCTCCACCACGCCATCTTTTTCGGCAATGATGTCACAGGGCGTTTCCTCTTCCATAGGCGTAGGCGCCACAATGGTTTCCGCCACCTTTACCGTAGCTTCCGCCCCCTTGATGGACACACTCACCCAGGATAAGTCCGAAATATCCGCCAGCAGCGCCTTGGTCACCGCGTCTGCGTCCACCTGTTTTTTCCATTTTCCCGGCTTCAGACCGTATGACTCACAGGCAGCCAAAATCTCCTCCTCTGTCAGCCGTTCATTGCCTTCCACATGAACCACCCAGACAAAAGAAGAAAGCACATAAAGGGCCGCTGCAAAAAATAAGATGCCCACAGCGAATATGGGATGGGTCTTTGCATGCCGCATCTTTTCCGGCAAACCGCCCAATGCCAAAATCTCCAAATGGCACCCCGTCTTTTGGGCACATTCTTCCAGTTCTTTCAGTCCCGCCAGAGAAGTTTTCATCTCCATACCGCCGCCGACACCCTTGGCATCCCAGAATAAAATCCGGCGGTATGCAGCCAGATTCATGAACCGTTCCATGGAAAAACCGGTTATTCTTATCATAACATATCCACGCAAATAATACCACAATACGGGCAACAAATTCCGCACCTGCCTTCCCTTCCTACCGCAAAAATTCCAGGCGGAAAATCCGCCCTTTCACCACGATACAGGCTGCCGACATCTGCTTCAGTTCCAGCCCTTCTCCCGTCAGCAGCAGCCTGCCTGCGCCCGTGGCAATGCGTATGGTTTCGGCGCTGTATTCCAAGAGCCCCTTATGGTTTTCCACCGTCACTTCCTCCTGTCCCACCATGGACACCAGAGGCAGATCCAGCACCACTTCCTTGGGCAAATCCAGCTTTTCCGCCATGCCTTTGCCAAATCCCACAGCCAGAACCTCCTTTCTGTCAAATGCCCTCTTTTATAGGTATGCCCGCCGTCCCCGTCCCATACCCGCAAAAAAGGCCGGAAGCCCTTTCGGGGCATCTTTATCAGAAAACAAAGAAAGCCAAAATCCTTATGATGACAAAAGATTTTGACTTTCTTATTTTAAGATTTTATTTGTGATGTTTTCTTAAGGGAAATTGCTTTGGCAAAAACCAAACTCCTTCCGGCTGTGTGTTTCTATGGATTTTTTATCAGGACAGCAGCGCACGGTCGCTGGCAAATTCACTGCCGCTGGCAACAGAGAACTGCCGCAGCAGGTCGTCCACTGTGAGTTTTTTCTTTTCTTCCCCGCGGATATCCAGAATAATCTGTCCGTTGTTCATCATAATCAGACGATTACCGTGAGCAATGGCATCTTTCATGTTATGGGTAACCATAAGGGCAGTCAGGTTATTTTCCGCAATGATGCGGTCAGAAATTTCCAATACCTTTGCCGCCGTTTTAGGGTCGAGGGCTGCCGTATGTTCATCCAGCAGCAGTACTTTGGGCTTTTTCAGGGTAGCCATCAGCAGTGTCAATGCCTGCCGCTGACCGCCGGAAAGAAGCCCCACCTTAGAACGCAGGCGGTTTTCCAGCCCCAAATCCAGTGTTTTCAAGAGTTCCTTGTATTCTTCCCGTTCTTTGGCACGGATACCCCAGCATAAGTGCCGTGTTTTGCCGCGACGGTAAGCAATGGCCAGATTTTCCTCGATTTCCATATCTGCCGCCGTACCCATCATAGGGTCTTGGAACACACGTCCCAGGTAAGCTGCCCGTTTGTAGTCCGGCAGTCTGGTGACATCTTTCCCGTCAATGAGCACCTGACCTTCATCCAAAGGCCATGCGCCGCAGATGGCATTCATCATAGTGGATTTTCCGGCGCCATTGCCGCCGATAACGGTAACAAAATCCCCTTCTTCCAGCTTCAGATTCAAGCCGCTGAGGGCTCTTTTTTCATTGATGGTATTTGCATTGAATGTTTTTGATACGTTTCTCAATTCCAACATAATCTCAAGCCCCCTTTCCTGCGCGGCGAATACGACATCTTCCCTGAAGATAAGGCACTGCAAGGAAAAGCGCAACGATGAGCGCACTAATCAGTTTCAAGTCTGTGGTTTCCAGTCCCAGCCAAAGGACAACGGCAATAACCACGAAGTATAAAATAGCGCCGAATACAACGCTGAGCATACGCAAAGCAAAATTGTTGAAAATCTTGCCGAACAGCACTGCACCGATGATAACTGCCGCCAAACCGATAACGATGGCGCCTCTGCCCATGTTGACGTCGGCATTGCCCTGATACTGGGCGTACAGCGCACCGGAAAGTCCTACCAGCGCATTGGAGAGCACCAGACCAAATACTTTCATACGGTTTGTGTTAATGCCCTGGGCACGGGACATATTGGCGTTATTGCCGGTAGCACGAACGGCACGGCCTACTTCTGTGCCGAAGAACCAGTATAAAACAGCGATGGTGGCCGCTACAAAAATCACAGATACCAAAATGGCGTGAGGAATATCCCGCAGGCTCAAAATCAGGTCATACTGATTGACGTTGATGGCTTTATTGGACGCCCCCATAATACGCATATTCACGGAATACAATCCTAATTGTGTCAAAATCCCGGACAAGATGGGCGGAATGCCAAACAGGGTATGGAACAGCCCTGTCACCAGACCAGCCAATGCCCCTGCCGCCGTGGCACATACCAGCGCCACATAAGGATTGACCCCTGCCAGCATCATCACAACGGCTACAGCGCCGCCGGTGCCGATGCTGCCGTCTACAGTCAAATCCGCATAGTCCAGAACTTTATAAGTGATGTATACCCCAATTGCCATAATTCCCCAAATGAGCCCTTGGGCTACAGAGCCGGGCAGTGCTCGTATCAGATCCATGATTTCCATGGGTGATCCCTCCTCTTTTTTTCTTTCCTCTTTCCTTTGGAAGAAAAAACAACGGGACGGTTGGTCCCGCTGTTCCTTCTAAAATGATTTCGTCATGTCATTGTTTCATTTTTATTCTTCGGTACCGATGGCAACCATGTCATCCGGCATGGTGATGCCCAATGCTTCTGCGATTTCTGCATTGTATTTCGGTGTCACGTTTTCGGAAACGTATTCAATGGGCATGGTGGCAGGGTCTGCACCATTTACCAGAATTTCGTAAGCCATTTCACCGGCTTTGCAGCCCAGTTCGTAGTAGCTGATGCTCAGTGTTGCCAAGCCGCCTGCTGCACACATATTTTCTTCCCCGCAGATGACAGGGATTTTTGCAGGTACGGTTACGTTTTTGATGATTTCCATGTTATTTGCCATGGTGTTGTCTGTAGGAATATATACTGCGTCGCAGTCTGTGATGGCGTTTGTGATAACCGCCTGTACTTCGTTGGAGTCAGCTGCTGTAAATTCTTCCCATGCGATGCCGGCTTTGTCCAATTCTGCCTGTGCCAGCTGAGACTGGAACTGGGAGTTGGGTTCCGCGCTGCAATATACGATGGCTACTTTCTGCACATCAGGCACAATTTTCTGCAGCAGTGCGATCTGCTGGTCTACAGGTGCCAAGTCGGATGCCCCTGTAACGTTGTAGCCCGGTGCGTCATTGGATTCGATAACGCCTGCTGTCACATAGTCCGTAACGGATGTACCCACGATGGGGATGTCGCCTGTTGCCGCCGCAGATGCCTGCAAAGCGGTTGTGGCATTGGCCATAATCAGATCCACGTTATTGGAAACGAATTTGGTTGCGATGGTAGCGCAGTTTGCCTGTTCGTTCTGTGCGTTCTGATAGTCAAATGTCACTTTGTCCCCCAGTTTTTCTGTGAGGGTATCCTGAAAACCTTTGGTGGCTTCGTCCAGTGCCGCATGTTCCAGCTGCTGGATGATCCCTACGGTATAAGTACCGTCGCCAGTGGTTTCTGCTGTTGTTTCTTCTGTTTCTGCGCTGCTTCCACAGCCTGTCATGGCTATCATGACAGCCGCCATGGCTGCCGC
>ERZ779894.1796-NODE-1796-length-20573-cov-11.259382_pt1 | contig 20573 bp, 27 predicted proteins | sample MGYA00511587_ERZ779894 | MGnify/ENA primary metagenome ERZ779894 (study PRJEB29588, sample SAMEA2160490) | human gut metagenome | biome: human gut; feature: human-associated habitat; material: faeces | place: Denmark | collected 2008/2010 ... | reverse complement strand
ACTGCCAGTAAGTATATCTTATCAAATACACTGTCCGAAAAAGAGGACATCAAGCGTTATTTCCGGTATTTTTTGGGAGTGTACTTTTTATTCTTCTCTTTGGCGATCCAGTACGCTTCCTGAATGCCTTTCATCATCTCGTCCAAATCCTCATCTGCAAGCTCGCCGCCTGCAAAAAGCCCCGTAACCTCTGCCATAAGCTCCTTTGCCTGTCTTGCGCCTTTGCTTCCGTATTTGGATTCAGCGTTCAGCAGAAATTCCTCGTCATCGGTAAGCAGATAGTTGACATCGACCTTCAGGACTTCCGCCATCTTATAATAGGTTTCCCTCTTTTTCGGGTAGCGGGTGCCAGCCTCATAATTCGATATTGTCCGCAGAGAAACGCCGATTGCTTTTGCAAGATCATCTTGCTTTAAGCCTGCCTTCGTGCGGGCTTCTTTTACTTTCTCACAGAATTTCATTTCATCTGACCTCCAAATTATTCGACCTGATTTGAAAATATCTTGCGTATCTATATTGACAAACGCAAGTTAATTTCGTATAATGTCAATACGCAAGTAAGTTGCGTATATATCATACCTGAACTTGCGTGTTTTGTCAAGGGAGTTCAAAAAATAACTTGAACTTTTATCTACCAACAAATGATACCCGTTTTAAGGATTGAGGAGAACAGATGGGACGGAAAGATACACTCGCTGCGAAAAGCATTCGGAAAATGTACGAGCAGCTCAATTTGAATCAATCGGATATATTCTCGAAAACAAAATTGCTTCTCAGTGTGTACCGTGATGTGGTCTGGATCACGCTGAGCGAGTCTGCCCGTGTGAATGAGGAGCTGGTATATTACGGGGAAGAACTTGACAGCGCCCTTGTTTATTTGGAACTGTTTGCGCCGGATACTGAGAAGCAGGAGTTTGAGAGCCGTATCAGCGCCTTGTTTGAGAACAAGTGGATGGTTGATCTGATTGATACCGCTATGGCGAAAATATATGACTATCATAACAATGGCAGGCTGTACCACGAGATCATATCAAAAAGCTACCTGACAGCGTTTCGGTATACAGAGAGCGAACTGCTCGATCTCTTGAATATGGAGCGCAGTACCTTTTACGACCGGAAACGGGAAGCGATTTTGCTTCTCGGCGTATCCCTGTGGGGATATGCGATTCCGAGCTTCAAAGGAATTTTTAATATGAAGGAAGCTGATGAAAGCGACGATATTCCCGATTTTTTCAAATAAAGGCTTGTCCGACTAAAGTCCGACGAAATCCCTACTGAATGTCCGACCTTGCGTATGCTACACTGTGTATGCTGCCCGAAGAACGGCTTTCGTTTACGGAACGAGGCTGAAAACAAAATGGCAGAAAATTGGCGCAGTTTTGCCGATGATACGGAAAAACAAATCTGTTACAATTATTATGCCTAAAGCTTTAAAAAATTTTCTTGATTTTCAAATGCAGCTTGAATATCTTTTTGGCGGCAATACAGTAGCTTAGGCAAAACGAATTGAATATGTGTTTTGAAGAAGCAGTTATAGCTTTCAGCCTTCGGGCTTGAATGTTATAGCTGCTTTTTTTGTGCAGACCTTTTCGCTTTTGTCAAGCGGAAAGGGAGCTTTATGTCTATCACAGTATGGCAGGCGTTTCTATGTAGGTATCCGTGATCTCCGGAGTTTTTGATTGTGACCTTATATATCAAAAATTCCAAATTTAAGGAGATTACGGAAATGAAAAAACTTACAGTAAACGAGCAGGAAGAATTATTTGCACAGGATTGTAAACTCATCAACCTTCGGTATGAGTATAGTGGTTTCACTGGAACGGAAAAATGGGCGATTGTAACGGAGCTGTCCGAAGAAGCATTGTGGGACAAGTACCCTGATATTATCAGCAGGTATATGCCTTTTATCCTTCTGTCAATGGCTCAGGGAGAAGTGATTAGCGAATCACATAGAAATGATGATAAATATGAAAAGCGCAGTAAGAGGACGATAGATATGTACGGATACGAAGATGATGTTTTTGAGCAGTTCCATCCAAAATCTATCACACCGTTTATTGATCCGTTTGATAAAGCGGAGGAGGAACAGATCGAGGAAGAAAAAGAAAGGCTGCGGCAGTTAGAGCTTTCTAAGGTAAGGCAAGCGTTAAGTATGCTGCAACCTGTTCAAAGGGAGCGCCTTCTTAAATCCGTTTTGTTTGGGATTAGTTCAAGAAAAATTGCAAAAGAGGAGGGCATAAATTATAGCTCCGTAGACAAGTCAATCGCTGCCGCAATAAAAAATTTCAAAAAATTTTATGAAAACCTCTGATTTTGGGTGTGCATTTCGCACCCCTTTGTCCAAATGAGTGAAGGGGTATTTCTATTCCGGATATGAAATGCGCTTTCTAAACTCAATGAACAGAGAGGTTATACATAAAATGAAGGAAACAGAAATCAGGCGTGGGGATATATTTTCCTACGATTTCGGCACAAGAATCGGCTCTATTCAATCGGGCGTAAGACCTGTGCTGGTAATTCAGGCAGACAATTTCAATGCGAATGCGCCTACTGTTATTGTTGCGTCCATTACGAGTGTAATAAAAAAGAGGTATTTGCCATCTCACATTATTTTAGGCGAGGATTTCGGTCTGACGAAGCCTTCAATGGTGTTGCTTGAGCAAATACAGACTGTGAATAAAAATGATTTGACAGAGTATATCGGCTTTGTTGATGATGAACGCCTTTGGAGGCAGATTAACGCAGCCTTGAAAAAAACATTCGGTCTATGGCTATACAATACTGACAGGATAGGCGACATTCGCTGCCTGTGTCCGAAATGCTTAAATGACTATTTTCGCAATCCGAACTATGTTGTCAGACGCCTTGATCCTTTTCAGAAAAGTAAAGGTACTTGTGATAAGTGCAATGATAGAGGCTGGGATTATATCATTTATGATAAACGCACCTCTTTCAAAGGAAAAGGGGTATAGGGATGTCGCAAAACAGGGAAAAGAAACGGAAGTTTGACATTCCTATATGGCGCAAGGCGAATCTGTCGATTGAAGAAGCCGCAGCCTATTCCGGTATCGGAATGGCAAAGCTTTATGAGATGACAGAAAGTGAGGATTGCCCATTTGTCTTATGGATAGGCAGCCGGAGAATGATTAAACGAAAAGCTTTTGATGAGTATATAGAACGGCAATACTCAATTTAATGAAAAAGTCAAGCCTGCGATGAGCCGATTCGCATAATTGGCTTATCGCAGGATATTGACTATGCTGTAACTACCAAAAGCAAGGAGGTACAGCAATATGCTCAACAAAAAGCACGATCCGGATATGCCGAGAGTTCCGTTGTGGAAGAAAATGAATCTGACAGTGGAAGAAGCCGCCGAATACTCAGGAATAGGCGTATCTAAAATCAAAGAAATTTCAAATCAAAAAAACTGTCCCTTTGTCCTATGGAATGGAACAAAGCGGTTGATTAAAAGAAAACAATTCGAGGATTATCTCGAAACACAGTATTCCGTTTGAGAGGAGGACGAGCGAATGGATAACAAACTGACTGAAACAGGCAGTTCCAACAAGCGTGTAGCTGCTGTTCCAATTTGGGTAAAACCTTATTTGACGATAGAAGAAGCGGCAGAGTATACGGGAATAGGCAGGGACAAGCTTTATGAAATGACGAGCCTTGCCGACTGTCCGTTTGTTCTATGGGTAGGCAATCGGAGAATGATTAAGCGCAGGATTTTTGATGAATACATTGAGCAGATGTATTCAATATGATGGAGGTCGTATGGACGAAAAAATTTTAGCTTACAGAAGTGAACTCCAAAAGAGGTCGGAAAACACACCGTTTTGGACGAGAACGATTTTAACTGTTGAGGAAGCTGCCGTATACACCGGAATCGGAAGGGCAAAAATCCGTCAAATCATATCACAAGGGAATTGCCCTTTCACGGTAAATAACGGCACACAAATCTGTGTGATCCGAGAAGCGTTCATTGATTATCTTGATAAGCAGTTTCGTATATAGGAGGAGAGAGAATTATGCCGAGAACAAAAAGAAAAGACAAGTCAAGAGCCGTGCTTCGGACAGGCGAATCGCAAAGGGCTGACGGAACTTATCAATTCCGATGGACTGACAGCAATCATAAACGGTTTTGCGTATATGCCAAAACGCTTGACGAATTGCGCTACAAGGAAGAACAGATTAAAAAGGACAAGAGCGATGGCATTAAAACCGAAGCCCGATATACGACGGTCAACGAGGTCTATGAGCTTTGGAAGGAGCTGAAGCGAGGGCTGAAGAACAACACCTTTGAGAATTATAAATATATGTATGAAACTTTTGTCCGTCATCAAATAGGCTCAAAGACAGTTTCATCATTGAGAAAAACAGACATAAAGAGGTTTTATAATTACCTTACAGACGAGCGTCAGTTAAAGCCTTCGACCATTGACAGTATCCATACGGTTTTACATCAGATTTTGGATATGGCTGTTGACGATGATTATATAAGGAATAATCCGTCAGATAATGTACTTAGAGAGTTGAAGCAAGCACATTGCTTCAAGACAGAAAAGCGCAGAGCTTTAACCCGTCCCGAACAGGAGCTGTTTTTAAGCTATTTGAAAAATACTCCCGCCGCACAATATTGGTATCCGATCTTTGCGGTTTTGGTAGGGACAGGGCTTCGAGTCGGAGAACTTACCGGATTAAGATGGTGTGATGTCGATCTGGAGAACGGTGTTATTGATGTAAACCATACTTTGGTTTACTATGACCACCGCACCGACGGAAGTAAAAAAGGCTGCTATTTTAATGTCAATACGCCGAAAACTCCGGCTGGAAAGAGAAAAGTGCCAATGCTCAGTTTTGTGAAAGAGGCAATTATAATGGAAAAGGAAAGGCAGGAGTTGCTTGATCTTCATTGTATCGCTACCATTGATGGATATACAGATTTTATCTTTATCAATCGCTTCGGAAATCCGCAACATCAGGGAACGCTAAATAAAGCAATCCGCCGCATAATCCGTGACTGTAATGATGAGCAGTTTTTGAAGAACGAAAATCCCGAAGTGCTGCTTCCGCATTTTAGCTGCCATTCATTAAGACATACATTTACGACGAGAATGTGCGAAGCGGGCGTAAATGTCAAGGTCATTCAAGATACGCTTGGTCATAAGGATATTTCAACAACGCTTAACATCTATACCGATGTGACGAAGGAGCTTAGGCAGTCCGAGTTTGAAGGTCTTGACTCATATTTCAAAAGCGAGTATAATAAAGTGTCTAACGAATAAGCGGCATTTCTTGAGCGAGGATAAAAGCTTCTACACCATTTACACCAATTTGTACTCCAATCCACCAAAAAACTACACGAATTTATAGGGATATAGCGATTCCGGAAGAAACGCTGTTTAGACCTATTATGAGATATGAGGAGGTTTAGGAGAGATTGAAAAGATGGTTGCTTTCGTCCCGACAATGAAGTCCTTACCGAACGACAAGTAAGAAAAACCCAGTAGTTATGCGGGTTCGCAGTGGCTTTAACCTTGAAAAAACCACGCCACTACGCCAACTACTACGCCAATTTTCACTAGGATTTTGCAGCGAAAAGTCACTATGATAGAATAAACGCTGAAGCGCCGTGCATTTCGCACGGCGCTTTCATTATATCTAAAAATTTTAAATTTATTTTTCTAAAAGTTATGTAGAGATATGTAAAGTTGTGCTCGCAAACATTAAGGAAAGTACCGAAAACAGCAGCTTTGAAGCTCGAACGAGTGATTGACAAGCATTGTCGAATATTGTATAATACGAATGGTGCTTTCGCACCCTTAGAGGTTACCATAACGGTAGGCGGTTAGCCCTTCTTTATTAAGGAGGGGCATTTTTCCCTCCTAAATGAAAGGAGGGGTGCCAATGGTTACTTACGAGACTTTGTTCCTTTTCGGTTCACTTGTTGTAGCAATTATCGCACTTGTTATAGACATAACAAAAAAGAAATAACCGCCCCTCGCCAAAAGTGCGGTTATTTCTTTAACCCATTATTAGGCTAACCGTCTATTCGGTAGCCTCTCTGTTTATATTATAGCAGATTTTATAGATTTGTCAACTATTACAACTCAAATCGCCCTCGATATTATAAAACTAAATAAGAATATAATTAAAGCAGTAATTTATTGTTGATTTTGCAAATTACTGCTTTTGATGTTTTATAGAACTTTGGTAGACATTTGAAAGACATATCATCTATTTTTTGCTTTACTTTTTGTAAACGTTTCTCGTCCTAAAAGAATATTATTTGAGGAGGTTTCAACGCCAATTAAATTCATGCCTTCATTAAGTGATGTAATAAGTGTTCCTTGAGTTTGATTGTTAGAATTGCTTGTATTTGTAGTTTTAGACCAATCAATTACTTGATCTTTAGGGTCGTTAGGCATATTATGTTCTCCTTTCTTAAATATTTATGTAAAAAATGATAGATATCAACATAGTAGCAATTGAATATAAAGAGACTTGATAATATTTTGCTCTTTTTTCGTTAGCTTCTCTATGCTGTTTTATAACATCACGATAAGTAAAGATTATTCTAGTAATTCCATCTCTTTTATTTTCTGCAAGTAGTGTTTCATCAATTCGGTTTGTTTCGAAATTAGAATGCTGAGAGGTCCTTATGGTTTTGATTAAATAAAACATAGAGATTAAAAGAGAAAGATAAACCAAAAGACCTGAAGCTATTTTTAGCAAATCAATAAAAGTCATAGGAATATTAATAATTCTAATAATATCTGATATTTTAATTTCATCTAGTAAAAAAGCACACAATGTGCCTGTAAAAGCAATTGATATACCAGCTCTACTTTCGAAACTACACTTCTTTTGGCGTTCATTATTATATTCACTTTTTACTACCTCCAAATATTCTAAAATCGGCATTTTTTCAATCTATGGAATGTTGTTTTCACTTTTTACATTTTGCTTATTTGTTACATTAATTTTCTTTTTCATATTTTGTGGCTCCATTACATTGTTCAATTAAATAACAATATCATTCTTCGATCAATTTAATTCTTGAAGGAGTGTTGTTTGAATTAGTGTTATTGATATAATGTGCAAGAATTTGCATGCGATTTTCAACACGAGATAAAGAATGACCGCCTTTGGTTAAAAGAGCTACTAACCTCATCTCCTCGATAACTTCACTTGAATATCCAGAATATTCTTCATCAATAACATTGGCTTTTGCTGAAAAGAACACCGATAATTTATCATCTATATCCTTAAGACGTTTTAATTTCTCGGCCGTATCGTTACTGAAATCCACATAACCTAATCCAGTCAACAAAAGCAAATACTTTAAAAATCTTTTTCTAGTGTTACTCAAAACTGGACTTTCCACGGATAATATGTAGTTGATTTGTTCTACCATTCTATTTGTGCGAGATAAACCGGCAGATGGAGTATCGGCTTTTGCAGCGTAACCTTGAATGGTTTTATCGGTTGTGCCGAAGGAAATCTTCCCATCGAACAACCCAATAATACTATAAAAGATTTTGTCAAATTCAGCTCGATTATCCGAAAAACCTATTATATCAAGAAAAAGATTTTTATGTTCAATGTTTTCTATGAAAGCTTCAAGATTTGTTGCAGGCATTGAATTGATAATTTCACCGGCTCTTAATCGTTCTTGGTTTTGCAAAAATCTGAAATATTCTCTCACTTGTTGATCGGTAGCATCTGCAATATATGTCATAGGTATATTATATGAATTAATGTTGCCTTGAATAATTTCCGGCAAATCACTATATTTTAGACGAACATTCCCTTTGTTGGAAAGTTTATTAACTAGCCTGTCTACGGCATCGTCTTGCACACCTGCATTTTCGTAATAATTACGAATTACTTCAATTATCCTCTTTGACCATTCGCTTTTAATAGTATATTGATTTGTTACAAAATCTCGAATGGTAGTGAGTCGTTGTTGTCCATCAACAACTTCAGATTTTGCTCCTTTAGCGTTTGGAGACTTGAGCACTCTAATACTTATATTGCCTGTAGGATAAAACTTTACTATACTATAAATTAGCTTATCTTTGAAATCATCTTTCCACACATAACCTCTTTGATATGTAGGCTGCAAATCCAAACCGCCGAAGTTAACCGTATTTATACTATTTAGTACAGACGTAACGGGAACAGAAGCATTAGAAAAATTCATTTGTTCTAACATATTATATGCCCCTTTTTTAATTTTATAGTATGATTATAACATAGTTTCACAAAAAGTCAAGTATATTCTAATAGAATGTTAAATATTTTGTCATAAATATCATTGATTCGTTTTGAATATTATATAAATCGCTTCTTGAACATATGTCATATTATCTTGCTTTTATGTTATAACTGTTGTATAATTTATTTGTCCCAGTGCGGTAGTAAATAGAGAGGGCCTACCGAAAATATTGTGATTCCACATATGGGACACATATCGCAATATTTGAAGGAGGTGTTGTCTTTGACATCTGATTTAACTACCATCGCAAAAGCAATTATTATAATATTCACAGGTTTTGTTAGTATTTCTACCACTAATGCTCCCGACCTATCATTTACAGAGGAGAACTGCATTGAGAAAAAAGTGTTATAAAAAGTTTAAACAAATAATTAATATTGAATTATCTGAAATTTGCAGCAGGTTTTCAATTTATACTCAATTAGTTGAAAAACAAGTAAAAGAAGAACGTGCAAACAAGTGCTCTTGGGGTGGATATGATAACTTAACAGTTGTTTCAAATTTTAAAAAAGAACTTGATAAAGAAATAGATGCTTTCTTAAACAAAATGTCTCTTAATTTTGAAAAGCTTGATAGGAAATTGACCGCTAAACAAGTCAAAGAAATTACCGATATAACTATCCGTTGTTTTCAAACAATAATCAAGCAATTTAGGGAAAAATTACCTGATATTATTGGAGATGTCAATCTAACAATTGATACCCATTTTAATTTAATGCCCAACAACATCAGCCAAAAAATAAACAACTATATAGAATTGATGAATTTTACTAAGGCCTATCGTTATGACAGATATTTCTTTTGGACCATTTTCGCAAATGTTATTGCATTAATATCATTGGTAGCAACAATAATTTTTTCTTTATTTACTTAAATTGTTATTGATAATTGAGAAGGAGGGATTTTATCCCTCCTTCTCAATTTAGCATACAATAGGTTGCCAAGCAAACGGCAACAAATCTTTCGCAGTCACTTTTATCAAACTGCCGTCTTCATCATTAACTATAACTTTAATTTCCGGACAGTATTCAAAAAGCATTTGACGGCAGTTCCCACAAGGGGGAATAACACAATTCAATGCTTTATCGTGGACTGCTACAATTGTGTCAAATTCTCTTTCACCATTTGATATAGCTATGCCCATTGTGATATATTCTGCACAAGAACCGTGTATTCCGTCACAATTCACGCCTTTGTATATATTACCGTTTTTACAGAGGACTGCACAACCGACAGTATGATTATAAACACCGTCATCGAAGTTTTTATTTAAAACTTCAAGAGCAATTTCAATCAGTTCTCGGTCTTTAGCTGTTATATCATATTTTTTCAATAATAATCACCCCTTGATTTGATTGCATTTATTTACATACTTTATTTGGTAATCCGAAATATCTTTGCACGGGTATTCCGGGCATTTGCTGCAGGAATCCACACTACGTTCTTTACAGCACTTTATAAAAGGGCAGCCTTTCCATAGCTTAAACACATTCTGGGATCTGCCGCCCTCACAGTTGAATTTTTCAAGAGGGATATCAAGGCCGAATTGCTCTTTATAAAAGCTCTGTGACTGTCTGCGCAGGTTATTATCATTTCTTAGTGTCGCAATATATGTAATACACCTTGCGCAGTCATGACCGCAATAACATGGCATTGAGAACAGTTTGCTAATCCGATAAGTACTGTCTGTAATCCTTGTGGTTTTATCCCAACGGTCGGATAACGGGAAATATACTCCGTCCTTTGCCGCGGAACCCATATCCCATGTGCCGTCTGCCGATTGTTTTTCTTTCAGCCAATCAAGCGCAAAGGTTAGTTTTTCTTTGCCGGACTCATATCGAGCGAGAAGCTCTATTGCTGCCAGATAACGGCTTGCCTTTTTGCTTTGGAATTCATCCGGCACAATGTCGATACGGCTTTCATAAACATAGTAAATACCGTTTTCGTATTTCAGCACATAATCAAGCATAAGCTTTTCTGTCTGTCGGTCGAGCATACCGGGCAATATGGATAACTGATAGAAGTTGACAAAATCGGTAAGTCTTCCGCCCTTGGGCTTTTTGCCGAACACCTGCGCATAACACGATTCATAATCGGTCTGTGAATAAGTGCCACTGCTAAACGCTTTAGTGATTGCCTGTGCCCACTTTTCGGCGATCTCATTGGCAGGCTCACATCGATCAGTAAATCTACGGATCCGCGCAGCAACAATCAGATCCACAAAGGTTTCAAAATCGCTCGTTTTTTCTTTACCCTCGGGGAGTTCGCCTGTATGTAACAACGTCTCCATGTGGGCAATAGCTCTCTTAATACAGTCATCTTCTGCGGTGTAACCCAACAGCTCCAAACGGAGCAGAGCCATCTCTGTTATCATCGGCGTATCACTATCTCCGCGCAGGGTATGAAAGCACCCCCAACTACCGTCAGGATGCTGCATAGAGATTATTTTATTTGCCCATTTTCCGTTTTTATAGTTATGCATTATGCACACCGCCTTGCATTATAGCGTTTTAATATAGGCTTCTAAATCAGTTGGAAAAATTCCTTCCTGAAATTTTTTTGTAAGTGAGCGTAACGCAAATTCCTCAAAAGCGTTTAGCATCCCATTTTCATCCCCTGCAAGGTAATATGAAGCATCAATATTTTCGTAGTTTTGTTTACCGGCAAGTATGTGGCTTTTGCATTTTGTTACTGTCGGATGAACAACATGATGCAGGAACTCATGTATAACAGAATCAATCTTAAATGCCCCGGAGCAGAATATAAAGCGGTCATCTACGATATGGTAATCACTTGAATATACGCATTTGATCGGAGACAAAACAAGTTGTACGCTCTTAACCGGAGAATAATAATATTTTACACAAAAATCCATGCAGCTTTTGAGGAACTCAAGCTGATTTTTGTGAAGTATGTTCTGTTGTTTAATCCATTGATTCTCCCATTTCATATAATTCTTGAAACTATCGCTTAACAGAACTTTTTTCAGCTCTCTTGGGAAAAAACTATCCATTCCCAAAACGAAGGACCTCTTTCCGCGTCGGAAATATTTCCGGCAGACATAATAAAGTTTTGATACATCTTAATGTCTGTGAAATCATTCATATCCGGGCGAATATAGAAAGTAGCCGATTCCAGCATTGCGGCTCTCGGCCAATATGGATACACATCGCATGTATTTTGCTTGGTTTCAGAAAAAATCCTAAAGCAGTGTCAGTCTCCCGAAATATTTTAATCGCATTGACATGTTCAGCGCTTCTCTCAAAGGAATAATAATCGTACCCGCATTGGAGCAACGCAAAATATATCGCCGATATTGCGGGAATGCTTGATATTTCCATTTTCTCATTAAAGCCCATTTTTCACCCTTCTTTCTGCGCAACAAATATCGTCGCAAACTCTGTGTCATACTGATTCAGGATAGTCAATCCTGCAGCTCTGATGCATTTTGCCATCTCAACCGGTGTGTCGGGGAATATCTTGATCTTGCGCGTGCCGGTGTCGATGAACTCGCTCGGATTCTTATCAATGGAAAGAACAAATCTGCCTGCGTCATTCAGTAATCCGGCAATCTTATTTACGGCTCTCTGCTTATCCTCAATGTGCATAAAGGTTAGAGAGGAATAAACGACGTCGAAAGTACAGTCGAATTCATAAGAAAGGAAATCAGCACAAGTCAGTCTGACATTCTCAAACTCGTCAAGGTTCTCTTTGGCACGTTCGATGGTCTTGGAGGAAATATCCACACCATAGAACTCGCCGCACAAAGGAGCAACCCGAACCGCAAGCCGCCCTGTTCCTACACCCATTTCAAGGACAGATTTGTTTTTATCAAGTTCCATGCTGCCAATAAAGGCTTGTCCGTCCCATTTATCCATATAATCCCGCAAAGGCTTCGAATCGTGTACAGGATCGTTGCTTTCGTCTATAAGCAGATTATAATTTTGAATTACATCATCATTTATCGAATTTACAACCAATGATTCATCGTCGCTCAAAGTGTATACTTTATATTTATTTTTGGATATAAGTTTATCGTACAGTTCTTTTCGTTCCATTGTATAATGGCAGATAAGAATACCGTCTAATAACCCCAAGCCGTTAAAATCGTTCATACCGTCAGGAATAGAATCAAACGCCGCAACATGCTCAATATTCTGTGTGATAATATGCGCTCCCGCACTTCCGCCTATATAGATAACACCTGATTTCACATAACGAATAATCTCTCGGTCAAAGCCGCAGTCTTTTATCCTTTTGAGTGTCGCAAAGGTATTACCTCCGCTTGTGTAAATGACATCAATATCAAGCCCTATAAACCGTTTTGGGTTGTAATAATCAAAAATGCGGATATTGTCTTCATCAAAGCCAAATTCCTGCATCCTAAGATAATATTTTGCGCTGTGTATGCCTTCATAGGTCGCTTTTTCGTTAGGAATAAAGAGCAGTCTGCATCTGTCTATCGGTTTGTCAAGATTATCAATTATTGCTTGCCTTGAACTTTCATTGCGAAAATCGCAGGAAGAAAGAATGAGTTTCATTTTACTTGCTCCGCACATTTTATAATTTCCTTTTGTTTCAATTCCACCATAGTTTTCAAAAACGGCAGGTCTTCCTGTGTGGCATTGTCAATTCGGAAGGTACATCCGCAAACTCGCGGAAAACTCTTCCCGAAAACAACCTTTTCTTTGCCACCGCTACAAGAGCCGCAGTTTCCGCAATTGTCTACATATTGCCATCCAACATTTTTGATTTCATCACTTACGGATGCATCCTCATAGGCAGAACTGTCATCAGACTATATGGTCCAAAGATTATCCGGCTCATCGGGGTCTTTAATTGCAATAAAGCAGACACATTCTTCATTAAACTTGACCCAATAATAAATCTTATTTTTCCAACAATCGCAGTTGTCTTTGAAAAAGGTAAGCCCATTTGCTCTCAAAAACTCAATAAAATTTAAGGCAGTTTCTTTCATTTCGCCGTATAGATTATTCTCAATATAATCTTCAATTCTATTGTATGCCATTATATTTCACCAAACTTGCCTATTTTCTTGCTTATTATTTTACTATCAATTAAGAGGTTTATCAAGTATTATTAAGCTTTCTTGTGTACTCGCAAACATACCTTTTTGTATCGTGGTTTACTTTTGTATCAGTCACAGTAAATCCGTATTTTTTATAAAATCCAATAGCATCGTCATCGGTTTCGGCGGTGATTTTATTGACCGCAAATTTACTGAAAATGTAATCTATAAGCCTACTGCCGATCCTTTGTCCTTGATATTCCGGTTTTACGGCAATATCCAGTATTTCGGCAGTTTGCTCTTTTATTTTAAATACAATAATTCCTTTGTATTCGCCGTTATCCGCATAGGCGTAGACGCTTGTTTTATCGTCTGCCTGATACTTTTCCGCACGGCTTAGTAACCGCTCGGAAGTTGGGTTAAATACGCTCGGAGCGAGTAAAGTATAAACGCTTTTATCGCATAGGGATTCTTTTACATCTATAATATTCATTTAATCCTTATCCTTTTCAAGGCCTTATTACAAAACATAACTTACAAAAGAACCGGCAATAGTATTATCCGGCATTTTAACAGGGCTGATTGAAAATTTATTTTTCAACCATAGACGATGTGACGGAACATTTGTAATATCACAGTAAGCACGGACTTGATAGACTTTTTCTTCTTTTGCTATTCCGATAATCTTTTCTATCATTCTTGAGCCGATACCTTGTGAACGCAAATTGATATTTAAAACTTCAATTACATTAATAAATATTTCGCTCTGCTCTATCGGTGCCGGAATATCTCTTTTGAATGCCCATAGAAAACCTATCATATTGTTATCAGTTTCGGCAATTATGAAATAACCGTTTTCACCAATAACATTCTTGGTATATGGATATGTTGTGATAAGTTGTTGCTTTTCTTTTTCAGTTCCAATTCGTATATTTACCATTTTTAAAATACTCCTTAATATCTCCTACAAACTGATTACCACAGCGTGCAAGCTCGCCAAGCACACGGTCGATACCTTGTTCGGTTTTGTACCAATTTTCTTTGGTGATTCCCATACAAACTGCAGAGCAGTATTATTTTCTTTTGAAGAGTTCTTCCGGCGTGTATCCGCAATTAGCCCATTTGCGGGTATTATTGCTTAAATTTTGCAATCTCATAAGCAATTCGTTAGCTTGGTTCATATCCTTTGGAATAATAGCGCAGCTCGCCATCAAATCGTTTTCAGCCTGAATGGGTTCTTCCGTTCTTATCAACCAAGTAAGTTTGGAAATAAAGCCCACGACAACCAGCATGTTAATCTTCATATTATGCACTAAAAAATTACGCAAATCTTCTGTATATTCAGTTTTCTCGTAGTAGGAAGGATTAGCATACTTTAGCAATTCTTCCTTTGTAGGGTCATAGTATTTCTTTCCTCTTTGGTAGTATAAAATTTCATCAATTTTTTCGTGAGAAACTCTTGAGCATACAACCGCATTACTGTAAATCGTGTAATATTCATAGGAGTGTCTTTGCAGTTTTTCGGACCAAAGTAAATATTTTTCTTTGTTGATTCTCGCCGTGTTGTATCGGTTATACAATTTAAGAAACTGCCGAGGCGTTACATAGCCGTATAAATTCACGCACGCTCTTAAATATTTATCAACATTCAGGTGCTCATCATTTAAAGTCCATCTATTTGCCATTTTATACATCCCCTTTAAGTCTTAATATATCTCTGATTCCTGCTATTTGGCTTATCGGGCAGGGTCATTATAACAAGACCGTTTTCGATTGCGGGATTCAGATAATTTTTACGGAGCGTTTCTTTTGATTTTAAATTAAGTAGTGACAAAATAGCGGTTGCCGTATACGGCGTGTCATATTCCATAACAGACAGCAGTTTTTTAACATATTCTGAAAGAATGTCAGATGAGTATTTTGCAGAGTTTAAAATTTCACCCAACACGGCGCAGATTTGCTCTAAAATAAACTCGATAAAAACTGTACTTTCACCGTCAATGTGGCACTGTGATATTGCGTTATAATAACCGTCCTGAAATTTTTCAATTTGACTTTCAATAGGGATAAATTCAAACATTGGCTTCCACGCGGCAAGGATTGCCGTATGCCAAAGTCTTGCCATTCTGCCGTTACCGTCAGCAAAGGGGTGAATAAAAACAAACTCATAATGAAATACCGCAGCAAGAATTAAAGGGTGAACGGTATCCTTCGCTTTGTTCATCCAATCAAATAAATTTTGCATTTGCTCCGGCACAAGGCTTGCGGGCGGTGCCATAAATACACATTTATCGCCGTTAAAAACGCCTTCTTCGCCTCGGCGGAAGTTACCGCTTTCCTCTACGGTATACTTTGTCATAATACCGTGCAGACGCTTGAGTTCATCTATGCTGTATATATCGAAACGCCCGATTTTCTCATAAGCCGCATAGGCATTTTTGACCTCTAGTATTTCCTTTTGCTTTCCCATAACCGTGCGACCGTTTATTACATCTCTCACTTCGTCTAAAGACAGAGAATTTGCCTCAATAGCAAGGGAAGAATGAACGGACTTGATTTTGTTGTTTTTTCGCAAATGCGGTTTTGAATCCAAATTTGTACGCTCGGTAATTTTTCCGATTCTTTCTGAAATATCAGCCACAAACGATAATATCTTATCCGTTATCTGATACGGCGGTATATATGACATTGAATTTACCCCTAACTTACTTATTATCTTACTTATTATCTTACCACAAATTAAGAGATTTATCAAGTATTATTAAACTTTTTATGTGCTGGCAACGAATAATATAAGAAATGACAAAAACAAGGCAGGAGAAGTTCCTGCCTTGCCGCTTTCTTATAGAATATAATCAGTAATGCAATCGTACCATTGGACATAGGTCTCGCCGTTTACGGTAAGTTTTTCGTTGTCAGGCAACTGTTCGCTCCATTTCTTCTTATAGCGGTCGATAGCCCAGTCATCACGGTTGAATCTGCGCCAAAGAATCGTCCGTCCGTTTGAGTCGAGATATTGCTCACAACAAACATATTCGCCGTAATATGAATCAAGGCTTAACACTCTTACGGTATCATAATCCTTGCCGTTTATTGTAATAGTATATCTTCCGACAATATCGCATAGTTGATCCGTGTTTTCTGCAATGATTTTTTCATCATGTTCAACTATTTTTCCCATAGCGGTCAAGTTTGTTTCTTTTCCGCAGTTATTTTCACCGTAACCCCATTCTGCGATAAAGTTATCTCCGTCAAGAAACGTTAGATATTTTCGTATTCCATTTTTGACATAGTTTTCAGCAAGAATACGACAGTGAGTATCGGTAAGTTGAGCAATGTAATAATGATCTATATCATCTTTACCCATTCCAAAATGATTGTGGCGGTATTCTTTAATTTCCACACCTTCAATTTCGTGAACTGTTGCTTTCCCGATCACTTCCATTTCGCCCCATTCAGAGCATTTTTTTGTATCGGTTTCATAAATTCCCCAGATGAGTTTCTCGCCTAATTTCGGAACGATAAATAATCCCCACAACTCTTCCCATTTAACCGCAAATGGAGCTTCAGTACTTGCTTCAATCTTATATTCGGGAATAAATTCAGGTAACTTTTTCATAATAGAATCTCCTTTTGATACATCGGTGCGATATGGATACTTATTTTTGAAGTTTTGTTTCGCTGTATGCAGTCTGCTTTTTACAGTTCCCACAGGGATGTTCAGTTGTTTTGCAATTTCAGATTGCGGCATATCTTTCCAAAAGTAAAGATAAAGGATTTGATTATCCTTACTTCCTAACAAACTCAGCGTTTCCCTCACGGTATCCACTACAGAAACGCCGTGTCTCCCATATGATAGTTCCTTTTCTTTCAACTCATCAATCGGTATTTCGTACTGAGTTGCTTTCTTTCGGAAATAATCATTGCATTTGTTTCGTGCTATGCTGATAATCCACGCCTTGAAAGCATCCGTATTCTTTAGCTGAGGAAACTTTTGATAAGCGGTAAGGAATACCTCCTGTAGTACATCATCTACATCAGCTTTGGAGCTTATCCGAAATCTCACAAATCGTTCTACTGAAATTCGTTCTGCTTCCAGCAAGTTCTCAAACTCGTCCACATCACCACCTCCTTTAATCTATCAGTGATTAAAACCGGTTTCACTTATATAGACGGGTGTAGGTATCAAAAGGTTCATTTTGAAGAATTATTTTCAGAATAAAATTCTAATTGGGTTATTTTGGAGACGAGGGGACGGTTCTCTCGCCCCTAAATATTGTCTGTGTATTCTATTTTCCGGCTTTGTATCAAAGGTATAAAGTACCAAAAGTAATAACCGCTCAAACGGTTTTTCTTTAGTGGAGTCAATGACGTTTATCCGTTGATTTCTTTTTGGCTGATTGCCGGAAATCACCCTTGCCAGTGGTTTTGAGCCTTCCTCTGTGTCTTACATCTTCCAAAATTCAATATCATTATAGACAAATTCTGCTTTTTTGTATTCAGAGAACTTATCTATGGGGTAGCCTTTAGGGATTAACTCGATATATTGTGAAGTTTCCGTACGTCCGTCAACACCGTCTTTATTAAGAGTACAGCGCGCAAAGCGAAATGTGTTTTTAGTCATATAGTTTCTATGATACTCTTTAGCAAATCCATTTCCATTATAGTCAGCCGTCGGGTTTTCAAAGACTGGCTCGTCATTCAATAAAAGTTCTCTCAGGCGAGGTAACGAAATATATTCTCCGTTTTTATCTTTCAAATACAGTCTCCACGTTGGGTCAAGCATAATACGCTTTCCGGACGGCAAAAGGCAATCTACAACCACATGGCAATCATCGAACGGATCTTCATAAGGCAAACAAGTAATATGCTGTGCTTTTATTCCGTTTAAACGAAGTAAAGAAGCTAAAAGTATAGCAAGTCCTCGGCAGTTTGTTTTATTATTGTTTCTTTCGCAAAACTCAATAATGTCTGTGATTTTTTTGCCGGAACTCATTCCTCCTGTACCGTTATGACCAAAGTGGTCGCATACAAAATCAAGAAGTTTGAAAACAATTTTGTCCGTCCGATTATCTAAACCATCTATGTAGTCGTTATAATTGTACTTTTGCAGTATTTTAGGTGCATCTCCACCCAGCACAAATTCATTACTGCAACCGTATTCTTTGCTTCTGTCATATTCTGAGTATTCTTTAAGAATTTCAATTCTTGTTTTATCAGAATTTGGGACAAACACTTCTGGTGCAACAAATTTATATGGTGCATCTTCAGGGACATCGTCAATTTTCTCATACTTTACAGGAGTTTCTTTACCGTGCTGTGTATAAAATCCTTCAAGAAAGCCGTCGACATACTTGATGTGATAGACCATACGGTAATATTCATCATTTATTTCATAGCAAAGATATCCGTCTTTTTCATAAACACAGTTAGGTTCAAAATTATAATATCCGCTTGATGTAAACGACATCTTCATACGAAGCGGTGTTTCATCGAAAATATTTATGGTTTCGCCCATATCTTTTTTATACCATTTTCCAACTAATCTTTTATCCATGTATGTATTCCTCCGCTTCCATTCAGTTCAGGAAATTTCATATTATTCGGATTTAAAAGAGAACGTAATTTCTCTATCTTTCATTTCCGATGCACATAAAATTACAATAACCCTATCCTCAAACCATTCTACCGACGCAATATTGCGTTCGCCGGCATTAGCACCGTCGTCCTGTATGGAAGTATCGTATTTACTTATAACTTTGCCTTGTTGGTTTTTAAGAAGCAACCTAACATCTGTTGAACCGAAGGGCCATTGTGGGTCGCCAAGTTGTTGAAAAAATAAGGTATATCCGTTCTTTTCATAACTTGCAATATTCTTAACATCTAATTTGTTAAAAGCACCGTTCCACCATAAGGCGAAAGTACCGATAAGTATTACTCCTAAAATAAGTAAAGAAGTAAGGATAATTGTAATCGTTTTATGTATTCTCATAAGATATCCTTTAAATTATTCGTTGTAACAAATTGTAGATTTCAGCACATAACCAAAAAAATGTAGGTAAGGTTATAATACTTGTAATAATATCCAAAATTATTCCTTTGATCTTTAAATTCTCTTTTCTTGCTCTAATATAGAGAATAATCGTTGATACAAACGCAACAAGCGAACCCATACCACCAATAATGCTTAACGGATATGATAAAGGGTGCTTCGACATTTCGTGAAATGCAACAATGCTGTACCATATAAAAAAGCAGACCAGCCCTGTTGCGCCAAAGAACGATATTATCAAAGAAAGTGCGGTAGTTTTAATACTACAATTATTTATAACGCTTCTTCCGAAAATCAGACAAAATCCGCCGCTTAAAAACAAAGTCAGACCTAAAATAAAAGAGAACAACAAACTTCCGTCGGAATATTGCAATAAAAATAATAGGGTGGGCGTATCTGCTCCGCCGATTATTCCAATACTTCCGTTTTGCGCAGTATAATTACTGAATTTGATAATTGGAATCAACACACTTGCTAATACGAGAATTAATCCTGAAATTAAGGCAATAGAACTATATATTTTGTATTTCTTCATTTACAACATCCCTAGTAATGATTTTTCGGGTCTTTGTCGGTGCCAATCCGGTTATAATGACAGCACAATAACAGTAGGAAAACAAAAATGAGTTAAACAAAAATCTGAATGATATAGCATCATCATAGTTTATTAGTGTATATAATGGGTTACAAAAGAGTGCAACAAAAATTGATAGCACACATAAAACGGTTAATATCCATTTGGTTTTGAAAAATTTATCTTTCAAAATACAACTAATTATCACTATTAAAAGAGCAATGATATACATTGTTTTTTGAAGTGTAAATAGTGAGTAATAGTTAGAAAAGCTCGGCGTGTAGTCTAAGGAATATAAGGTTCTGAATGTTTGTATTTCTTTAAAAATATATAAAACTATGTAAATGAGAGCCAACACACAAGCAGCATATCTGCTCACTATCGAAAATTTCTCGACTTCTTTAAATGTTCTTAGAACCGATGCAAGTCCCAAAAACACAAAGCACATTATAAGGCTGAAACTTTCTAAAAACAACAAAAAACTATAATTCTCAATTCTATTAAATGCTTGTAGTGAATCTCGTACGTCGGAATACAAAACAAATAATATAAACACCGTTGGAATTAAGCGCAATAGTAGGCACTTCGGAAATTTTTGTGTAAAAAGGAATCCAAACAGATAAAAAAATAGATA
>ERZ779894.1795-NODE-1795-length-20584-cov-12.206975_pt1 | contig 20584 bp, 13 predicted proteins | sample MGYA00511587_ERZ779894 | MGnify/ENA primary metagenome ERZ779894 (study PRJEB29588, sample SAMEA2160490) | human gut metagenome | biome: human gut; feature: human-associated habitat; material: faeces | place: Denmark | collected 2008/2010 ... | reverse complement strand
CCGCCGAGCCGAAGATGAGCGCGTACAGCGCAGAGCGGACCATCGCCCCGTGTACCCCTTCCGCGCGGCCCATGCCCAGCTCCTCGCTCACCAGGCGCGTCACGGCGAAGCGTATGCCGCTCACGGCAAAGGTCGTCGCCAGCATCTCCACGCTCATGACCAGCTGGTAGAGCCCTATCCCGGCCGCGCCGATGCGCCCGGAGAGATAGCCCTGGAAACCCATGGCTATGCAGCGCATCAGCAGGCTCGCCGAAGTCATCAGCGCCGTATTCACTATCAGCCGCTTGCCCATAGCGCACCCCCTCGAAGGAGTGTATGCCCGGGCGCGGACAGGTATGTGCTTTGGAGATTAAGTTTACATAACTACTTTAATATAGACACAAAATTGATATGTACAAAAATGTGTGCAGGAATGGAGATTAATATGAGAATAGGAATGTTGACAAGCGGTGGTGACTGTCAGGCACTTAATGCCGCTATGAGAGGTGTAGCTAAAAGTCTTTACAATAAAGTGGATGATGTTCAGATATATGGTTTTCTTGACGGGTACAGAGGACTTATTAATAATACATATAAGCTTATGGATATTAATGATTTTTCAGGGATATTAACTATAGGTGGAACCATACTTGGAACATCAAGAACACCATTTAAGAAGATTAATGAACCTGATGAGAATGGTAAGGACAAGGTTGAGGCAATGAAGCACACATATAAGGAGTTAGGGCTTGATTGTCTTGTAATATTGGGAGGTAATGGTACACATAAGACAGCCAATCTTTTATATAAAGAAGGACTTAATGTTGTAACACTTCCTAAGACGATTGATAATGATCTGGTTGGGACAGATGTAAGCTTTGGTTTCCAGTCAGCAGTTGATATAGCAACGAATACCATAGATTGTATACATACAACTGCGGCATCACACAGCCGGGTATTTATAGTTGAACTTATGGGACATAAGACAGGCTGGCTTACGCTGCATGCGGGCATAGCAGGTGGATCTGATGTAATACTTATACCAGAGATACCATACGATTTAGATAAGGTTGTAGAAGCAATTAATAAAAGAATTAATGATAAAAAGCATTTTACAATTCTTGCAGTTGCAGAAGGTATAATATCCAAAGAGGAAATGTTATATAGTAAGAAAGAACTTAAAGAAGTAAGAAAGAAGGAGCATTATCCATCAGCAGCATACAGAATTGGTGCAGGTATTATGGATAGAACAGGTCAGGAAGTAAGGGTTACTGTACCAGGTCATGTACAAAGAGGTGGAAGCCCTTGTGCTTATGACAGGGTATTAGCTTCAAGGTTAGGAGCTAAAGCAGCAGAACTTATAATGAATAAAGAATATGGATATATGGTATGTGTCCGCAATAATCAGATAGATAAGATTGAATTAAATAAAGTTGCGGGCAGATTAAAGACTGTAGATCCACAGGCGGGAATAATTACAGAAGCAAAGGCGATGGGAATATGTTTTGGAGACTAGGATTTTGGAAGAAAGATAAAGAGGCTCATATGACTATTAATAATGATGACAATAAAGAAGTTAATAATAAGAAGAATATCAGTGATAATAAAGAGATGAATCAACCAGAGTTTAAAGAGATTAATTCAGATAACGCATATATTAATAAAGATGTATATCAGGCAGAGGTTAAGAATAATACTTCAGCCGATGAGGTTAAGAGTAATGTTTTAGTTGGTGAGATAAATGGCAGTGCTTTATTCGGAGATATTAAGAGCAACGATTCAGGTGCTGATGTACCAAAGCCATATTTTGCTAACCGAGAGTTGTCTTGGCTTAAGTTCAATGAGAGAGTAATTGATGAGGCTGCGGATTTAAAAGTGCCTTTATGTGAGAGATTAACATTTGTATCTATATTTAATAGTAATCTTGATGAATTCTATATGGTAAGAGTTGGTTCATTATATGACCAGATGTTGCTTGCTAAGGGAAATAAGCACGATAAGAATGCAGGATTTGATAATAAGACACTTATGACAGCAAGAGAGCAGCTTGATGCTGTCTTTAGTGAGACAAGGGAATTACTGCATAAGAAAGATAAGATATATCAGCAGCTTATGTATAGATTTGAGGAGCAGGGAGTAAAGCTTATAAGTTTTAATGATGTTGAATATTCAGATGCTGTATATTTAGAGGAATATTTTAATAATTCAATTCTTCCTATATTATCACCACAGGTTATAAGCAAGAAGAATCCATTTCCATTTCTTAAGAATAAAGAAATATATGCAGTGGCACTTCTTGGTTCAAAGAACAATGACAAGATAGGTGTTGTTCCGTGCAGTAATGGCGTATTTGACAGACTTATTCCAATACCATCAGACAGTCATAAGTATATGCTTATTGAAGAACTTATACTGCATTTTCTTCCAAAGATATTTAAGAAATATAGTGTTAAGAGCAAGTCTTTGATTAGAATTATAAGAAATGCAGATATAGATATGGACGAAGCATTCTATGATGAAGAGATGGATTACAGGGATACTATGGAACAGCTAATTAAGGAAAGAAGGAAGCTGTGTCCTGTAAAGCTTGAATATTCAAGAGTGCTTGATGATAAAGTAATATCTGCTTTATGTAAGGAACTTAAGCTTGATAAGAAGCAGGTATTTTATTCTGAGTCACCTCTTGAGATGTCATTTATATCAAAGATACAGGATGACTTAAGAAGCAGGAGAGAATTGTTCTATGAAAGACGTGTACCACAGAATTCAAGTAATATTGATATTAAACAGCCGCTTATAGACCAGCTTGCAAAGAAGGATTTATTGCTCAGTTATCCATATGAGAGTATGCATCCATTAATAAGGCTTCTTAATGAAGCAGGAGGTGATGACAGGGTTCTGTCAATTAAGATGACATTATACCGTGTTGCCAAGAATTCGCAGATAGTAGAGGCACTTATTGATGCGGCTGAGAATGGCAAGGAGGTTGTTGTACTTGTTGAACTGAGGGCAAGATTTGATGAGGAGAATAATATTGAATGGTCACGCAGGCTTGAAGAAGCAGGCTGTAAGATTATATACGGAATAGACCATATCAAGGTTCATTCAAAGCTTTGTCTTATAACATATAAAGACGGAGAAGATTTTCGTTATATAACACATATTGGAACAGGTAATTTTAACGAAAAAACTGCCAAATTATATACAGATCTTGCTTTATTTACTTCAAGTGAAGCTATTGCCAAGGAGACAGCAGATGTATTCAATAATCTCGGACTTGGAGATGTTGTTGAAAATACAGAGCATTTGCTCGTTGCACCTAAGTGCTTACAGAATAAAATCCTTTCATTAATTGATGAGCAGATTGCTATTGCAAAAGAAGGAAAGGAAGCTTATATAGGAATAAAGATTAATTCGCTCACAGATAAGGTTATAATAGAGAAGCTTGTTGAGGCATCTATGAGCGGGGTAAAGATTGATATGATTATAAGAGGGATTAGCTGTATGGTTGCAGGAATAACCGGATATACAGATAACATTACAATCACAAGTATTGTTGGTAGATTTCTTGAGCACTCAAGAATATATATATTCGGAAAGGGTGCAGATATGAAGATGTATATTTCCTCAGCAGATTTTATGACACGTAATACTCTTAAGAGGGTCGAAGTTGCTGGACCGGTATATGATGAAAGTATTAAAGAGCGTATATTACATATGTTTAATATAATGCTTAAAGATAATGTTAAAGCAAGAATTATGGGAAGTGACGGCAACTATTACCATAAAGGTATTAAAGAAGGTGAAGAGTCGATTAACTCACAGGAATACTTTTATGATGAAGCGATAAAGGCATCAAGGTAATATGTGAGATTAATCAATAAAGAATATATAAAGTTATTAAGTTTTTCGATTTTTCGTATTAAGACTTGCTGTAATGCTTGAATTTGCTTATATGAATACTGTATAATGTGCGTGGTAAGATAGTTTAATAATTAACAATTTCTAACAAACGGACTGTTAGGATAAAATCAGGCATGGAGGATTGACAGTAATGAAGCCGGGTAAGTTTTTTCATAATTTTTTTGGACATTTGCATACTATTAATACGCATAAGTTAGAGGTTATGAAGAATTGTTTTCGTGTGGGTCTGTATAAGCAGGGACTATTGCACGACTTATCCAAATATAGCTTTTCAGAGTTTATTCCAGGTGTAAAGTATTATCAGGATGGTAACAGAAGTCCGAATAATGCACAGAGGGAAGCAGAGGGCTGTTCAACAGCGTGGCTTCATCATAAAGGAAGGAATAAGCACCACTATGAATACTGGATAGATTATCCAGCTAAAGGTGGTGATGGAAGTCTTATAGGAATGGAAATGCCTGTTAATTATGTTATTGAAATGTTTTGTGACAGAGTAGCTGCAAGTAAGATATATAATAAAGATAAGTATACAGATGCAGATTCTTTGAATTATTTTAAGAGAGGAATGGATCATTACATAATTAATCCTAATACTAAGAAATTATTGTATTCATTACTTGTTATGTTGTCAGAGAAAGGTGAAGATTATACATTTGCTTATATTAGAAGGAATATACTGCATAATGGATAATTGTGCTGTTGATAAAGCATTTTACAAGCGAATAGCAGGAAGGAACTTATAATAACTAATGGGTATTGAAGATTTTTTAAAACAGGAAGAACAGAGATTTATACGAGAAAATCTTATGTCAGATGAAGTTTTTGATTTTATAAGAGAGAATACAATGCCATTTAATGAACTTATGGCTTATTACAGATGTGCAATTATGGAAGTTGAGACTAAGTTCAAGGTTCTTAATGAGCAGTTTTCTTTACAGTATGACCGTAATCCTATAGAGACTATTAAGACAAGAATAAAGTCAACAGAAGGAATTATCAAGAAAGCTAACAAGAAGAATATTCCATTTACAATGGAATCTATTGAGCAGAATATAAGGGATATTGCAGGAATAAGAGTAATATGCTCATTTACAGAGGACATATATATGCTTGCTGATTGTCTTTTACAGCAGGACGATATAATACTTATCGAGAAAAAGGACTATATCAAGAATCCTAAAGAGAGTGGTTATAGAAGTCTTCATCTTATCATTGAGATACCGATATTCTTACAGAATGAGAAACGAAGAATGAAGGTTGAAGTTCAGCTTAGGACTATTGCTATGGATTTTTGGGCAAGTGTTGAGCATAAGCTAAGATATAAGAAGAATATTCCAGACAGCGAAGCTGAAATACTTGCATTGGAATTATCAGATTGTGCTAACCAGCTTGCACAGTTAGATGATAAAATGGAACAGATTAAGAAACGGATTGTTGAGGCTGAGAAAGAATCAGCACCTAAGGGTGACAGGAAAAGACCTCTGCCAACGATTGGTGGGATGTTGATTAAGAATAGGATTAATGGATTGATTAAATAATTAGTGGTAGTATTATTATACGATTATATTTAAAATCCCCATATATATAATGACCATTATACTTATTATTGGTAAGTATAATGGTCATTTTTTATATTTAGCTTATAAGGAATTGCGGATTAATATATTAATAATTAGAAGAAAAAGTAATTATTAAAAATATTTATTTGCGGGATTTTGCGATTTTTTTCGCAAATCCTGCACTGTCGTGCGTCAATATAGCAACTTATGGAAAAGGAAACATTATATCGCTACGTGGCGTGCCAAGCATCGCCTGAGGAGGAGACGGCAGTGCTGACGTGGCTGGAAGCCGATCCTGCACACGAATCGGAACTCGCAAAGGTGCAGCGGCAGCACGATCTGGTGGCTCTGAGCGCTCCGGTCATCAACGAACTTTACGCCAAGGACCGCAGGCGCCGTTTCGGCTCCGTCCTGCGCCGGTGGAGCGCGGCGGCAGCGGCCGTCGTACTGCTCGCCTTCGGCGGTTATTATTTTCACGCCGCACGCGATTTCTCGCGGCAGGGCGAACGGCTACTGTCGGTATCCGTACCCTACGGACAGCGCGTCAGCCTGACGTTGCAGGACGGCACTTCGGTATGGCTCAACGCCGGAACGACGCTGCGCTATCCGGCGCTCTTTACGGGGCGCGAGCGCCGTGTGGAGATCGAAGGCGAAGCCCGGTTCGAAGTGGTGCACGATGCGAAACATCCCTTCATCGTCCGGACATACGCCTGCGACGTCGAGGTGCTGGGCACGAAATTCAATGTCGTGGCCGAGGAGGAGAACGGGCTCTTCTCGACGGCTCTGTTCGAAGGCCGCGTCGCCGTTTCCAGCCGGCTCGTTCCCGGCGAACGACTGGTGCTGGAACCCGACGAGATGGTGACGCTCGAAGGGAAGCATCTCTGTCTCGCGCAGATCGACAACGATGAGGAATATTTGTGGACGAACGGAATCATCAGCCTGACCGATCAGTCGTTCTCCGAGCTGATGCACCGCTTCGAAAAGACCTTCGGCGTCACAATCCGTATCGAGCGCGAACCGTCGATCCGTATCGGACAGGGTAAGATACGGCAGTCGGTAGGTATCGACAATGCGCTTCAGGTGCTGCAGCGGTTTGCCGATTTCGAGTACGAGAAGGACGAACAGAACAACACGATAACCATCCGATAAACTCAGTCTAACCTTAAAAACGACCGGCCTATGAAGTAATCCAAGTTTGTGAGAAACTGTATACTATGATTGTCGGAACCTCAGAAAATGGCCTGTGCGGATGGTAGCACATCGCACAGGCCGGGGTTCAAGCAAACCTCCTACTCAAACCTAAAGTACAAATTTATGAATAAAACATTTATCAGACAAGCGAAAAGGTCATTTACTTTTTTATTCATGCTTGGTCTTTGCGCTATCTGGTCTCCGCGGGCGGCGGCCCAGAACCGCAGCCTGCCCCAAGTTACGATCCGGATGGACCGTGTCCCGATGTCACAGATCATGTCCGAGATCGAACGGCAGACCAAATATCTGTTCGTTACGGGTTCGGATGTCAAGACCGACCGTATCACAAGCCTCGATGTTACGGCGGTGCCGCTTACGGAAGCCCTGAACCGGATGGTGGCGGGTGCGGACCTGACCTACGACATCCGTTCGCTGAGCATCATCCTCTCCGTAAAGAAAGCCGAGCAGCCTGCGGCCGTCGCAGGTTATGTCCGCGACGGGAGCGGCCAGCCGGTCATCGGCGCCACGATCATCGTCCGCGACACCTCGACCGGTACGACGACCGACGCCGACGGCCGTTTCACCCTTTCGGTGCCCGCACCTTCGACGGCATGGCTCGAAGTGAGCTATCTGGGCTATGAGCCGCAGGCGGTTGCCGTCGGCAACCGCACTTCGTTCGACATTACGCTGCGCGAGGCCGCATCGGAGATCGAATCGGTCGTCGTGACGGCCCTCGGCATCAAGCGCTCGGAGAAGGCGCTCTCGTATAATGCCCAGCAGATCAACGCCGAGGACATCGTGGCCGTGAAAGACGTCAATTTCGTCAATTCGCTCAACGGCAAGGTGGCCGGTCTGAATATCAACGCCTCGTCGTCGGGTGTCGGCGGTTCGTCGAAGGTCGTGATGCGCGGTTCGAAATCCATCGAGCAGTCGTCGAACGCCCTCTATGTGATCGACGGCATTCCGATGTGCAACTTCCGCAGCGACGGCAGCGAGGAGTTCGATTCGCAGGGCTCTTCGGAGGCCATCGCCGACCTCAACCCTGAGGATATCGAGTCGATGACCGTCCTGTCGGGCGCAGCCGCCGCGGCACTCTATGGTTCGGATGCCGCCAACGGCGCCATTCTGATCACGACCAAGCGCGGCAAGGCCGGTCAGACGACCGTGACGGTGACGAGCAACACCGAAGTGCTCGCGCCTTTCGTGATGCCGATGTTCCAGACCCGTTACGGCACGGGCGACAAGCTGGCGGGAGCCGCCAACGGCATCTACTCGTGGGGCGAACGTCTGAATGCGTTCAATTACAGGGGCTACGACCCTGCCGACGACTATTTCCAGACGGGCGTCGTGGGCACCGAGACGGTTTCGTTCTCGACGGGCAACGAGCGCAGCCAGACCTATGCTTCGGCCGGCGCCGTCAATTCGCGCGGTATTATTCCCAACAACGGTTACGACCGTTACAACTTCACTTTCCGCAATACCTCGTCGTTCCTCAAGGACAAGATGCACCTCGATCTGGGTGCCAGCTACATTATCCAGAAAGACCGCAACATGGTCAATCAGGGCGTCTACTCCAACCCGCTGGTGTCGGCTTACCTCTTCCCGCGCGGCGACGACTGGGCGGATGTGGAGATGTACGAACGCTACAACCCCTCGCGCGGCATCTACGAGCAGTACTGGCCGACGATGGGAGCCGATACCTATCAGATGCAGAACCCCTACTGGATCAGCTACCGCAACCTGCGCGAGAACCGCAAGGACCGCTACATGATCAACGCCTCGCTGACCTACGACATCCTCGACTGGCTCTCGGTTTCGGGCCGCATCCGGGTGGACAACTCGAACAGCGACTATACCGAGAAGCTCTACGCATCGACCAACAACCTGCGCACCGAGGGATCGCCCAACGGTCTCTACGGCATCACCAAGACCAACGACCGTCAGACCTACGGCGACGTGATGGTCAATATCAACAAGACCTTCGGCGAGAACTGGAGTCTGCAGGCCAACGTCGGCGCTTCGATCTCGGACATGCGTTCCGACGCCTCGAAAGTCCGCGGCCCGATCGCCTACGGAGAGCAGACCGGTTACGACAAGGACGGCAACGCCATCTACGAGCCGAATAACATCCCCAACGTGTTCAACGTCTACAACCTCTCCAATTCGAAGACCGTCCGCGAGCAGATCGGCTGGCGCGAGCAGTCGCAGTCGGTCTTCTTCTCGGCCGAGGTGGGCTTCAAGGGGGCGTATTACCTGACCGTGACGGGCCGCAACGACTGGCCCTCGCAGCTGGCGGGTCCCAACTCGGTGAACTCCTCGTTCTTCTATCCGTCGGTCGGCGCTTCGGTCGTGCTCTCGGAAATCATTCCGAACATGCCCAAGAACCTCTCCTACGTCAAGCTGCGTGCGTCGTACGCATCGGTGGGTCTGGCTTTCTCGCGTTTCTACGCCAATCCGACCCGCTCGTGGAACTCTTCGACCAACAGCTGGAACCTCTCGTCCCAAAGTCCGCTCTACGACCTGAAGCCCGAACGCACCAAATCGTTCGAAGTCGGTCTTACGATGCGCTTCCTCAGACATTTCAATTTCGACATTTCGTACTATAACACCCGTACGATCAACCAGACGTTCAACACGGGCATCCCCGCAAGTTCGATGTACAGCAAGGTCTACAAGCAGGACGGCGACGTGCGCAACCGCGGTTTCGAAATGTCGCTGGGCTACAAGAATACGTGGAACCGCTTCTCATGGGACAGCAACTTCACGGCCAGCGTCAACCGCAACAAGATCATGAAGCTGGGCAAAGAGGTGATCGACCCCAACACGGGCAAGGTCACTCCGATCGGCGACCTGAACGTGGGAGGCATGGGTAACGTCCGCTTCATTCTGCGCGAGGGCGGCTCGCTGGGCGACATCTATTCGCGCGCCGACCTGCGCCGCGACTCGAACGGCGATATCTATCAGGATATGGACGGCAACATCTTCGTGGACAACAAGACGCAGACCAAGGATTTCATCAAGCTGGGTTCCGTATTCCCCGACGCCAATCTGGCATGGCGCAACGACTTCCGCTGGCGCAACTTCAATTTCGGGTTCCTGCTCACGGCTCGTCTGGGCGGCGTAGTCTACTCGCGCACGCAGGCCGTAATGGATTACTACGGCGTATCGGCCTCGTCGGCCGATGCGCGCGATGCGGGCGGCATCGTCATCAACGGCAACGACCTGATCGATGCGCAGAAATGGTACCAGACCGTCGCCAACGGCGATACGACTCCGCAGTACTACACCTATTCGGCTACGAATGTGCGGTTGCAGGAGGCTTCGATCGGCTACACGATTCCGCGCAAGAAGCTGGGAGACGTTTGCGACATCACCCTCTCGATCGTAGGCCGCAACTTGTGGATGCTCTACAACAAGGCGCCCTTTGATCCTGAGGCGGTCGCTACCACCAGCAACTACTATCAGGGCATCGACTATTTCATGATGCCTTCGTTGCGCAGCATCGGCTTCAACGTGCGTGTCAAATTCTAATCAAGCTAAAACGCCATGAAATTCAATATATCGAATATGACGGTGGCCCTTGCGGCGGCAGCGCTCGGCGCGGCATCCTGCACGGCCAACTACGAAGATATCAACCGGAATCCCTATGAGGTTACCGCAGAGGATATGGAGCGGGACGGTTACGCCATGCGGTCGTTCATGACCACCATGCAGAGCTGGGTCATTCCGGCCGACGTCAATCAGTGCCAGTTCACCGATCTGCTGCTGGGCGGGCCTTACGGCGGTTATATCGCCGATGCGAACAGCGGATTCAACACTGGAAAATTCTCGACCTACGACCCGCAGTCGAACTGGTCGCCGGTATTTTACCGGGTTATCTACACCAATGAAATGTCGAACTTCACGGAGTTGTGCAAGGTGACCGAAGACGAGAATGCCATCGCCGTGGCGAAGGTGGTGAAGGTCGCCGGCGTACACCGCGTCGCCGACACCTACGGACCGATTCCCTATACGCAGGTGGGTACGGGCGCCGATCCGGTGCCGCTGGACTCGGAGAAAGAGGTCTTCAAGGCCATGTTCGCTGATCTGGATGCTGCCGTCGAGGTGCTTACGCGCAACCGTGCAGGCATGATCACCACCGATGCCGACCGGCTTTACGGCGGCAGTCTGGAGCGCTGGGGCCGTCTGGCCAACTCGCTCAAGTTGCGTCTTGCGATGCGTATCGTCTATACGGATTTCACCACCGATGACGGTCGTACTCCGCAGCAGCTGGCCGAGGAGGCCGTCAGCTCGGAGCTGGGCGTGATCGAGGACAACTCCGGCAATGCCATGTATACGGGCTTCGGCAAGGACGGCAATCCTTTCTACGTCTGCTTCTTCAGCTATAAGTCGGGTGCGGGCGACCACCGCGTCGCCGCCGATATCGCGTCGTTCATGAACGGTTACGACGATCCCCGTCGTGCGAGCTATTTCAACGAGTCGGCTTTCAGCGGAGGCGGCTATGCCGGTCTTCGCAACGGCATCCAGATTCCCGACGATGATCGTATCAACAACTTCTCGCGGTATAACGTGACGGCATCGACGTCGCTGATGTGGATGAACGCTTCGACGGCGCTTCCCGGCGGCTATGACGACCCGGCATTCGGTTACAGCTGTTCGAACCAGTCGACGGTCACGATCCCTTGGAACGACGGGGCGGCTTTCGAAGAGAACCTCGAACGCATCATCACCCAGAAGTGGATCGCCAATTTCCCGCTGGGTACCGAAGCGTGGGCCGATTACCGCCGTACGGGCTATCCGCGTCTGTTCCCGGTGGTGGTCAATAACAATCCCGACATCACGAATCTGCAGCTGGGCGCCCGCCGTATGACCTATCCGCTGGAGGAGTACGAGGCGAACGGAGAAACGATCCGGGCCGCCGTGGATCAGTGGCTGGGCGGTCAGGACAAAATGTCCACCCGTCTGTGGTGGGATTGCAATCCCCGGATTCGCTAACCTATAAAACCGTCAAACTATGAAAATCAACATCAAAAGATATTTTCTGCCCCTTGCAGCCGTGCTTTTCATGGCCGGCTGTCACGAGGCCGTCGAGCCTGAGGCGATCGACGTGAACTATTCGTCATTCGAGGATGCGGACCCGGAGTTGTATGCCCGGTACATGCAGGCGCTCCGGGAGTACAAGGCCGGTTCCCACAAGGCGGTATTCGTTACGATGAGCGTTCCTGAGAACGGCGCCCCGACTACCCATCGTACGCAGCACTTCACGGCAATGCCCGACAGCGTCGATTTCATCGTCGTGAATCCGGTTCCGTCCGTCCTTTGCCAGACGCTTGTCGATGAAATCCGGAAAGTGCATGAGAAGGGAACCCGCATCCTCTTCAATATCGACCTGCAGACATTCGAAAACGACTGGACGCAGGTGCTGAAGGAGGACCCCACGCTCAGCGAGGAAGATGCGCTGGCTTATCTCGGCGGCCGTGTCGGCGAGCAGATCGCGCTGGTAGACCGCTGGGGCTATGACGGCTTCATCTTCACCTACACGGGCAAGGCCGTAGGCAGCATGCAGGACGAGGCGCTGGCCGTCTATACGGCCCGTCAGGAAGCGCTCTTCGCTCCGATCCGCGCTTGGCATGAGGCCCACCCGTCGCATGCGCTCGTCTTCCGCGGTTTCACCGGAGCCATTACGGAGACGAATATGCCGCTGCTGGACGAGTGCGCCTACATCATCCTGCCGACCAATGACGTGAAGACGCTCGACGAGATGTCGTTCTCGGCTCTTACCGCAGTCAGCGTTGCCGGCGTGCCGGCCGACCGTCTGATCGTGACGGCCCAGACCACCCGTCCCGGCGACGACAAGAAGGAGTTCGGTTATACCGGCATGGTCGATGCCTTCGGCGATACGGTCGAGGCGATCGAGGCTTGGGCCGGATGGGTGACGCTCCCTTCGCCGGGCTATACGCGTGCGGGGCTGCTGATCGAGGATGTCCAGTACGACTATTACAACCCCGCCAAGGTGTGGGCCAAGACCCGCGAGGCAATCGGCATTATGAACCCCTCCATCTAAAAACTGACAGCCATGAAATACAATAAATGCTTATTGGTTCTCTCGGCGCTCGCCGCAGTCGTTTTCACCGGCTGCAAGAACGAGGATGTCGAGAAGCATCGTTTCGATAACAAGTTCTATATCACTTCGGCCATCCTCTCCGACGATCTGCTGATCAAGAGCGATACGCCCGGTTATACCAAGACGATCGAATCGCGTCTGGCCAAGCCTGCCGGGCAGCAGGTCGCCGTGACGATCGAGGCCGATCCGTCGCAGGTCGCCGCCTACAACATGATCTACGGCGACAATGCCGTGGCGCTTCCCGCCGAATGCTACGAACTCTCTTCCAACCAGATCGACATTGCGGCCGGTCAGGTGAGCGGCGACGCGATAGAGATCGTGTTCAAGGATATCAACACCCTCGACGGCAGCCGTCGTTACGTGCTGCCCGTGACGGTAACTTCGTGCAATGGCGTGGATCTGCTCGACAGCCGCAGTACGGTCTACTTCGTGGCCCGTCAGGGTGCGATGATCAACGTGGTGGCCAACATCGCGTGGATGAACTTCCCGGTCAGCTGGTCGGCCGACGCCAAACCGCTCGTCAGCGGCATGAAGCAGGTCACCATCGAGGCCCTGCTGCGCAGCGCCGACTGGACCGACGGCCGCGGTGACGCCCTCAGCTCGGTATTCGGTATCGAAGGCAACTTCCTCGTGCGTATCGGCGATGCCGACCGTCCGCGCGACCAGCTCCAGCTGGCCACGGGATCGGCCAACGGCGGCAACTGGCCCGCAGCTAATGCCGCTCCGGGGCTTCCGGTCAACGAGTGGGTGCATATCGCCGTGGTTTGGGACGCCGTAAACGGCGAGCGTATCTACTACCAGAACGGCAAACAGGTGGCCTACTCCAATCAGAAGATGAGCGGATCGGTTACGCTGACCGGCAACTGTTATGTCGGCAAGTCGTACAACGAGGAGCGTTACATCCCCGGAGAGATTTCCGAGCTGCGCGTTTGGAGCGTTGCCCGCACGCCGGAGCAGATCGCCGGCAACATGTACGGTGTCAGCCCCGAAAGCGAAGGGCTGGTAGCCTACTGGAAATTCAACGAGGGTTCCGGTTCGACGATCATCGACCATGCGAACGGCACGAATCTCTCTGCCGTGGGCGGCACGCCGACTTGGATTCCCGTAACTCTTCCTGAAATAAAATAACCAATAACAGCTATTACGCATGAAAACGAGATATTTCAAATCCGGTATTCTTGCCGCAGCCGCGGCCCTGCTGTGTTCCGCTGCGCTCGTATCCTGCACGGACGACGTCACGGTCGGCGAATGGGATGGCGCCGGCTCGATCGAAACGGGCCTCAATGAAACGGGCGCCATGCTGCAGGACCTCAATTCCGGGAAGTCGAACACCACCGTCGAATTGTGGAAGGAGACCTACACCGCCGACCTGCGTCTGGTGCTGACCAAAACCCCTTCCGAGGGATTTACGGCCCGCGCCAAGGTCGATGACTCCTATGACGTCGGACAGTACAACAAGGCCAACGGCACGAACTATACGCTTTATCCGGCCGACAAGGTGACTTTTGCCAACGACGGCCTCTTTGCCGCCGCAGGCCGCAATGTCGAACTTACGGTCGAGATGACTGTCCATGCTGCCGAAGGACTCGTAGCAGGCCGGGGATATCTGATCCCCGTAGCCCTCGAAGCCGATGGCGTGATCCTCAAGGAGAGCCATTGTTTCTACGTGGTGAAGGATATGACCTCGATGCCTACCTGCTATAAGGGCGACGACCTGCCGAAGGGCTTCCTGTTCTTCGAGGTCAACGACGTCAATCCGCTCAACGCCCTGACGTTCGAGCTCGAAGACGGACGCCTGCTGTGGGATGTGGTCTGCCTCTTTTCGGGCAACATCAACCACCATGCGGACCGCAACGCTCCGTTCCTGAGCCTCAATCCGCAGACCCAGTACTGGATGGATAACAACGAGGTCTTCATTCAGCCGCTGCGCAAACGCGGCATCAAGGTCATCATGTGCGTACTGGGCAACCACGACCAGTCGGGTGTAGCCCAGCTTTCCGACTACGGATGCCAGATGTTCGCCAAGGAACTCGCCACGTTCTGCGAAGCATACAATATCGACGGCGTGTGCTTCGACGACGAGTATTCGAACAGTCCCGATCTTTCGAATCCCTACTATGCTTCGCGCAGTTCGGCGCGTGCGGCCCGTCTTGCCTACGAATCGAAGAAGGCGATGCCCGACAAGCTGGTCGTAGCCTACTGCTACTCTTCGTTCCATATCAGCAGTTGGCCGACCGAGATCGAAGGGCAGGACATTGCGGAGTGGGTCGACATCGCCGTGGGCGATTACGGTCAGTCCACCTCGCCCAAGGGCAACATGACCCAGAAGCAGTGCTCGGCCATCTCGATGGAGTTCAACCGCGGTACGGGCGGCAACTTCACCAGCGGCGTTGCCGAGGGTATGCTCAACCCGACCACCGGCAAGGGCTGGTTCATGGGCTTCGCACCCGATCCGCTGAAGAATACCAACGGCAGGGTGGACAAGAATGCTTGGCGCAATATTTTCGTCAACCGGCTGAACAAGGGTCCCGAAACTCTCTACGGTTCGCCGCTCAAGGAGCCGGAGCACTTCTACAAGTTCGCCGACACCACGCGCTATAATTATCCTGAGGACCTGCCGGATACCTATTCGCGTCCGGCACAGCCTGAGTGGCCAAACTATTGATTCGATTCCGCCTTGCAGGCGGGGCGACCCCGCCTGCAAGGCGGAATTAACCGAAAAACAGTAAACGATGAAAAACATGTTTAAATATGCGCTGGTTTTCGCCTTCGCGGGCGGCGCAGCGCTCTTCACCGGCTGCCGCGCCGACGAGGAGGTCGATCTGGCGGGTTACCCCGAAACGCCGGTCGGCGCAACGATCTCCGGTACTACGGACCGGGTGGCGACTTTCGCGGGAACTTACGATAATGAAGGCGTGCTGAATCTCGCCGGTTCGCTTTCGGGCGAGTATACCATTGCCCTTGCGCAGGCCAGCCCCGAAGAGACGGTCGTTCGCGTAGAACCTATTATCACCAACGTACCGGCCGAGCTGGTCGAGATCAGCGCGCGCGAGCTGGTGATTCCCGCCGGCAGCACTACGGCGGCAGTCTCGGTAAGGATGATCGAGGAGAACTACGACTTCATGGAGAATGTGTTCGGGCCTGTGACCTACGAGCTGGGCGTGCGTGTGGTCGAAGCGCGCGGTTCGCAGGTTCCCGTGGTGGACGGCGAGGCGAAGATGGTGATCGAAAAGGCTGCCTATGTCGCTGTCGCGTCGCTCGTGGGCGTCGAGGGCAATGCCGTGACTTTCAAGCGCAACTTCATCGACGGTGCGATCGTCAACGAAGATCCGATAACATATGACGTGAAGGTCGTGGTGGACCGTCCCGTACTGGAGGATACGAAGTTCGTCGTGAAATCGGCGGGCATTCCCGAAGGATTTGCCGGCGACGAGCATTTTACGCCCGCTGCCGAAGTGACGATTCCGGCCGGGGCGAAAGAGTCGGACGCGACGACGTGGTCGGTGACGGACGACTTTCTCGAAGCGAACGAAGAACTCGGCACTTTCCCGGTACAGCTCACGGCCGAGCTGGTCGGCGATACCGCTGGGGCCGTTGTCAATCCGGAGGATGCCGGCGTTGCGATTTCGATCGTGAAGAAGTCCGATCTTCTGGCTTTCCTGTCCGCGGCCGATGCGTCGTGGATGAAGTACCCGACGAGCGGATGGACCTTTGATACCAACGGCTCTGTATGGGGCGGAGATGCCGCACTTTGGGATGGCAGTACGAGTACCGATGTCTATGGCGCTAATCCGCTTGAGATTACAATCGATATGAAGACCTCGCAGTGGGTCGCCGGTTTTGATATTCAGGCTTACGGAAGTATCGGCTACATGGGCGAGTACTTCGAGCTTTCGACGTCGGAAGACGGGGAGAACTGGACGCCGCACGGAGAGCTCCGGCAGGCCGAGGCTCCCAACAGAGGCTACGGCGCAACCAACTACGTTCAGCTGCTCAAGCCCTGCAATGCCCGCTATATCAAGTGGGTCGGCACGAAGGGCAGCGCTTATGGACCCGATATCACGGAGATGTATATCTACGGCCGGAACGAATAACCGGAATCCGGTTTGAATGTTGACGGAGGCTTCCCGCAGAGATGCGGGAAGCTTTTTTTTCGGTCTTGACTTTTGCCGGCGGAGACCCGTCGTCCGGCAATCAGGTCGTTGACACTTTTGTAGCTAAAAGTGCTAATCTAATCTAACTATATGATAGACAGTATATGACAAAAGTCGAGGTAATGATTTGTTAACTCTGAAGGCCGTGTCCTTTGCATTCATTAGCTTTTCAAAGACTCTTATGCAAAGATAAAAAATAGCCGATAAAAAAGCAAATGAGAATTCTCTCATTTGCTTTTTCTCTACTTAGGCGTTCCAGCTATCAACGGTTATATTCTATCTGATTGTTACGCAAGATGTCAAGAAAATGCGTCCCGCAACTTGCGGTTGATGAGCGTATGGTGGCACTGTTCCGGATTATTGATCCGGACATTGAAAGTTCTGGAAAGCACATCGACGAGTGTCGCCAGATCGATCCGCGTGCCGTCGATGCGGCGTATGGCTCCAGAGAGATGCAGTGCCGTTTTCAGTTCCATGATATCCGTAGGCGTGAATTGTTCGGAGAGGAACAGCGGCGATTTAGGGACTTCGACCGATACCGGGGCGGCGATGGACGGATAACGAAGCCGGGTAAAGACTAAACGGATCTCGAAATTCGTCAGCAGAAGCTCCGATTTGAGCAGCGACGCTTGCGGAGATTCCTTCTCAAACAATCCGCGCTTGCAACCGCATCAGGCGGGATTGGAGGCGGGCAAGTTCGTGCAGCAGGTCAAGGGGCGATTTACAGGATTGAGCCGTAAGACCGTGCAGCAGGTCGATGAACTTTTCATAAGCCGCATGAAAGGCTGTGCACTCCGCATCCGACAATCGACGGTTAAGCAGTGTGTCAAGCATGACGATAAATTGATTTTTGTCCAAGTTCTTCCGAGAGCGGGATTAAACAGCCGTAACGATTCGATTTATCGGATCGTTACAGTTTTTATATAAATAACAGGTGACGAGAAGGCAACGGTTTTTTGTCAGTATCTTGCACTAATTTTCTTTACTTCAAATAACCATTGCAAAAGTACAAAAAATTGGAATAATTAGAAACACTTGATATATCATAATTTAGTACGATATTATCATTTCAATCTATCCAGCCCTCTTTCTCATCGTCTTTGGTCACCGGCGTCCGGCGGATAACCCACCACAGGAAATTATAAAACAGAGCGAGGAATACCGCCCAAAGAAGTAGCCATTTCATAATAAACATATCATTACACCCAAAACAGTGTCCACGACCTAATGCGCTATGGACTTAGGCTTTAACAGATGGCTGTATACCTGCCTGAAAAACGTATGTATCAAACCTTCCCGGTAAACGATCCGGTGTTTCCAACGATTCGCCAACCAACGACGGAATTTAAACCGCATTATCCGGATAAAACCTTTTTCAGGAAATTTCTCGCTGAACTCAGGATGCAAAATATCATTTAAAACCCGTTCTTCGAGTTTTAAATCACGTTCGAACGAAGGAAATAGTTTCGCATCTACCCCTATGTTATTTATTGAAATAGCATTTATACAATTCAGAAATCGATGCATGTTCATCCGGCGGGCCGTCGCATAAAGCTCCGTCCAATCAATCTTATCACAGTAACGGAGGATGAACATGCCCCAATCGGCTATATGCCTCATCCCAATCTCCGCTGCAGCGAAATGTGCTGCGGCATGCCGTAACAGAAATAATGCATTGAAAGAGGGTGACGGAAGATGAATTTCCGTATCTTTCAGACAGATCGTTTCACCATGGATTTCGGCATAGGTCCTCAGCAACTGCTCGATCTCACGATTCGATGCATGGGCATGAACATTCAGAAAGTCGTAATGATTTTCGACCATAATTCCGTCGATGAGAAAAACTGTATGATGGTGTTTGTCTTCATCGATCCGAATTCCCCATTCACGACATAACAACTCGTCCGCTTCACGCTGTCGACCAAAAAGCCAGATATCGATATCGCCACATTCCCGATGTTCGGGGCACGGATAGCAAAAGCTCAGTCCATACCCTTTCAAGAGCATCAGCGAAATGGAATGGGAAGCATAGAATTTTGACAATCCAGCCAATACTTTTTCCTGTTTTCGATAACGATCTTCAATTTGTTCGACATTATAGGCCCATTGCACACGCAAAGACAATGGTAAATATTCCATTGCATGCAATTGCCGCAAAGCATCCCAGATCAATGCCCCCGTCCCCTGCCGGACAGCCAAACGATAAATTTCACCCCATTGGAGTTTAGCCAATTCCGGTAAAATTTCTCTCGGGCTTTCAGTTCCCAATCCTATCCTTAGTAAGGAAAAATATATTTTCTCGTCACGGGTCATTTATCTTCCCTTATACATACTCCGGTAGTATTTTTCATACTCGCCTGAGGTAATGTCGTCCATCCACGATTGGTTTTGGAGGTACCAGTGGACAGTTTTCTCGATTCCTTCCTCAAACTGCAGGCTGGGCTGCCAGCCCAGTTCCCGCTTGAGTTTGCGCGAGTCGATGGCGTATCTCAGGTCGTGGCCCGCACGGTCGGTGACGTACGTAATCAGTTTCTCCGATGTCCCTTCGGGATTGCCCAGCAGCCGGTCCACGGTTCTGACGATGACCCGTATCAGGTCGATGTTCTTCCATTCGTTGAAACCTCCGATGTTGTACGTGTCGGCGACCTTGCCCTTGTGGAAGATTACGTCGATGGCCCGTGCATGGTCCTCGACGTACAACCAGTCGCGGACATTTTCCCCGCGGCCGTACACCGGCAGCGGTCTTCCGCGGCGGATGTTGTTGATGAAAAGCGGGATCAGCTTCTCCGGAAACTGATACGGACCGTAGTTGTTCGAGCAGTTGGTCACCAGCGTCGGCATGCCGTATGTGTCGTGGTAGGCCCGTACGAAGTGGTCGGACGAGGCTTTCGAGGCCGAGTAGGGGCTGTGCGGATCGTACTTCGTCTCTTCGGTGAAGAACTCCTCGCCGAAAGGACCTCCGCCGCTCTCCCCGCCCGCGGGATCGCCTGCAGGGCGGGTAAGCTCCAGCGCGCCGTACACCTCGTCGGTGGAGATATGGTAGAACAGCTTCCCGTCCCACTCTCCGTTCCAGTACTCCCGCGCCGCTTCGAGCAGCGACAGAGTGCCCATGACGTTCGTACGCGCGAAAGTGAACGGATCCCTGATCGAGCGGTCCACATGGCTTTCGGCCGCGAGGTGGATCACCCCGTCGACGCCGTACTGCTGAAACAACTCACGCATCGCTTCGAAGTCGCAGATGTCGCCCCGAACGAAAGTATAGTTGGGCCGCTCCTCGACGTCCCGCAGGTTGGCCAGATTGCCCGCATAGGTCAGCTTGTCGAGGTTGACGATCCGGTAATCGGGGTATTTGTTCACGAAAAGGCGGACTACGTGCGAGCCGATGAAGCCCGCGCCGCCCGTGATCAGGATAGTGCGTTTCATGGGTTATTTTTCTGTGAGTCGTTTCATGCAGTAGATCATGGCCTCCCTCCAGTGTGGGATGTCCATCCGGAAGGTCTCTTTGAATTTGGTCTTGTCCAGCACCGAGTAGGCCGGGCGGGTGGCCTTGGTCGGGAATTCCGACGTGTGGCAGGGGATGATGCGGCATTTGTCGTGTCCCGCGGCCGCGGCGATCTCCGTCGCGAAGTCGTACCACGAGCAGACGCCCTCGT